>Ga0307373_10000516_pt1 | contig 73715 bp, 67 predicted proteins | sample OX2MG_FD_202534 | JGI IMG/M metagenome (GOLD analysis project Ga0307373, IMG submission 202534) | Soil microbial communities from Risofladan, Vaasa, Finland - OX-2 | ecosystem: Environmental > Terrestrial > Soil > Coastal area > Acid sulfate soil | place: Finland: Risofladan, Vaasa | collected... | reverse complement strand
CATGGGCCATGAGCAGCCGACCTTGCTGCTGACCAACCCGTTGCGCCGTTCGGCGGCAAAGCTGATCGGGCGTTATGCGCGACGCATGTTGATCGAGAATAACATTGAAGATGGGGCGAGCTTTTTTTACATCGACGCTTTGTCGTCGGCGGTGGCGTTGAAGGTCAACTGCGAGCGTGCAACTGACGCTGCTGGCAAGCAGTCTTTACCGCCATCTTGCTCAACGGATTGGTCAAGGCTATGAGACGGTGAAGTCACGGCACTTGTTTCGAGACTTCATCGATGCGACTGCGGCGTTGCACATCGACGATCGATCGTGGTCCAGTTTCAGAAGCGCGCGCACCATCCGCTCCTGATCGCGGCTGGCTTTGACAAAACCGACGCTCGTATTCCGTGGCTAGGCAACAAGCGTCTGCAATTCCAATTCGGTTGAATCGCCGCTATGGTGTAAAGCGATCGACTAAGGGCCGCGCGGCACCGCTCGTGCGGGCGATAGCCGTTAGGTGAATACCGCACTATGGGAATCCAGGCTAGTCGGGCTTACGTGCAGTGAGTCGGGAGCCGCCTCGCGCTTTCCCAACGCGATTTCGACCAGCGCCACGAACTCGCGGGCCAGATCGATGACGTGTGCCCGTGGAGCGGTCGCTCCGTAGCCGTCCCAGTTGTCGCCTAACTGGCGCATGGCTTGAATCTGAGCATCGGGTGTGGCCATAGTTCCGCTCCAATAACGCCTTAACGCGTAAACGCTTCAACCGTAAGCATATCACCGCAATCAGCCAGAAGGAAATAACCATCGACCCTCAAGCCTGTTGGTCGAGCCAGCCCGTGATGTTCTTGACGGTATCTCCATAAAAAATCCTGTAGAGGTCTCGCTCGACGTAACCGATGTGCGGCGTGGCGAGCACGTTATCCAGGGAGCGGAACGGATGGTCCGCCGGCAAGGGCTCGATGTCGAACACGTCGAGCGCCGCGCCGGCGATGCGGCGTTCACGCAGAACCTCGATGAGCGCCGGCTCGTCAACGATCGGTCCACGCGAGGTATTGACGAGCCTGGCCGATCGCTTCATGGCCTGCAATTCGGCCGCGCCGACTAGGCCCTTCGTCCTTTGGCTGAGGACGACGTGGATGGTCAGGATGTCTGCGCTGCGGAAGAGATCCTCCTTGGAGACCAGCCTTGCTCCGCATGTTTTCGCCTTGTCCGCCTTGAGATTCTGGCTCCAGGCGATGACTTCCATGCCGAACGCGAGGCCGATTCGCGCAACCTCCCAGCCAATGTTGCCGAGGCCGAGAACGCCGAGCGTCTTACCGTGGAGACGGTCGCCCACCGTGAGTTGCCAGCCGCCGCCGCGCAAATGGGCATCTTCCAAGGCGACCTGACGCGCGCTGGCAACGATCAGGGCCCAGGTCATCTCGATGGTGGAGCGCGCATCGTATCCCGTATGCGCTACCACGATACCTCGTTCGGCCGCGGCCTCGACATCGATGGCCGCATTGCGACTACCGGTCGATGCGATCAGCTTCAGTCGCGGCAAGCGCTCGATGAGTGCCCGCGGCAGCGGTGTGCGCTCGCGCATGACGCAGACCACGTCGAACGGCAGAAGCCGCTCGACAATTTCGTCGACGTTTGACAGATGGTCATTGAAAACGGTGATCGCGGCGCGCCCGGCGAGCGGCGTCCAGTCGGCCATTTCCAGCGCCACGTTTTGATAATCGTCCAGGATGGCTATGCGGATCATTTCCGTCACCCTCCTTGCAGCAGGGGCCAGCCTGATTCGCCGACGTCCATCCGCACGAGCTTGGCGTCCTGGATGCCACTTTCGTGGGGAATCAGAAAGCCGCCATCGGTCGTTACATAGAGCGCGTTCTCGTCGCCGGGCGCTCGTCCGAAGGCGCAGGCCGTGCTCCCCACCATACCCTGTTCGGGACCGGCCAAGGTTGTCCGAGCGCCTGAGGGGCCGAGGCGAACCAGAGTGTGTTCGGGATGCGTCGTGATATAGGCGGAACCAGATATCCCGAATGCGAAGTCGTCTGGCACGAGACGCGCCGCCGCGACTTCGATATCGCCCGCGGAGCCATCCGGTCGCAACGGCACGCGGACCATCATCCGGCGTCCTGACACACTGATCCACGCCCAGCCGTCGCGGATCTTAATTCCGTTCGGCCCCGGATATCCTGGGATGAGCGACGTGAGCCGATCTCCCTGAAGCCAGACGTCCCAGCGGCCGGGTTTGTCCAAATCGATGGCGAGAATACGGCCAGAGGCACTCTCACACACCAGCAGGCTTCCACCATTGGGGTGCATTGTGCATCCGTTTACGAACAGCGCGTCCGGCAGTTCGCACCATGCTCGTACCGTGCCGTCCCGCTCCGCTCGGTAGACATATCCGGGCCCCTCGCGCAACGTCCCGGCGGTCATCCAAAGGGCGCCGTCTGCATCGAACGCAAGGCCCATCGGAGGTGCCGGCACCTCCGCGAATGTGGCCACCGCGCCTGTCGCCGGATCGTAGCGATCGACGCGATTGTGAGAATAGACGCTGACGAATACCGCGCCCTCGGCATCGATCGCGAGGTTCTCCAGGAACGTGCGCGCCTTCCACGTCGCTACCGTGGCCAAGATCGGGGCGAACTTTCCCCCATCGTGATCGGGATAATAATCTTCAGTCGCCGTCGTCATCTGATACCCTCGATTCAGATTTGCGCTCTGCCGCCATCGATGAATAATTCGATGCCCGTGACAAAACTTGAGTCATCGGAGGCCAGAAACAGGGCCGCCTTGGCGATTTCGTCCGCTTCGCCCATGCGTCCCATCGGGATGGTGGACACAATCCCGGCGATGGCGTCCGCAGGCTGCTGACCGATGATCGGTGTTTCGGTCGGACCGGGGCTGAGGACGTTCGAGCGGATATGGCGGTCCTTCAGTTCGACGGTCCAGGCCCGCGCGAAATTGCGGACGGCAGCCTTCGTCGCGCCATAGACTCCGAATGCCGCGGTGCCTTTGGAACCCGCGACGGAGCCCGTGAGAATGATCGAGCCGCCGTCGTTGAGTAGCGGCAGGGTCTTTTGCACCGTGAACAAGGTTCCCTTTACATTGATGTCGAATAGTTTGTCGAAATGCTCTTCGGTGATGCTTCCCAGGGGAGCAAATTCAGCAACCCCGGCGTTGGCGAAAACGACATCGATTCGCCCCTTCGCCTTGACGGCCTGATAGAGCCGGTCAAGGTCGGCCATTTTGGCAACGTCGCCCTGAATGCCGGTGACGTTGGTACCGATTGCCGTCACGGCCTCATCAAGCTCCTTCTGGCGACGGCCCGTGATGAAGACGTAGGCGCCCTCGCTGACGAAGAGTTTTGCCGTAGCGAGCCCTATGCCCGTAGAACCGCCGGTGATGACAGCCACTTTTCCCTGCAACTTGCCCATCGTCGTTCCTCCTGTCGTTAGTAAGTGGGCACCGAGCCTAAGCGGCGGGAGCCTTCGCGTGATACGCAGCCAAAAAGACATCCTGCACAAATTCTTCAAACGAAGTCGGCGTGCTGTTCTCCGGCGAACGCGGCTCCTGCGCGACGAGGACTCCTGCGTTGATGGCCTGGTACATCTCGATGTACAACGCGGCTGACCTCGGCGTAATTCCCATTTGCATCAACACCTGCTGCACCTGGTCATACGGAAGCTGCTCGTAACGCAGATCCGGTTTGCCAATGCCGCGGGCAATCGCCGCGGTAACTTCCGCCATCGATAGGTCGCACTGGCCAAGCAGCTCGCGCGTTTGCTTGCCGGAAAAATCCAGATCCAGGAGCCGCCGCGCGGCGTAATCGCCAACGTCGCGCGTGGCGATCATGGGCAGCTTCAGGTCGGGCAGCAGAGCGCCTCCCACCATTCCCATTCCATGAATCATGCCGATCGCCGTCAGATTATTCTCCATGAAATAGGCGGCGCGCAGGTGCAGAACGTTCAAACCGCCGATCGCGTTCAGTTTTTGCTCCGAAGAGTGCAGCCCCGCGACTGGCCCGGTGCCTTCCGCGACATGGGCGCCGTAGCTGCTCAAGTGTACCGCGTAGCGCAGGCCCGACTCCTTCACGGCTTTCGCGATCGCATCGCTCTGTCGCTCCTGGTCCTCGCGGGACGCAACCGGCGGCAACATCAAGTATGCCGCCCGCGCGCCGCGGAAGGCCATGCCGATCGCAGCCGCATCGCCCACATTGGCCGAACACGCTTCCGCGCCCTGGCTCACAAAGCCTTGCAGTCGCCCCGCGTCGCGCCCCATGACGCGCACCTCCTCGCCCTTCGACAGCAGCGAATTGGCGATGATCGAACCGGTGTGCCCGCTTGCGCCCACAATCACATGCACCTTGTCTTTACCGCTGCTCATATTTGTTTCTCCTTTTTCGAGACGGTGACCGCTACAGCGCGGGCGATTTGTTCGCAACGACTTGTTCGAACTTCTTCGCCAGCATCTTTCTCAGGATGGGTCGCGGCATCAGCTTGAGCATGATCCGATTCATGCGTCCGGGAACACATCTCGCCCGATTGGCGCTAAGCGCGGCGAGTCCCTCGGCGACGCACTGATGGACCAACATCGGTTTCATGGGCGTCGTGGCGGCGTCAAATCCGAACTTGGCCAGGACCGGCGTATCGGTTGCACCCGGCATCACCACCGTCACATTCAGTCCCATTTTCCGAAAGTCGTAGTGCAGGGATTCACCGAGCATCAGCACATAGGCTTTGGCGGCAACGTCGTTCGCCATGTACGGGTTGGCGAGCAGCGCAGCCATGGCCCCCACGAACAAAAGTCCGCCCTTGCCGCGCCGGGCGAGTTTCTGGCCGAAGTGATGGGCGATATCGAGATGCGACATCGTATTCAGGCGCAGCAGATTCTCGAGTTCCCGCCGGTCGATGGAGAGGAACTTGCCGGGATTTCCAGTGCCTGCGTTCGACACGATCAGGCCGAGATCGAGCTCATCCGTGGCCTCAGCGAGTTGTTTTAGAAAGCCATCTTGCGAGAGATCAGCGACGACCGTGCGATACTTGACGCCGAACTCAGCCGCGACGCCGCGCCCAACCTCTTCCAGCAATGCCTCGCGCCGGGCTACGAGAACAACATGGATGCCCGATGCCGCAATCTGGCGGGCGAACTCTCTGCCTATGCCGGACGACGCGCCGGTAATGAGCGCCCAAGGGCCGAATTGCAGCTTGTCGATCTTCGCATTCATGGCACTCTCCTTTGATCGCAATACTTCGAATTAATTCTGTGTTCCGAGCATACGGTCCACCGATCGGCTCATTTGTTTCAAAATAAATCCAGGCGCCACGCGACTCATCAATTTGAGCTGATTCGCCTGGCCTGGACGGATTTCGAATCGATCGGTTTGCATTCCTTTGACGGCGACTTTAACCATGTCTTCGACCTTCATGATAGAAACGCCCTTCATGTCTTCAAAATTAAAGTCACCCAAGAGTTCGGTTTGTGTCGCCGGCGGCGCTAGCTCAAACACCTTCACTTTGGTGTTTTTCAGTTGCACACGAAGAGACTCGGTGAAGGAATGCAGACCGGCCTTGGTGGCGCAATAAACCGGCGAAATGGGCAATGGAACAAATGCCAATCCCGACGAAACGTTCATGATCGCGGCCTCTGATTTTGTTTTCAAATGCGGCAAGAATTGTTTCACCATGCGAATCGGACCGCTCAAATTGCTTTCAATCTCTCGAACGATGTCTTCGAGGCTTCCAGCTTTGTCGTGAACATTGATCTCACGCATGATGCCGGCGTTGTTGATTAAAATGTTGAGCTCAGGAAATTGTTCGGTGACCTTTTCGTAAAGAGTGGCGATCGCTTTCGGATCGGACACGTCGCTGCGAAAGGTGTGGACTTTTGGAAAGGCCGCTTTCGCACGGTCCATCTTGGCTTGATCGCGGCCCGTGATAAGAACCGTGTTACCAAGTGCCGTGAGTTGTTTCGTGAGTTCGTAACCGATGCCGCCGCCACCGCCGGTGATCAAAATCGTATTGCCCGTGAGTTTCATATATAATTAAATTCCCCGGATTCGTTGCTTGCTCATTCTCAGGCCTCCGCCCGAGCGATTGCCGGCGCGTGGCTGCTCGCGAGCGCTTTACCAATCATGTCCGCCTCCATCTTCCGCGCAAGAGAAGCGGGCACGAGGGCGTTCATGATGCGGTTCAGTCGGCCCGGAACGATTCTGGACCGGTTTTCTCGCAGCGCCTTAAGGCCCTCGGATACGCACTGCTCCACGCTCATCGGTTTCATCGGCATGATCTCCGGATCGAAGCCGGACTTTTCGAGCACCGGTGTGTTCGTAAACCCGGTTGCCAGTACAGTGACGTAGACACCTAGAGGTTTGAACTCATAGTGAAGCGCTTCGCCAAGACTGTGTACATACGCCTTCGAGGCTCCGTCATTCGCTATACAGGGAATGCCCTTTTCCGCACCCATTGCCCCCACGAGGATCAAGCCGCCCCGCCTCCGCTTGGCGAGTTTCGCCCCGAAATGGTGAGCAATGTCCAGATGCGCCATCGTATTGAGCCGCAAAGTTGCCTGTATCGGCATTAAATCCACCGGTCGAAAGAGCGCGGTCAAGCGTTTGTGCCACCATCGACGGTGAGGTTGGCACCGTTGATGTAGGACGACTCCGGACCGGCGACGAACGCTACCAGCGCCGCGACCTCGTCGACGCGTCCATACCGATCAAGCGGAACGGCCGCCTTTTGGTCTGCGGCCCACTCGCCTGAGGCGGGGTTGAGATCGGTGTCAATCGGCCCCGGCTGAACGTTGTTGACCGTAATGCCGCGCGCCCCCAGCTCACGCGCCAGCCCTTGCGCGAACATTTTCACGGCCCCTTTGGTCGCCGCGTAGGGCGCCATGCCGGGAATGAATACGCGCTCGCCCAGGCACGAGCCGATCATGATGATTCGCCCGCCGGTCTTCAGGTGCTTGAGCGCCGCCTGCGTCGCGACGAACACGCCGCGGACGTTGACCGCAAACACGCGATCGAAGTCCGCGAGAGTCGTCTCCTCGACCTTCACTGGAATGACTGTGCCCGCATTGTTCACCAGCACGTCGAGCCGCCCCAATGTCGCGACCGTCTTTTCGACGGCACTCGTGACTGCATCGGCGTCGGCGGCGTCGGCCTGGATGGCGATCGCCTTTCCGCCTCCGCGTTCAATCTCTTCGACAAGCGACGCCGCCGCGTCGGTGCCTTTGGAATAGGTGACGGCGACGCTGGCGCCGTCCGCGGCCAGGCGCTTGGCGATCGCCGCGCCGATGCCACGCGAACCGCCCGTGACGAGTGCGACCTTGCCCGCCAGTGGTCTTTGCTGTGTAATCCCTGACATCGCGATCTCCTTGCTTGATTTAATTGTACCGTTCGGTACAATTGGAAGTGTACGGGGCCGGCGATGCCAGTCAAGGGGCGACAATAATTTTTGAAAGCAGGTAGCGGTGCCTTCGGGGCGGACGCGACAGTTCGACGTTGATGAGGCACTGGATCGCGCACTGGAGGTGTTCTGGGCACGCGGGTACGAGGGCGCCACGCTCCCCGAGCTGACCAGGGCCATGGGGATCAACCGACCAAGCCTCTACGCCGCGTTCGGGAACAAGGAGCAGTTGTTCCGCAAGGCGCTCGACCGTTATCAAGCGGGGCCGATGTCGTTCCTGACCGAGGCCCTGCGCAAGCCGACCGCCCGGGCCGTGGTCGAAACGATTTTCTCGGGGTTTGTCAGGATGCAGCGCGACCGCGACAAAGCACGCGGGTGCCTGGTCGTGTCGGGGGCACTCGCGTGCGGTGAGGAGGCGGAGACGGTGCGCCGAGAGTTGGCGCAATTGAGGCAAGCGATCGTAACGGCGTTACGGGAGCGGTTCGAGCGGGCCGTGAAAGAGGGCGACGTGCCTGCGGGGACCGATTGCGCGACGCTCGCGCGTTACATCGCCACCGTGCTGAACGGCCTGGCAGTTCAGTCGGCCAGTGGGGCGACCGAGAAGGAGTTGCGGCTGGTTTCGGCGATGGCCATGCAGGCCTGGCCGTCGTGACCATCGCCGCGTTGGATAAAGTCGAAGAAGTCCTTAAAGCCGGTCGATGCACTCGCGCAAGAAAGGTTACTCGATGCACTAGCCGAGGGCGCGGTCGAGGTTGAAGGCGGCGCTGATCAAGGCGATATGAGTAAAAGCTTGCGGGAAGTTACCCAACGCTTCGCCGCTGGCGCCGGTCTGCTCGGAATAAAGGCCCAGGTGGTTGGCGTAACCGAGGATCTGCTCGAAGAGCAACCGCGCGTCGTCGAGCCGCACTGGATCGGTGCGGCCGGCACGCGTCAACGCCTCCACCAGCCAGAACGAACAGAGATTGAAAGTGCCTTCCTCGTCAGAAAAGCCATCGGCGGTCGCACGCGGATCGTAGCGTTTGATCAAACCGTCGGCGGCCAGACCTCCGGCAGCCGTCTGGCGGCGGATGGCGTCGATGGTGCTTAGCATTCGCGGATCGCTGGGGGCCATGAAGAAGGTCAGCGGCATGAGCAAGGCCGACGCATCCAGGGCGTCGGAGCCGTAGGACTGCACAAATGCGCGGCGGTCGGCATTCCAGCCTTTGGCCATGACTTCTTCATAAATCTCGTCGCGCACCTTGATCCAACGCTGCCGGTCGGCCGGCAATGAGCGTTTATCGGCCAGCCGCAGGCAGCGGTCGACGGCCACCCAGGACATAAACTTCGAGTAAACGAAGTGCCGCCTGCCGCCGCGCACCTCCCAGATGCCCTCGTCCTCTCGTTGCCAGTTGTCGCACAGCCAATCGACGAGCCGCCGCAAGCGTCGCCAATTGTCATAGCCCATTGGCTCGACGTATTTGTTGTACAGGTATGCGGCGTCGACCAGCTCGCCGTAAATATCGAGCTGCAGTTGTCGATATGCGGCGTTGCCGATGCGCACCGGGCGCGAGCCGCGGTAACCCTCCAAGTGGTCCAGCGTCTCCTCCGCCAGTTCACTCCTGCCGTCAATGCCGTACATGAGCTGCAAGGGGCCGTCGCTGGCGCTGTCGAGGTCCTTCCAGCGGGCCTGCACCCAACGCTTGAAGGCCGCCGCCTCTTCGGTAAAACCGATCCGCAGCAACGCATAGAGCGTGAACGCCGCGTCGCGAATCCAGGTATAGCGGTAGTCCCAGTTGCGCTCGCCGCCGATCGCTTCGGGCAAGCTGCAGGTGGGCGCCGCGACAATCGCTCCGGTGGGCTCGAAGGTGAGCAGCTTGAGCGTGAGAGCCGAGCGCTGAACCATTTCCCGCCAGCGGCCGGTGTAGGTACACTTTGACAGCCATCGCCGCCAGTAATCGACCGTGTCCCGAAACAATTCTTCCGATTCACCGACGCCCGGACAACGGCCGGGCTGATGATCCTGTTCCAACTGCCGCAGCACGAAGGTGGCGTTTTCGCCCTCCTGGAGCTTGAAGTCGGCGGCCACTCCGTCGCCGTCGCGCATGAGGGCAAAGGGCGCCGCCAGCCCCAAGCGCAATCCGCCTCCGCTGAACATGACGCCGCGATCGCACACGTGGCACTCGTGGCCGGCACGGGCGTAGTTGAACGCGGGACGGCATTGCATGCGAAACGGCAACTCGCCGCGAACGACACGAACCCGGCGGATCAGCTTGTCATGGGCTCCGGCGGTTCGGCCTACGGGCATATAGTCTTCCAATTGGCCGATTCCATCGGCGTGCAGAAAGCGTGTGACAAGGATGTTCGTGTCGGGCCAGTAGAATTGCTTGTGCCGGAGCGGATGACAGACGGGTGCGATGCGGAACCGCCCGCCCTTCTGATCGTCCAGGATGGCGGCGAAGACGCTGGGCGAATCGAAGTGCGGCAGGCAGAGCCAGTCGATGGAGCCGTCCATGCCGACCAGCGCCGCCGTGCGCATGTTGCCGATCAGGCCGTAATTCTCGATAGCCTGGTAGCGAGATTCCACGGTCCGCTCCTCCTGTGGTGAGGTCGCCTCTGAGGGAAAACGGAGCGATTCAGCAGACGTCAGGAGCCCGTCGCGTTCCGTTCCACTGGCGTCGAAGCTTGGAAGCGAATGGCGTGCCGTAGGCGTCGCGATCGGGCGGCGAGATACAGCCGAGAGATCGAAGTCTTGCAGAAAACGTTGCCGATGTTACTCCGCGCCGATGTGAGCGCCTTTTTCGGCCACCGAACGCTTCATGAGCAAAACCAGCGGCACGAGCAGCAGGGCCAAGACGGCGAACAGCCAGAAGTCGTCAAAATAGGCCAGCGAAACCGCCTGCTGTCGGCGAAGATTCTCGAGCGATTCCAGCGCCATTTCCTGCGACGAAGCCGGATCGCCGGTCTGTTGATGGAACACTCCGCGGGCCTGTTCCAAGAAGGAATTGACGGCGGGATTGAAGGGATCGAGAAACTCGCCCACGCGCCAGGTATGAAACTGATCGCGGCGTTCTTGCATCGTCTGGGCGACCGAGGTGCCCACGCTGCCGCCCTCGTTGCGCAAGAGCGCGGCCAGACCGACCGCCGCGCCGCGCAGATGCCGGGGCGTATAGAGATAGGCGGCCACGTTGAGGGGCGCAAAGATCATCGACAGGCCGACAATCATCAGCACCCGCGGCCAAACGACTTGTGATGGGCTGATGTAAAGGTTCATCAAGGCCATCCAATAGTCGGCTGCGGCCATGACCAGCAGCCCCGCGACAATCAGCCAACGCGCATCCGTTCCGCGGCCAAGGAGGGCTCCTACGACGAGCATCATCATGACCGAGAACACGCCGGAGGGCGACATCACCAGTCCGGAAACGTAGGCATCGTAGCCAAACTGCGATTGCAGCAGCCCGGGCAGCGAGGTGCTCGCCCCGTACAACACCCCGTAGGCACAAAAAATGATGATGCACGACGCCGCCAAGTTTCGCTCGGCAAGCGCTCGGAAATTGACTACGGGGTTGGAAATCGCAAGTTCCCGGAAGAGCAGCCAAGCCAGGCCCGCCACGAACAGAATCGTGAGAGTCTGCACTCTCCAAAAGGGATCGCCATACCAATTCCATTGCTCGCCCTTGCTGAGCACAATTTCCCAGCACGACATGATGAGGGCCAGCAGTCCCAAACCGATGGCGTCGAAGTTGAGCGGATGACGCAGTAGCTCGGCCCGCTCTTGTTTGAGGTAATCGGGGTCCTCGACCAAGAAATACGCGGCCAAACAACTAATCGCTCCCACGGGCAAGTTGATGTAAAAGATCCAGCGCCACTCGTAGTTCACCGTCAGGTAACCGCCCAACGTCGGGCCGACGACCGGCGCGAGCAGCGCTGCTACGCCGAACGTCGTCATGGCCGCGCCTTGCTTTTCGGGCGGGAACGTATCGAGCAACACGCCCTGGCTTGACGGCTGCAAGCCGCCGCCCGCTAGACCCTGAACCACGCGAAAGAGAATTAATTGCCCCAGGCTCGTTGCCATGCCGCACGCGACCGACGCGATCGTGAAGACCGCGATTGACAGCATGAAATAATTCTTGCGGCCGAGACGGGCCGAAATCCAGCCGGAAATCGGCAGGATCACGGCGTTCGCGGCCAGGTAGCTGGTGAGCACCCACTCGCTATCGACCACGGCCGCCGAAAGTCCGCCCGCAATGTATCGCAGCGCGACGTTGGCGATGGTCGTATCGAGCACCTCCATGAATGTGGGAATCACCACCGCCATGGCGACCAGCCAGGGGCTGATCGTGCGACGTGAAGCGGCTGCGGTGGGTGGCGCGGTGGCCATGACTGTGATTTTGGATTTTCGATTTTGCATTTTGGATTGCTCCGCCCCAATCCAAAATCTAAAATCCAAAATCCTATGGTTTCGGGCCGGTATCAAGCTGCGAAAGCGGCTTCAGCGGTTGCAGCCTCGCGCCCGCGTGTGGCCCTTCGGGTTTCTCTTGGAAATAGACGTACGGCACGACCGAGAGCCCCACGAACAGCGGCTCTTTGTCGGGGTCGTAATCGGTCAATTCAATGCGGACGGGCAACCGTTGCACGATTTTGACGAAGTTGCCCGTGGCGTTCTGCGGTGGAAGCAGCGCGAGGGTTTGGCCCGTGCCCATCGTAAATCCTGTGATGCGTCCCTCGAATGCGCGGTGGCGGCCGTACATATCGACTTCGCAGACCGCGCGATGGCCGATGCGCAGGTCGCGGAGCTGCGTCTCTTTGAAGTTGGCATCGATCCAAATTTCCGTGAGCGAGCGGACGGCCATCAGCTTTTGCCCGACTTGCGCGTTGTTGCCGGGGTTGACGTTGCGCCGGGTGACGACGCCGTCGATCTCGCTGACGACGTCGCAATACCGAAGATTCAACTCCGCCTGATCGAGGTCGCGTCGCGCCTGTTCGAGCTTGGCTTCGGCCTGCTGAATGGCCGGCGCGTCTTTCACGATTTTGGCGTAAATGCGTTCCAGGTTTCCCTCGGGGTCTTGCTTGTAGAAACCCTCGATGGCCTCCTTCGGCGTGGCGTCCCATTTCGCCGGAGCAAACCCGAATTGGGCCGCGCTTTGCAACAGGTCGCCCAACGCCTGACGAATCGTGGAAAAGTTTTCATAGATGTCGTCGGGCACTTCGGTTAGATCGCCGCCTTCCGGCTTCGGCAGCAGACCGAGGTTCACGCGCGTGGCATATACCTTCTCCCGCGCCTCTTCGACCAGCGCCTCGGCGACCTGAGCCTGCTGACGCGAGTCGTCAAGCTCTTCCTGCGTAATGGTGCGGGTCACGATCAATCCCTCGCGCCGTTTGAGGTTTGCCTTGGCCAGCGTCCATTGGGCCTCGCGGCTTCTGAGTGTGGCCACATTGGCCTTCAAATTCGCGACCTGGTTTTTGACATCTTCGATGGCGTGATTGAGCTTGAAGCGATTGGCCCGCGCCTGGCCCACCATGCTGCGCACTTGTGCCTGCGCGGCGACCCAGTCGGCCAGGGCCGTCTCGACGGCTGCTTTTTTGATGTCCAGCTGAACCTGATACGGCTCCTTATCGAGCCGCACGAGCACGCTTCCTTTTTTGACCCGCAGGTTGTCGTCGACCAGCACCTCCATCACCTGGCCCGCCACGCGCGGGGCGACGAAGGTGACGTGACTGTTGACATAAGCGTCGTCGGTCGAAACGGTGTTGAGCGCCAGTATCAGCCACGGGATAAACCAATAGGCCACCACAAGAACGGCGATGACCGCCGCGCCGCGCAGCAGCCATTTGCGCGATTGGGGCGTCGGCGCGGTTCGTGCCGCCGAGGTTGTAGCGGCGGCTGCCTCTTGGCCCGGCTGTGCCGACGGTTCGGCCAGAGCGACCGAACCGTCGTGTGATTCGTGGCTTTTTTCCGGCAGGAGCTCGCTTCGAGCGCCGTTGCTGGAAAGGTTGGGGTGTGGCTCGTTCGTGTTGGCCATTTTTTGGGGTCTCCGACCGTCGTGCCCGCCAATGTGATACCGCTGACGAGCAAAATCCTTTCATGGACGGCGATCAGAGTCAAGGCAAGTCTACACTTGCGTCATGTCGCCATCCAGGAACGATCGCCTCCGGGCCGGCCCATGGCCGTCTGGCACGTTTATTGCCCGAATGCCGACCGCCTGGTGGTAAAGCGGGCGTAAATGGAGGAACGACCATGACGAAGGCAATGCAAACCTATTCGACGGGCAATCTCCTTAAGCCGTAGGGTAGGACAAGCGAGCTTGCGAGCGCCGATCCATCATGCCGGGATGATCCGCTCCTGCCGTAATCTGGCGAACAGGTCGAGGAACGAGCCGAGGGTCGGCTGATAGTCGCGGAAGCCGGCCAGGCGGCTCTTGGTCATGTCGGTCACGACCTCGATCTCGCGGCCGAGGTCCAGGTCGGTATGCCAGGCCGACGCCACTTTGCCCAGATCGGCTTCGGCGAGGCCATGCTTCGCCACGATTCGGGCCCAAACCGGCCCCGCGTCCGCAAGCTGCGGCTCGAGCGGCGTCGGGCGGCCTGGGTATGGCGCCGCCTCGATGCCAAAGTCAGCCGCCAGCTTCGGCCAGAGCCAACGCCAGCGGAAGATGTCGCCATTGACGATGTTGAACGCCTGGTTTCGGCCCGCTTCCGTGGTCGCGGCCCATTCCATTTGTTTCGCCAGGACGCGCGCGTCGGTTACGTCGGTCAGCCCCTCCCACTGCTGGGCGGAGCCGGGGAAGACGAAGGGGCGACCGGTCTCGCGGCAAATCGTGGCGTAGACGGCAAGCGTCACCCCCATGTTCATGGAGGTGCCCAACGAATAACCGATGGTCGTGTGCGACCGATGCACGCTCCAGGTGAAGCCCATGCGACGGGCTGCGTCGAAAAGCTCGTCTTCCTGGGCATAGAAGAAGTTCGGAAACGCAAGCCGAGGCATCTCCTCGCGCAGCGGCGTGTCCGGCTTCGCTTTCGCGTAGTTCTCGAACGGCCCGAGGTAGTGCTTCAGGCCGGTGACGAGGGCGGCGTGCTGCAGGCTCTTGGACTGGTCGAGCGCGGCGAGCAGGTTGCGCACCAGGGCGCCGTTCGCCGTGATATTCTGCTCTTCGGTCGCCCGGCGGACCCAAGTCGTGAAAAAGACATGGGTGGGGTCAATGCCGGCAAGCGAAGGGCGAAGCGACGCCGGGTCGAGCATATCTGCCGCGACGGGTCGAATGCCGGGGACGCCGCTTTGTGGCTGGCGCGCGAGGCCGTAGACCTCCCAGCCCTTGGATACGAGATGCTCGGCCAGGTTGCTTCCGATCAAGCCGGTGGCTCCGGCGATGAGGGCCCGCGATGTCATCGGTTTCTCCTTATTCAAAGTTGCTTGGTCTCAACGCAGCCCCCCAGTGACGTAAAGGTTTTCACCCGTAATCCAGGCTGAGTCGGCAGATGCCAGGAAGACCACCGCCGGCGCCACGTCCTGCGGCTGGCTGATTCTGCCGAGCGGAGTTTGCGCTTCCATCTGCTTTTGGAAGTGGCTGCCAGGGATGCCGGCTGTATGCAGCCCCTCGGTTTCGACGACTCCGGGACTGACGGCGTTGACGCGGATTTTGCGCGGCCCCAGTTCCTGGGCCAGGGAGCGCGTGATCGCGTTCACGGCCGCCTTGGTGCCGCTGTACACGGACGCGTTCGGTGGCGCCGACGTGGCGGCAAACGAGCTGATATTGATGATGCTGCCGCCGGAGGGACCGAAAAGCTTGACGGCTTCTTGCGTCGTCAACAACAGCCCCAGCACGTTGAGGTCAAAATGCTTGTGAAAGTGCTCGGCGCTGATCGCTTCCAGCGGGGCAAATTCATAGATGCCCGCATTGTTCACAAGGATGTCGAGCTTGCCGAATGCCTTCGTTGTCTCCCCAAAAAGGCGGCGGATGTCCTCGAGCTTGGAAACATCGGCCTGCACGGCCACGGCTTTCCCGTCCGCTTGCCGTATGCGGTTGACGACCGCGTCCGCGCCGGCACCACTGCTGGCGTAATTGACCACGACCGCCGCGCCCGCCGCTGCCAAATGCTCGGCAATCGCGGCTCCGATTCCTTTGGACGCGCCCGTCACCACGGCGACTTGCCCTTCCAGTTTCTTCGACATGACAAGACTCCTTTTCTTTGTTGGCCGAGCGAACACCCGCCAATGGTTGGCGTTGCATGCAGGCCCATCTGGTTCGAGTTCCTCTGATAGACCGTAGCGAGAATCCAGCAGCATATCCGGTTCCCTCTCATTTGGGATTACCGGCGAGCGGTCGGAATCTTTCAGAGAAAATGGCGGACCGCGTCCGATCGCCTGGGCCGACCGCACTTTAGCCGGGGCCACGCAAGCACTTCGGGCGAAAGTTTCGCGGCAAATTCACCTTGTGCCTGGCGGGTTTCCTGTAAGGTTTTGGCCGCGCAGGCGTATGACTCTGAAACGACCCAGTGGAAGACCGACGGAGGTGATCCGGCAGGCCGAATTCCAAAGGAGTCAAGAGCTATGTCGACCAGCACGCAACTCGAACGATATTCCCGGCATCAGAACCTGCACCGCACGCCGCGCGTCGCGCCCGATGCGCGGCTCCGCGAACTGTGGGCCGATGCTTTGGCAACGGTGGCGATGGTTACGCTGGCGTCCACCGTGGTGGTCGAAGCGCTCAGGATCCTGATGTAATGCGGAACTTGGCAGTTGGCCCGTTTTTCGCTATCACGTGCAACGGAGGGCGGATATCGTGACGGCGGCAACCGCAACCGATCCGACCGTTGGCAGCGAGTCTCACGGAGCACCCATCGTTTCAGGAGTGAAACCGCCGGCGCCGTTCACGCATCGTCCTTTTCAGAGCGGCCGGGGAACTTGCCGGCCGAAAGCTGCTTCCCGCTCTGGACGTCCATACTGACGGGGGGATGGATGCGTCAACGTTGACGCATCATTCCCCCCATCAGGGTTTGCTGTAAGCGCTCGGCGACGCGAGCAGGCCGTCAAACCGCCACCCGAGGTCCGCGTTTCAGGCGACGCCCACTCCATTCGGAAGGTTCCTTCGCTCGGCTGACCGTTCCCACGGTGCCGTATTCGCCCGACAATGCAAACAGTGAACGCACGACGGCCGTCAAAAGTCCGCGTCGAGCACGATGCGGTATCGGGCTTTGCCCGCCTACAGCCGCTCGAACGCTTCGTTGATGCGGCTCATCGGATAGTGCTCCGTCTGCGGCGTGATGCTGTGCCGCGCGGCGAAGTCGAGCATCGTTTCGATCGCCACCGGCGAACCCGTCGGCGATCCGGAGATACTCTTCTGACCGCCAATTAACGCGAAGGCCGCCACCGGGATCGCCTCCAGCACCGCGCCGACGACGTGCATCCGGCCGTTGGGGGCCAGCGAGGCGATGAGCGCGTCCCAGTCGAGCGGGACATTCACGGTGACGATCCCTGGATGGTGATGTCTGTGGACCCGTAAGCCCCGCTACTTGCGACGAACAGGAAGGAGCGCTCGCACCTGCGGATCTCGCAGGAAAAGCCCGCCCCAGATCAGCAAGCCGAGAACCAGCGGCACGAAGAACTGCCCTTCGAGCAGCCGCACGTGTGTGGCGATGGCGCCGCCCAGATAGCCCGTGAGCAAGATCGCGCCCAGGACGGCGGTGCGCGGAATCAAATAGACCAACGTGCAGCCGACTTCGATTACCCCGAGGATGAGAGCGAGGTGCCCGGGGTAGCCTAAGTGTTCGAACATCTTCACGAGGTCGTCTGACTTGACCAACTTCATGCCGCCGCTGAACAGCAGCAACAGCGACGGCAGCGCGCTCAGGAGCCAGCCGGACCAGATTGCCGCCTTCGAAGCGGGATGCTGCGTCTGGGATGTCATGCTTCACCTCCACATTAAAAAGGGTTCGTCTTAGCTTGGAATACCGGCGAGCGATCCGGATCTTACAGGAAAAATGGCCGACCACGTCCATCCAGGCAAGCTGGATGGGGTCGAGTGGCAACACGAAACGATTACGACATTGAACGAACATGGCCCTGCACCCCGATTTTCCCGACGATCCGCACGCGATTCTCGATCCGGCCATCCGTTGGTTTCCGGCCGACGAAGCGCTGCGCGCGTCGAGCTTCGAGAAACTGCTGCCGCCGCTGGTGCCTACGCTGCGCAAGGAAGTGTGCATGGTCGAGATCGCCGCGGGTGGGCGTGTGGTATAATCCAAGCAGAAACGGAGCAATGCCACGATGACCATCTCGTCTTCGTCAGATCAAGCGGGTACAACCAAGTATTGGGTGCAAGTTTGGAAGGCAGCCGGGCCACGGCTGGCGGAAATTGAGCGGCGGGAGTTAACTGAGATGACCGAGGCCGAACGGCGGAAGGCCATTCACGCGCTGCTGACGCTGCTGCCGGTCTGGACCGACGCGCCCCCGACAAGCGACCTCGTCGAGCAACAAAAGTGGTTCCGTCGGCCAGGGGCGACACGAACCAACGGGAGGTTACACTCATGAGCACTCGGATTAGGCTGGTTCTGGCTCTTGCCGCGGCCTTGTTAGCGGACGCCTCCGCTTTGCAGATCGTGGCCCAAGAGAAAAATGCCAGGCAGCCCGCCAAGGGCAAAGCCCCGCGCGACGCCGTGGCCGAGGCCCAGACCCCCAAGGAAGTGCCCGTCGAGCGGCCCGAACAGAAAAAGACCAAGCACGACACGTCGGATATCTTCAAGCCGGCCAAGGCGTTGCCCACCACCAAGGCGCTGTCCGACCAGAAAGACCAAGGGCAGATGCTCGGTTTTGACTTCTACCTCGATCCTCTCGGCGCCATGAAGCCGGGCATGACCTTCGAAGACATCTATCAAGCCGGCGTCGAGGCCAAGCCAAAGGTCATGGCCACGCAGCGCAAGCTTCTGGAGGCCCGCTATGACTTGAAGCCGAAGCTCGACCGCGAAGCGAAGATGTCGCGCGGCAAACCAATTCCGGTCGGGCCGACCGCCAAGCTGCCCAAAGGCGTCGATTGGAATGCGCTGGCTGGCATGAGCGCCGATGAGATCGCCCAAAAGGATATTTTCCCGTATCCGGCGCTGCCTCATCCGGCGCAGGGCGGGGGGCTGGGCGGGCAGGTGTTTCCGCAAATGCAGATCAAGATGTTTCCACGCCTGGAGCGGTACGACGTGGAGTTCGACTTGCCCGAAGCGTTTTTGCCGGAGTTTCCGCCGGCCATGTATCTGCAGAACCGCCCGGAGCTGGGCGACGTCTCGCGCGGCGAGGTGCTGTCGATCAACAACTATTATCGGCTGTTTGCCGATCTGCTGACGGCCGTGCAACTCGATGGCCTGCGGCTGTTGGTGACGCCCTTTCCGCAAGAAGAGTTCAACCCGACCGGCGATCGCAAGACGGCCGAGCCCAGTCTGGGCGTCGCGTGTTTCGATTGCCACACCAACGGCCACACGGCCGGACAGTTCCACATCAGCCCCGACACGCGGCCGGAACAGCGCCGCATGCGGCTCGACACGGTCAGCCTGCGCGGGCTGTTCAATCAGCAGATTCACGGGTCGAAGCGGAGTCTCCGCTCCGTGGAAGATTTCACGGAATTCGAGCAGCGGACGGCGTATTTCAACGGCGATGCGATCCACGCCATGAAAAAGGGGATGAACATCCTGGACCGCATCCAGGTAACGCACATGGCCCAACTGCAGAACATGCTCGACTTTCCGCCCGCCCCCAAGCTGACGCTCATCGGGCATCTCGATCCGGACAAAGCCACGCCCAGCGAGCTGCGCGGCGAGAAGCTGTTCTTCGGCAAGGCGCAGTGTTCGGTCTGCCATCCGGCGCCGTTTTATCTCGACAACAACATGCACGACCTGCACGTGGAGCGCTTTTTGAAAGACGCGGCCGGCGACGGCCCGATCAAAGCCTTCACGTTGCGGGGCGTCAAAGACAGCCCGCCGTACCTGCACGACGGTCGCTGTTTGACGCTGGAAGACGCCGTCGAGTTCTTCAACCTCGTGCAAGGACTCAAGCTTGAGCGGGACGAGAAGGCCGAGCTTGTGGCCTTCTTGCGGCAGTTGTGACGAGGTGCGTTGCGCCGTCCATTTTTTCTGAAAGAGAAGGCTGACGCCTGGATCACCGGCGAAAGTTTTTACATCACTGGCGGCCCGCGCTGACCGGACCGCCCCACCAGCAGATTTGCAGTGTCTCATCGCAGGAAGTACAAACTTCGTTAGCCGAGGAGCAACAATATGGCAAACTCGAACGGGCCGCGTTCTGCAAGTTCGGCCGTTCCAGGGCCGGACCAGGTCGAAGCTCCGCCCGTCGCCCCGGAGGATGTCGTCTCGTGACCGTCCTCGACCGCAAGCTGCTGCGCGACCTGCGTCATTCGGGCGGGCTGTTGCTGGCCATCACCAGCATCATGGCCGTGGGCGTGGCCTGCTACGTGGCGCTCGGCTTCGCTTACCGCAACCTGTCGCGGGCCCAGCACCGCTATTATGCCGACTGCCGGATGGCCGATTTTTCGCTGGAAGTGAAAAAGGTGCCCGTCTCCGAGCTGGCGGCCGTGGCCAGGCTGCCGGGCGTGGTCGAAGTGCGGCCGCGCATCCAGTTTTTCGCCACGGTCGACATCGAGCGCATCGCCGAGCCGCTCAACGGCATCGTGCTGTCGCTGCCCGACCGCCGCGAGCCGACGATCAACGACGTGCTGCTCAGGCGGGGCGGCTACTTCACCGACGCGCGGTCGAACGAAGTGATCGTCAACGAAAAGTTCGCCCGCGTTCACGGACTCGGGCCGGGCCAATGGATTCACCTGATCTTGAACAACCGCCGGCAAGAGCTGTTCATCGTGGGCACGGCCATGAGCAGCGAATTCACCTACCTGGTCGGGCCGGGTTCGATCATGCCCGACCCGGAACATCTGGGCGTCTTCTATCTCAAACATTCCTACGCCGAGGAGGTGTTCGATTTCGACGGCGCGTGCAACCAAGTGCTGGGGTTGCTCTCGCCGCAGTTGCGCGACCGGCCGGACGAAACGATGCGCCGGGCAGAGCTGCTGCTCGATTCCTACGGCGTGTTCACCAGCGTGCCGCTTTCGCAGCAGCCCTCGAACCGTTTTTTGAGCAACGAGATCTCCGGGCTGAAGGCGTTCGGCGTGATCGACCCGCTGATCTTCCTCTCGGTGGCGGCGCTGGTGCTCAATGTGCTCATGACCCGTTTGACCGAGCAGCAGCGGGTGATCGTGGGCACACTCAAGGCCATCGGCTATCTCGACCGGCAGGTGTTCGCCCACTTTCTCAAGTTCGGGTTGGCCGTCGGCGTGCTCGGCGGCGCATTGGGCGGCGGCCTCGGCTATGCGATCTCGTTCGGCATGACCGGCCTGTACCGCAAGTTCTTCGAGTTCCCCACGCTCGACAACCAGTTCTACTTCGACATTTTTGTGCAGGGCATCTTGGTCAGCCTGGCTTGTGCCCTGATCGGATCGGTTCACGGAGCGCGGGCCGTGTTGCGGCTGGAGCCGGCGGTGGCCATGCGTCCCAAACCGCCCGCTCAGGGTGGCGCGATCTGGCTGGAGCGTTTCGGCCGCTTCTGGAAGTCGTTGAGCTTCGCCTGGCGGATGACGCTGCGCAACCTGGTGCGGCAGCGGTTCCGCACGGCGGCCGGCATGTTTGCGGCAGCGATGGGGGCCGGCATGTCGGTGAACGCATTGATGCTTGTCGAGGCGACGCGGTTCCTGGTCGACTTTCAGTTCTTCCAGGTGCAGCGGAGCGACATCGACCTGGCCTTCGAAGACGAGCGGTCGGAAGCCGCGCTGACCGAAGCGCGGCAGTTGCCCGGCGTCGACCGTGCCGAGCCGATGTTGAGCGTTGGCTGCACCTTCATCAACGGCCCGCATTCCTACAAGGGCGGCATCACGGGCCTGGCCCGCGATGCCCGATTGACGGTGCCGCGCGATCTGGCGGGCCGGCGGCTGCGCATCCCCGCAAGCGGCCTGCTGATGAGCCGCAAGCTGGCCGAGCTGCTGTATCTCGATCGCGGCGACCTGGTCGAGATTCGCCCCACCAAGGGCCTGCGCGAGCCGCGCCGCGTGCCCGTGGTGGGCATCGCCGACAACTACATGGGCCTGACGGTCTATGCCGACATTCAATATCTCAGCCGGCTGGTCCACGAGGAGCTGGCGGTGTCGGGCGTGCAGTTGGCGATCGACCCCCGCCGCGACGTGGTGTTATCGCTCTATCGCGAGTTGAAGCGGCTGCCCGGCGTGCAATCGGTCAGCTCACGGGCTGACGCGGTGGCCAACGTCATGGACACGCTGATCAAGAACCAGCGGGTGTTCATCGGCCTGCTGGTGCTGTTTGCGGGCGTGATTTTTTTCGGCAGCGTGCTCAACTCGTCGCTGATCGGGCTGGCCGAGCGCAGCCGCGAGGTGGCCACGTTGCGCGTGCTGGGCTACACCGAATGGCAGGTGGGGAATCTCTTTCTGCGCGAGAGCCTGCTGGTAAACACGCTGGGCACGCTGGCCGGCATGCCGCTGGGCTATCTCTTGAATTGGGGCATTACGGTGGCCTACGACACGGATCTTTTCCGCATACCGGTGGTCGACCCGACTCAAAGTTGCCTGGCGACGTTTGTCATCGGCGGCGTTTTCGCGTTGGTGGCGCATGCCGTCGTGCAGCGCGCCATTTTCCGTATGGACTGGTTGGAAGCAATGAAGACCAAAGAATGATTCCCTGCTCGACCACGAAGACTTCGGCTTCAATGACTTCGTCGCTTCGCGCGGCTCTCGCGCGGGCCGGAATGGCCGTTCGACGCGGCCTTTTGATGCCGGAACGTCTGTCGAATCAACTCGTTCACCTCGTCGAGATCGCGCCGTGGCACTCTTGGGTAATTGTCCAGCAGCAGCTCCAGCGCTTCGCCAGGCATTGCTCGCTCGATCAAACTCGACCACGAGCTCTGCAACTCCGTCATGAATTCGTGAGCGTCGGCGGGAGTGGCGGCCAGCGCGGCCCTGCGGGCGTCGCTTGCGTCTTGTGGCGCATCGACCGCATCGAAGTAGAGCGCTAACAGGGCAAAGCGGTCGCAGGCACGCGTCTGCGATTCGGCGAACTGCCGAAACCCGGAAAGAAACGCGTCACGTTCGCTGGCTAGCAGCACTTCATCGAGCTTCGGCAGCAGTGCGAAGTAAGCGTGGTGGGCCAACAACATGCACGAATCCATCAGCAGCGATAAACTTGTTTCGCCGAGTCCCTTCTCCGGCATTGAGGCGACCGTGGGAGCCAGCGTAAGGGCAACTTCCGTTTCGCGGACCACGGCCCGCAGCTTCTGTTGTTCAGAACTTCGCGAATGTGCGCGGCCGCCGACTTTGCGGTCCGCGGGAACTCCAAGCGGCCCTAACCGTTCGATGGCCTGCCGAAGCTGTTCGTCAACCTCGGCGCATTCGGCGTTAAACAACTCGCAAACGAAGCCATTGGCCGTCGGCCGGACGCGTGCCCCGAGAACGTGCCAAACGAGCTTGATCGCTCGCTTGACGCTCGCCAGCGACTCGTTCGCCGTCAAGAGCCGTTGGTATTCGGTGATAAGTTGCCTGTTTGCGCGGACCATGTGCCTATTGCTTCGTTACCGCCTCGTCCAGGTTCAAGATCACCCCGGCCACCGCCATGTAGGCCGCCAGTTGCGCCGCGTCCAGCGCGGCATCCGGCCGCGATTCACCGATCTTGATGGCGGCCGCGGCGGCTTCCGCGTGCGTCCGATAGTGTTCCGCGTGCCGCTGCCAGCCGCGCAACAGAGTGTCGAGCTCCGTGGCGCTGGGCAGCCGGGCGGTGACGAGGCGGAACATCCATTCGATTCGCCGCGGCGGCGACTCGGCCACCTGCATTGCCCGTTCGGCCAGGCCGCGGGCCGCTTCGACAAGGCTGACCTCGTTCAACAAAGTCAGCGCTTGCAGCGGCGTGTTGGTCCGCGTCTCGCGCACGATGCACGTCTCGCGGCCGGCGGCGTCGAACGTGACCATCACGGGCGGCGCCACCGTCCGCTTCCAGAAGACGTACAACCCGCGGCGATAGAGCTTTTCGCCGTGGTCCTGCACGTAGTCGACGCCCGACAAGTCGTTCCAGAGGCCTTCGGGCTGATAGGGCCTGACCGACGGCCCACCCAGCCGCTCGACCAGCAGGCCGCCGGCGGCCAGGGCCTGGTCGCGGACCATCTCCGCCGACAACCGATACCGCGGCCCCCGCGCCAACCAGCGATTGTCGGGATCGCGCGCCAACCGCTCCGGCGATACCTTGGACGATTGCCGATACGTGGCACTCGTGACCAGTTGGCGGAGCATCGCTTTCACGTCCCAGCCCATGGCGACGAACTCGGTGGCCAGCCAGTCGAGCAATTCCGGGTGCGAAGGCGGTTCGCCTTGCGCGCCGAAGTCGTCCACCGTCTTCACCAGCCCCGTGCCGAACAGCATCTGCCAAAGGCGATTGACGGCCACGCGGGCCGTGAGCGGGTTGGTCGGACCGACCAACCAACGCGCCAGGCCGAGCCGGTTGTTCGGCAAGCCGTCGGCAAGCGGCGGCAGGCTGGCGGGCACGCCGGCAGAGAGGGCGTCGCCCGGCCGGTCGTATTGCCCGCGAACGAGCAGGTGCGTCGGGCGGGGCTGCGGCGACTCTTGCATGACCATCGTCGTGGGGAACGATTCGATCATGGCGGTGCGCTGGTTCCCAAGCTCAACCACCTGCCGCCATGCGTCGCGAATCGCTGGCGGCGCGGCCTCGTTCAGAAAGCAGGCGCGAATTTTGAGCGTCATGCCGGTGGGCCGGTGCTCGGGCGCCATGGCGGCGATGTCGCCGATCGTTTCGACCGTGGCGACCACCCGCACCTCGTCGGCGTCGAGCGCGCGGCGGTACACGCGCACGTCGTCGAGCGCGCCGCGAAACCGTCCGTCGCTTCCACCGCCCCCGCCGATGCGCAGCGGCTGCTTGGTGTCGAACGACTGATTCAGATCGTCGAGCGGCACGTTGAGCGGTTCGGCCTCTCCGTCGATGTAGATGTGAATGCCGGACGCCACGCGAGAGCCGTCGTAGGTGGCGGCGACGTGGTGCCACCGGCCGGGGATGAGCCTGCGCTGCGTCTCCACACGCAGGGCATCGTCGAGCCAGCGTTTGACGAGGTTGAGCTGAATTCTGCCGCCGTCCGCGGTCAGGTAATAACCATCGGCCTGCGTCGCATCGGTCATTCGCGACACGATGGTGCCGCGGGGGTCGTCGCCCAGCCGCACCCAGGCCGAAAGCGTAAACTTGTCGTAAAAGCCGAATGGCGCGAGATCGCCGGCCTCGACGAACCTGCGGCCGTCGAATTGCACCGCTTGCCCGGTGCGTCCCGCGGCGAACTGCTCGGCACCGTCGACGATGCGGCCGCTCTTTTGCGCGTCGACACGATTCAGCAGATCGCCGTCGAAGGAATAGGCCGCCACCAGACCCTCGGTAAGCGTCCAATCGAGCGGCGGGCCGCCCACGAGCGACTGCTCCCACGCCTGCTGGCCGGTGGCGAGTGGGTCTGCCAGCTTGGCGAACGACTCCTCGGCCGCGGCAAGCTGCCGTTCGAGCGATTGGAGGCCGGCCTGCTGGTCGCGGGTCGGCGAGAGCGCGACGGGCGGCGAGTTGCCGTACTTGACCGCCTTGCCGCGCTCCGGCACGTTGTTGAAGTAGGCAAACAGCCGGTAGTAATCGCGCTGACTGAAGGGATCGAACTTGTGGTCGTGGCAGCGGGCGCAGCCGAGCGTCAGACCCAGCCAGACGGTGCCCGTCGTATCCACGCGGTCGACCACATACTCCACGGCGTACTCTTCCGGCACGATGCCGCCTTCCGCGTTGCCGCGATGGTTGCGGTTGAAGCCGGTGGCGATCCGCTGATCGAGGGTGCAACCGGGCAACAGGTCGCCGGCAAGCTGCTCGACGGTGAATTGATCGAACGGCAGCTTGCGGTTGAAGGCTTCAATCACCCAGTCGCGCCAGCGCCACATGATCCGCTCGCCGTCGCTCTGATAGCCGTTCGTGTCGGCATACCGGGCGCCATCCAGCCAGCGTGCCGCCATGCGTTCACCGAAACGCGGCGAAGCGAGCAGTCGATCGACGACCCGCTCGTAAGCGTCGGGTGCGTCGTCGGCGAGAAAAGCATCGACTTCCGCGGGGGCCGGCGGCAGGCCGGTCAAATCGAGCGTGACGCGGCGCAGCAAGGTTGTTTTGTCGGCGGGCGGCGAGTGGTGAAGGCCCTCGCGCCGGAGCCGTGCGAGAATGAAGGCGTCGATCGGACTGGCAGGCCCGTCGCTCTCGTTGAGCGTCGGCACGGCGGGCCGCTGGGGCGGAATGAGCGACCAATGCGCTTGCCACGGCGCGCCCTGCTCGATCCAGCGCCGGAGGAGTTCGATCTGCTGGGCGGTCGGCCGGCGCTTGCTGTCGGCGGGGGGCATTCGTTCATCGGCATCGGCCGTGGTCATTCGCCGCAGCAGCTCGCTGGCGGCGGCGTTGCCCGGCACGATCGGACGGCCGCCGTCGCGCTCGGCCAGGGCTTCGGCTTGTAGGTCGAGCCGCAGGTCGGCCTTGCGTTGTGCGCGGTCAGGCCCGTGGCACTGGAAGCAGTTGTCTGACAGGATGGGCCGGATATCGCGATTGAATTCAATCGGCCGAGCGGGGTCTTCAGCGCGGGCGGTCGCCGCCGGCCAGCTCACGCTGACGATGGCCGACGACCAGATGGTAAGACGGATCATGCCGAGTACATTTTGCATGGCTGACCGAAGCCGTTGTTCGCGATTGCCACGTTACGCCAAATGCTCGATCGAATCGGCCATCGCCACGCTCGCCACGGCATTGAAAGTGGCGAACAGCCGAATGCCGCCAGCAATCACATAAAAATCCAGCGATTCCCCTTCGGGCTCAAATGCAATGTTCTCGGGATGACCGATGGTGACGCGGTCGCTGTTCTCCATGCTGAGAACAAAGGGACGGAACGGGGCCTGGCGGACCATGCGGATAACTTCGGTGCGAACGGCGTCAGCTCTCATTGGAGTCTTGGAGGTTCGGCGTTGGGGGGTTCAGCTTCTTCAAGTGTATCAAGGGGCGAGGCGATTGCCACCGCCGAGGTTGCCTCGCGGAAGGCCGGCGAGTCTAATTGAGTATTCCAATCACAACTACCCTTACCGGGAAGCTGACGCATCCCGCTCGCCACGAGGAATGATGAAGCACGCTTTATATCTCGAACTGCTCTTGGCCGCCTTCGCGCTTATGGCCGCACCGGCTTCGGCCGACGAAACGGCCGCGAAGGCCGACACCACAAAGACCAAGGGTGCCCTGGCCGATTACGTGGAAACGCCCGACCAGAGCTTCGCCTGGACCGTGCGGCGACGCGGCGAGATTCCGCAGGGCACGTGGTGCGAGCTGACACTCACCTCGCAGACCTGGCGAGACCACGCCTGGAAACACCAGCTCTTCGTGCTCAAGCCCAAGAAGCTCCGCGACGGCGGCCGGGCACTCTTGGTCATCGGCGGCGGAAACTGGAAGCCCGAACTCGAACAGCCGCCGGCGGCCGGCGAAGAAGTGCCGGGACAGGCGGCGATGTACGCCGCGGTGGCCGAGAACACGGGCACGCCGCTCGCCGTGCTGTTGCAGGTGCCGCACCAGCCGCTTCACGGCATGCGCGAAGACGCCTTGATCTCGCACACCTTCACGCAGTTCGTCAAAACCGACGACGCCACTTGGCCCTTGTTGCTGCCGATGGTCAAGAGCGCGGTGGCGGGCATGGACGCCATCGGACAGTTCGCCAAACAGGAATGGTCGCTCGACGTCGACGAGTTCACGGTCACCGGCGCCTCGAAGCGCGGCTGGACCACCTGGCTCACCGCCGCGGTCGATCGCCGCGTCACCGCCCTGGCGCCCGCCGTGATCGACACGCTCAACCTGCCCAAGCAGATGCCGCACCAGCTTGCGAGCTGGGGCAAACCTTCGGAGCAAATTCGCGACTACACCCAGCGCGGCCTGCACCTGCTCCTGGCCACGCCCCGCGGCCAGCGGCTGGTGTCGATCGTCGATCCCTACAGCTATCGTCATCTCATCGACCAGCCGAAGCTGATTCTGCTCGGCACGAACGACCGCTATTGGCCGCTCGACGCACTCAATCTCTACTGGGCCGACCTGACGGGCAAGAAGTACGTCTTGTACGTTCCCAATCAGGGTCACGGGTTGAACGATCGCGAGCGCACGCTGGGCACGGTCACCGCCTTGCACCGGCAGGCGGCGGGCGAGCTGAAGTTGGCCGATCTCGATTGGAAGTTCATCGACGAGCCCGGCAAGCTGCGGTTGCGGGTCACGTCGAGCGAACCCCCGCAGCGCGTCTCGGCCTGGCTGGCCGAATCGCCCACGCGCGACTTCCGCGAGGCCCGCTGGTCGAGTCAGCCGATGGAAGCGAGCGGCGATGGCCACGAATTTGTGTTGCCGCTCCCTCAAAAGGGATTGCAGGCCATCTTCGGCGAAGCCGTCTTCGCTACCGACCGCGTGCCGTATTTTCTGTCGACGAACGTGCGAATTGTGGAAAAGTAGGGTGGGATTGGCCTGCGTAAAATCAGCGATTCGGCAATACCGATTGCGGTACGACGCCGTTTACCGGCAACTCCTGATCCTGTCGGCCAAAGCCGATACGTTGCCAAGCTTCGTGGAATAACTCGTGCTCGTATTGGTTAGGCTGTAGCCAAAACGACACTCTGCCATCCTTCTCTCCGCGATGCGCCCGCTCCTTCACTTCGGCTGGCCTAAGCACGTAAGCGCGAGGCTGTGTGGCGACGTTATTGATGACGACCCAGAAGTCGCCCATGATCTTGTCAAGCGATTGGCCGAGCGGGACCGGCGCCTTCTTGCTGAGCGACTTCACTTGGATGCCGACGAACTGCGATGCATTGGTGTTGTAGGCGATGATGTCGACGCCCCGTGCATTGCGTGCTGTCGGCATTACGTTCCAGCCGCGAAGCGAAAGCTGATAGCAGCAGTAATACAGCCCGACGTTGCCGGTTATCTGAGGGTCGAGTTTCATAGACGTGGCTCCTGATCAATCGTGTGGCCCCACGCAGCTCCGTCAGCTCTCGACCAGCCCCTGGGCGAGTAGTATTTGTCCGTGAGCCAGCTTCATGCGCGGCGACAAAACGGCGCCCTCTCGCACTCGCTGAAGCACCGCCGGCGAAAGCGGCTCATGCAAAACGATTTTGTCGCCGTTGAACAGCCAGTTCAAGTGCTGGTCTGGATAGACCCGCGAACCGTGGAAGTTGATGCAACTGTTGTGTTCGATAAGGGGATGATCGCCGGGGCCGACCAGGCACGTTTGGTCTTTGTCCGCCCGCCAACTCGTGACATTCACGATCAAAACGTTCTCGGCGTCCTTGTCGGGGTCGGAGATGATGATCCACAAATGTGGATCGCCAGCGCGAAACCGAAATGTATCGCCGGCCTTGACCGTGGTCCTCGCTACAACGATTTTGCGCCGAAGGCAACGTCTGCATCGAGCTCTTGCCGAATGTCGTCCATGATTGACGCCTTGTCGTCGCCTCGGCCGACTGCGTCGATGATCGACTCGATTGAAATCGTGGTCGACGTCCCCGGCCGAAAGTTGTTCTGCCACTCTGGAAACCGGTGCGTCACATGATGGGCCAGTTCCCAATCGCCCGCGGCCGCATATCGCTCGCAAACTTCCTGCAGCTTTTCAATCTCGTACCGCGAGAGCCGGTCTACGCCGGGGTCGGTGACCATCTGCACCATATAACCGAACTTGTCGAAGCTGGCGGCGAAACACGGCTCGTCCACGTGCTCGCCGTTGATGAGGTCCAAGACGGCGCTGTGCAGCGGCCCGTGGTCCATCGCGACCGTCTTGGTTCCCAAAATCGGGAAGCCCGTTTCGCGAATGCTTTCGCGATCGGCCACGTAAAGCAGCTTGACAATGCGCAGCTTGCTCGCGGCACACAGATGGTGCTGACGGAGAACGACGCCGATGGACTGCAGCGTTTTTGTCGTGTCGAATCTCAGGAACATGGGCGGCGCGGGTTGGGTTACACGGGCAACCCCGAATTGTACGCCGAATTACCGCACGGTTCAAAGCGACGGCCCCGAGTTTTTGCAAATTCACACACCAACCTAGTTGCTTCGACGCCCCGGTGCGTCAAACCGGGGCAGAGCTTGGCCGCAGAGCGTGTCCTCAAACCGGGCCGGTCCTGGCCAAGCTCTGCCCCAGCCACCGCATTTTCTTCGGCAATGGCGAGCCTCATTTTTGGGCCGCACGACGTATAACGGTCGCTCCGGATTTGCGGCTGAGTCGGGCATGCCCGTCTCGGCAATGAGAAGGGACAACCGGCGACCAGGTTGCGGCGGCGGCCGCGGCGGTGCCGATGTAAAGAAGTGACACAACGGAAGTCGCGTTCGGGCATGGATCTGCCCCATCGGAAACCGGCTGCCAAAAGGCCGCCCGTGTTGCCCCGCAGAACCAAACCATGCTCGAAAAGCGAAATCCGAAACTCGACCTCGCGGCGCTGCTCCTGTTGGCGCTGAGCGTCTTTCTCTCCATCGCGCTGGTCACTTACGATCCGGCCGATCCACCCAGCGACCTGGTTTACCCGCCCCAGAGCGTAACCAACAACGCCTGCGGCTGGGTCGGGGCGCTCGTGGCATCGCTGCTGTTTCAGTTGCTCGGACTCGGCGCCTATTACCTGGTGGTCTCGCTGGCCATGCTCGACGTGGCCCTGTTGGGACATAAGGCGGTCCGCAACCCCTCGTTGCGCGGCGCCGGCTGGCTGCTGTCGCTGGCCGGGCTGACCACGCTGGCCGCGATGGCCGTGCCGCAGTTCTCGCCCGGCCCGGTGATCGGCGCCGGCGGTTACCTCGGCGCCACGCTCTACGGCCTGCTCGCCGCGCACGTCGCCACGGCCGGTTCTTTTGTGCTGGCCTTCAGCCTGATGGTCGCCGGTTGGCTGCTGGCCACCGATTACTTGCTGCTGCGGCTGTCGGGCTGGCTGGTGGCGATTCCTGCCCGAAGCGTCGGCCGCGCGTTCGGCGGCATCGGCGGCAGCAATGCGCAGCGCCGCTCAAAGGTCCGCAGCGACCTGAACGGCCCGGCCAAGCCGGCCGACGATGAAGACGACGGCCCGCCCATCCGCATTGCCGGCAAGCCCGCCGCCAACGAAATCGCCGACGCCGGTTCCGCCGACGTGGTCGACGAAGACCAGGCAGAGCCGCTCGGCAAGCCGTCGGGCGGCGTGCAGGTGGCCGAGCCGAAATCGTCGAGCGCGCTGCGCGTGCGGCCGCCCAGAAAGCGCGACGAACGCCAGCAGGTGATGAACGAGCTCGACGCCGCCAGCCGCACCGCGGACACGCCCGACTATCAGTTGCCGCCCATCGACATGCTCTTGGAGAGCGAGCCGTTCGCCTTCGAAGAGCAAGAAAAAGAGGTCCGCCACAAGGCCAAGCTGCTGGAGCAGGCGTTCGCGAGTTTCGGCCTCAACGTGCGGGTGGTGGAGATCGAAACCGGCCCGGTCATCGCCCAGTTCGAGGTGGAGTTGGAAGCCGGTTTGCGGCTCTCGAAGATCACCAGTCTGGCCGACGACCTGGCGATTGCCCTGCGCGTGCCGAGCGTGCGGATTGTGGCACCCATCCCCGGCAAGAACACGGTCGGCGTCGAGGTGCCCAACGCCGAGCGGCAGCTCGTCCGGCTCCGCGAAGTGATCGAAGAGTCGCAGGCCAAGGCCGCGAAGATGCGCATTCCCATTTTCCTGGGCAAAGACGTGTCGGGCAATCCGATGGTCGCCGATCTGACCTCGCTGCCGCACTTGCTGATCGCCGGCCGCACCGGCACGGGCAAGAGCGTCTGCCTGAACACGATGATCGTGTCGATGCTCATGGCCCGCCGGCCCGACGAAGTACGGATGCTGCTGATCGACCCCAAGATGGTCGAGCTGAGTCCCTACAAAACGCTGCCGCACCTGATGCACCCGGTCGTCACCGACATGCGCAAGGCCGAAGCGATCCTGGCCTGGGCGGTCGACAAGATGGAAGAGCGATACGCCCTGCTGGCCCGCGCCGGCGTGCGGCACATCGCCGGCTACAACCAGTTGGGCGAAGAAGAGCTGTTCGACCGTTTGCAGCCCGAATCGGACGAAGAGCGCCAGAACATTCCCACGCACCTGCCGTACATTGTGATTGTGGCCGACGAGATGGCCGACTTGATGATGACCTCGGCCAAGGAAGTCGAGACGCACATCATTCGCCTGGCCCAGAAGAGCCGGGCGGTGGGCATTCACCTGGTGCTGGCCACGCAAAAGCCGACGGTCGACGTCATCACGGGGCTTATCAAGTCGAACCTGCCGGCACGCATCGCCTTCCAAGTGGCCAGCCGCACCGACAGCCGCGTGGTGCTCGACGAGATGGGGGCCGACAAGCTGTTGGGCAACGGCGACCTGTTGTTCCTCTGGCCGGGCACGAGCACGCTGTTGCGCGGTCAGGGCACTTACGTGAGCGACGAAGAGATCAACAGAATCGTGGAGTTCGTGGGCACGACGGAGCCGGATTTTGTGAAGGAGTTGGTGCAGTTGAAGGCCAGCGGACCGGGCGAGGGCGACGCCGACCGCTTCAAGAAGCGAGACGATCTTTACGAGGCGGCCATCGACATTGTGGTCCGCGAGGGGCGCGGCAGCGTGTCGCTGTTGCAGCGTTCGCTGGGCATCGGCTACGGCCGCGGCGCGCGGCTGATCGACTTCATGTCCGAAGACGGTATTGTGGGCGCCTACAACGGTTCGCAGGCCCGCGAAGTGCTGGTCACGCTCGAACAATGGCAACAGATGTCGGGCCAGAACGCGGCGGCTGAAGTGGAAGCGAGCAAGCCGACCCGCAGCCGCCGCATCAAGCCCGCCGCGGAAGAAGCGGCCGAGGAAGCGCCATTTGACACGGATGAGGAAGAGGTTGATGAGTATAACGAGGGCGACGTGATCGACGTGGAGGCGGAGGAAGCGGGCGGGGACGTTGACGACAAAGAACATGAGGAAGAAGGGCACGAGGACGATGAAGAAACGTGAGCCGAGTGACTTTAACCGAGGGAGGAGCCAAATGACCGCGTCGCAAACCGACATCGAGTGGGTTTCTTCCGCGAAACCGGGGCGCTTTGAACACGGCTACGCCATCGTGCGGATCGACGAGTTCTTGTTGCCAACCGCTCCCCTGGAGAGTTGTATCTCGGTCAAGGCGGTTCTTGACGATGCCGACGAAGCCGAGCGCGAGGTTGTGAGGCTCAATCATCTCGCGGGCGAAGGAATTCGGTATTTCTGTCAAACGACGCGGCTGAAAAGGGCGTCGGATGCCGGATCGGTTTCGGCGGGGCACGCGGCAAATGAAGAGCTACGAAGCGCGGGAGCGTGATCGCCGCCGATGAGTGTGAACATCGTCGGCAGGGTCCGATGAGTCGTCCGCGCCGTTGATCTTGTGCGCGTTGTATCGCGGGATGACGGGCCGCCGGCCGAGATAGGTGCCCAGTTCATCGCCCCATTGGGTCCAGCCTGCCACGCGCTCGCGGGCGAAAAGCTCCAACCGCGGGCCGGGGCTGCACTGCTCGATGATGCGGTAAAGCTCGTCGGGCTTCTTGGAGTGCTCTTCCTTGCGAGTCGAAAGCAGATTCACCTGGCGGCGGCCGGGAGGCAAGGTTCTCAATTGGCCGCGCACGCCGAACAGAACCAACTCGGTCACGTTGCGGAAATAGAAGCCGACCCCGCGCCCGTCGGGTCCGCCGTCTTTGCGGACCTTGAACCACACGAGGTTGGTCTTGTACTGGAAGCCCCAGGCGTCCATCACTTGCAGTCCCCAGGGCACGAGCGCGTTAGGCACCCAGAGATAAAGGTGGCAGCGCTCGGCGGCATGTTTTGCGACCGGCATCGCGCAGATTTCGTCGATGCTCATCGTCTGGTAGCGGCGCAGGCGCTTGTGCTCGGGCGCCATTTTGCCCGTCCGGTTTTGAAAGCGCCAGGGCGGATCGGCCAGGACCGTGCCGAACGTACCCTGTAATCCGGTCAACATCGACTTGTGCGGCATGGTTCTTTGTTTCTTCAACGGGCCGTTGGCCGCCATCATAAGGCACTCGGCCGCGGGCCGCAAAGGTTGGGACAATCAATGGCCAACTTGTTGGCGAGATGCGCCGGCGATAGACTTCCAGCAAAGGACAGCGTTTTCTCGGTGCGAGAGGCACAATGCCGTCGAAATCACTTCAGGCTTGGCGGAACGAACGGCGGATTGCGCTCGATGAATTGGAGGCCGCCCACAGGAGTGTCGGCGGCACGGGCCGCGGCCGCCGCTATGCCACCCAGCAGATCAATCAGGCATACGCGGTGTTGCTCTCGTCACAGTTCCAGGGGTTTTGCCGCGACTTGCACCGCGAGTGTGCCGACTACCTTGTTCAAAGCCTGACCGGCGTGCTGGCGAGAGCGTTTGGCGCGCTACTGGGCGAAAACCGTAAACTCGATCGAGGAAACCCAACGCCAGGCAACGTTGGCTCCGACTATAATAGATTTGGGCTGTCGTTTTGGGGCGCGGTGGAAAAGCTCGACGTTCGCAACGAGAATCGGCGAAAGCGCCTCGAAGAACTGAACCTGTGGAGAAACGCTATCGCCCATCAAGACTTCAGTCTCGTCGCTGTAGGTACTTCGACGTTGCAATTGCAGATTGTGCGCGATTGGCGAAGCGCCTGCGATCAACTTGCTGGCTGTTTCGACCGCGTGATGCGCGACCACTTAATGACCGTCAATGGAGTTCCACCCTGGTAAGGAGGAAAAATGGCAACAGCGTCAAAAGCGCTCCCGTTCCGCGTCGGCGATCGGGTAAGGTTCGAATTCGGTAGCGGCAAGGTCATCGGAAAAATCCTTGAAGACCACGGTCCTCTAGGCGTTCGTGGTCGGCACCTTTACCGCGTCGAACTTCCCATGGATCCCGACGAGCCATACATAGCGGCGCTCTCGGAGGACGATATAGAACTGGTTCCGCCCGGTGAACCGCCGCCCGTCCTCGACAGGAAAAAGGTGATCGAGTATCTTTCCTGCGGAGGGCTGTATTCGATGTTAGGATCGAATATGCCGCCCAAAATCCCTCCACCGCGAGTTTGGTTGTGCCTCAACAATGTCGGAGGCATCACCTACACCTTCAATCCCGAACGCGGCGTCCTCGGCGGGGAAACTCCACCACCAGCCGCAATCTGGAATGGCAGAATTGCCGCCCCAAAGCGGGAGGCGGTGCTCTCCTTCATCGAAACTTTCGGTTTTAGCCGCAAAGAGGCCGAACGCGTGATGCGCAAAGCCGAGGCCGATTGGCGCAGGCCATGACCGAACGCGTTTTCGCCGTCGCCGCGCATCCCGACGATATCGAGTTCGTCATGGCGGGCACGCTCATCCGCCTGCGCGAGGCCGGCTACGAGTTGCACTACATGAACGTGGCCAACGGCTGCTGCGGCTCCACGCAGCACGATGCCGCCACGGTCGCCCGCGTTCGCCGTGAAGAAGCCGTCGCGGCCTGCCGGTCGATCGGGGCCGTGTTTCACGACAGCCTGGTCAACGACCTGGAAATCTTTTACGATCGTCCGACCCTCGTGCGACTGGCGGCCATCATGCGCGAGGTGTCACCGCAGATCGTGCTGACGCACTCGCCGGTCGATTACATGGAAGACCACACGAATACCTGCCGGCTGGTGGTGACGGCGGCGTTTGCCCGATGTATGCCGAACTTTCCCGCCGAGCCGCCCACGCCGGCCGTTTCGCAACCGGTGACGGTCTATCATGCTCAGCCGCACGGAAACCAGACGCCGCTCGGCGAACCCGTGCTGCCGGGCCTGTTTGTCGACGTCACCGACGTGATGCCGCAGAAGGCGGCCATGCTCGCCTGCCATGCCAGCCAGAAACGTTGGCTCGACGAAAGCCAGGGACTCGACTCCTATCTGCGCACCATGCAGGAGCTATCGGCCGAAGTCGGCCGCATGTCGGGCTGCTTTCAATACGCCGAAGGCTGGCGGCGGCACCTGCACCTTGGCTTTTGCAATGCGGACGCCGACCCGCTGGCCGACGCGCTCGCGGCCCATTGTTTGCGAAGAACGTAGGGTGGGACTGGCATGCGCAAAACGTCGGCCTTGTGGCAGAAACGTTGATGCGGTTTTTTTCCGGCTGATGCCGCCCGCTTGCCGGGCGGAGCGTCACGTTGGCAGTCTACACGGACCACGCCCCAAAAGCCCTTCCAACCGCCTTCACCGGGCCGGCGCTCGTCACGGCGCCGGGACGGGCCCCACCTTACGGCGTCGCCACCGCCGGGGCGAGCTGCAGCACCTCTTGGGCGAGCTGACGATAGTCGTCGGCGCCGTTGGAGCCGGGGGCATAATCGAAAATCGACTTGCCGAAGCTCGGCGCCTCGGCCAGCCGCACGTTGCGCCGGATGCGGGTCTGAAAGGGCTGAGCATCGGACCAGCAGGTGCGGCCCGCGCGGCACTGCTCGAAGAACTGTTCCACGTCGTGGCAGACCTCGCTCGCCAGCCGCGTCGAGCCGTCGAACATGCAGAGCACCACGCCCGATAGCCGCAGTCGCGGATTCAGCCGCCGCCCCACCAGGTCGATCGTTTCCAATAGCTTGCTGAGACCGTGCAGGGCTAAAAAGTGCGGCTGCAAGGGGATGAAGACCTCGTCGACGGCCGCCAGGGCATTCAGCGTCAAAATGCCCAGCGAGGGCGGGCAGTCGATGAACAGATAGTCGAACCGCTCGTCGTCTTCGGCAAGCTTATCGCGCAAGATCAGTTCTCGGCCGACCACGCCGGCCAGCTCGACTTCGGCCGCCGCCAGGTCGATGTGCGATCCGACGAGCCAGAGGCTGTCTTGCACTTGGCGGCGCACGTCGGCCAGCCGGGCATCGCCGGTCATCACGTCGTACACGGAGCCGCCGTCGTTTTCGGGCGGCAGGCCCAGGTGCAAGCTGGCGTGGGCCTGTGGGTCGAGGTCGATGACCGCGACCCGCTGACCGGTGGCGGCCAGCGCGGCCGCCAGATTGACGGCGGTCGTGGTTTTGCCCACGCCCCCCTTCTGATTGATGATGGCGATTTTTCGCATCGGAAGCTTCCTTGCCGCGTGAGGCGATTCGTGTGGCGGCATTATACGCAAGCTGGCGAAATTGACCTAGGTCAAGCTAACGGCAGGTTCCGTCATTTCAGGCAGATCGCGGTGCGAGAGCCGTCCCGCCAGGTTAAGGTTCTTTGGCGACGTCTTGGCCAAGCGGCGGTGGCTAATTAGCGGGCCAGCTCCGGGCGGTTCTTGAACAACTCCAAGGCCTCGGGGTTGATCAGGGCCTCGGCGTTCCGCACCGCGCGGCCGTGAATCACGTCGCGCACGGCCAACTCCACCAGCTTGCCGCTGCGCGTGCGGGGAATGTCGGCCACTTGCAGCACCAGGGCCGGCACGTGCCGCACCGTCGCGCTGCGGCGAATCTCGTCTCGGATCCGCTTTCGCAGCTCGTTGTCGAGCACCAGCCCCTCGCGGAGCTTGACGAACAGCACCACCCGCATGTCGCCCTCCCAGTCCTGACCGACGACGATCGACTCCAACACCTCCGGCACGGCCTCGACCGGGCGATAGATTTCGGCCGTGCCGATGCGGATGCCGCCGGGGTTCAAGGTGGCGTCGGATCGGCCGTAGAACACCATGCCGCCGCGCTCGTTCAGCACGGCCACGTCGCCGTGGCGCCACACGCCGGGGAACTGCGAGAAGTACGTCCGGTGGTACGCTTCCGGATCGTTCATAAAGCCCAGCGGCATCGAGGGGAACGGAGCCGTGCAGACCAGCTCGCCCGGCTTTCCGACGACCGATCGGCCGGCTTCGTCGAACACTTCCACCTTGGTTCCCAAGGTCAGGCATTGCAGCTCGCCGCGATAGACCGGGCCGATGGGATTGTCGCTGAGGAAAAAACCGCACAACTCCGTGCCGCCCATAATGCTCGACAGCCGCACATCGGGCTTAATCGCCCGATAGACGTAGTCGAAACTCTCGCCGTGCAAGGGCGCCCCGGTCGAAAGCACCACCTTCAACGACGACAAGTCGTGCGTCTTGATCGGTTCGACGTGGATCTTTTCGACGGTCGATAGGTACTTGGGGCTGGTGCCGAAGACCGTCACCCGCTCGCGCTCGGCCAGGTCGAACAAGACGTCGACCTTGGGGGCCAAGGGCGCGCCGTCGTAGAGCACCACTGTGCAACCGACCGCCAACGTGCTGATGAGCCAGTTCCACATCATCCAGCCGGCGGAGGTGTAATAGAACATGCGGTCGTCGCGCGTCAGGTTGCCGTGCAGAATGTGTTCCAACAGGTGCTTGACCAGCACGCCACCCGTGTTGTGGACAATGCACTTGGGCCGCCCGGTCGTGCCCGACGAATAGAGAATGTAGAACGGGTGATCGGGCGGAAGCTGCTCGAAAGTGGGCGGGCCGGCCGGAGCGCTGGACATGAAATCGTCCCAGGCAACGGCGCCGGCCAGCGCGTCTAAGTTCAAGACCGGCGGGTCGAGATTGGGAATCATGACCACGTGCTGGAGCGATGCGATGTTCGCGCGGATTTGTTCGATTCGCGGCGACAGATCGACGTGCCGCCCGGTTTCGATGTAGCCGTCGACGGCGATCAGCACTTTGGGATCGATCTGGCCGAAACGGTCCAAGACGCCCTGGGCGCCGAAGTCGGGCGAGCAGTTCGACCAGACCGCCCCCACGCTGGCGGCGGCGAGCACCGAGATGACCGTTTCGGGAATGCTGGGCAGGTAGCCCACCACGCGATCGCCCGGCGCCACGCCCAACGCCCTCAACGCCCGCGCGGCGCGTCCCACGGCCAGCGCCAATTGCTGGTAGCTCAGTTCTCTCCGTCCGCCGCGGTCGTTGACGGCCACCAGAGCCGGGCGGTCGTCGCGGTAGCGAAGCAGGTTTTCGGCAAAGTTCAGCCGGGCGCCATTGAACCAGCGTGCGCCAGGCATGCGGTCGAAGTCTTCGACCACCGAGTCAAAACGGCGACTGGCCACAACGCCGCAAAAGTCCCACACGGCGGCCCAGAACGCCTCAGGGTTGTCGATCGACCACTGATAGAGCGGCGGGTAGTCCGACATGGCCGGATGACCGCGATCGGCCACGAACCGCATGAAAGCGGTCATGTTCGATCGGGCGATCTGGTCGGCCGTCGGTTGCCAGAGAAGTTCGGGTGTGGAGCCTGTATCGGGTTGCTCGCCGGGCGAGATTCCGTTGCGGGCGCTGGTCATGCGATGTGAAAAACTCCCTTCCGATGGACAGAACGCATCCTAATCCCTGTGCGCGTCCAAGTCCAGTTGCGGATGCGTAGCGAATTACCGTTGTCAGAAAACATTGACCGTTGTCAAAAACAAAACGCCGCTCTGCCTGGCGCACGCTGTACGTGTGCCGCTTGGGGTCTGGAAGGTGGTTCACCGCGAGGACCCTCCGTCCGAGCCGCCATCTCTGGGAATTATGGTCCGACTGATCGCCCAGCTTGGAGGGTTCGTGAACCGGAAGCGTGCCGACCCGCCTGGTCCTCAAACCGTCTGGATCGGCCTTCAGAGGATGCACGACTTCGCCTTTGCTGGGAACTTTTCGGCCCGGAGGCCGAGGTTCAAGAAGAAACTTGTGTGTAACAACGAGGGCTCGCGCCCACGGCTAAACTCTGTCGCCGCTACGCGGCCAGGTGCCAAAAGCGCAACGTCGAAACTTGCGCTTCGGGTTAGTGTGGGCGACGAACTCAACTCGGGGAGCCTATCAAACGACGGGCATTGGCGTGCATGAGCAGCCGCAGCCGCTCCAGGTCCAGTGGCGACTCGAACAGCTTCAGCAATGCACTCTCGCACGGGAAATAGGGAGCATGAGAGCCAAACAACAGCCGTTCGACGGGAATCGCTCCCCGGTAGCTGTAGTTCGTACCCTCGATGAGCCGCCCGACGCCGCCATTTCCTTCGGTGGCGGCGACGTCGAACGTGACCGTCGTTTCCTTGACCAGGGCGGCGACGTTTTTGCCCAAGAGCGGCCCCGCCGAATCGAGCAACTGCACCTTCGCGTCGGGCAGATTCTTGAGCAAGCCGACGAGCGGCGAGACATCCACGGCCTCCACGGCCACCGCCGGATGCTGAACGCGCTCGTCTTCCAGCCGCAGGACGACCTGCACCAACATTTTCCGCCTGGCGGCCTCGGCGAGCAGACGGGCGAACTCCGGGTGGTCGAGAGCGTAGCCGTGATACATCGGATAGAGCCGCACGCCGGGCATGCGGTGCCGTTCGTGACACGCTTCAAGGTCGGCCTCCCAGTCAGGCCAGGCCGGGTTGACGCTGCCGATGGGAACGAGCATGCCGTCGCCCTGGGCCTTACACTCGTCGGCGAGGCGGCGGTTCACGAGGTCGAGTTGTTTCTCCAGCACCGCCTCGAAGCTGCCGGCCCACGCGCTTGTGATGCGATGCTTCCGCAGTTTGGCGATCAGGGCGTCGGTGCGGCCATACTTGAGCCGGCGAAAAGGCCACTCGAACAAGTGGACGTTGGTGTCGATGATCTCGGGAATCTCGGCCGTTGCCGGCAGCGGCTCCGCGGCCCGGCTCTCGCGACACGCCGCTGCCGCGCCGATCGGCAATGCGGCAGAAATCAGCGACGCCTTCACAAATCTTCGGCGGTCAAGGCGTTGCGGGTCGTAGCCGTTTTCTGGCATGGCTTGAAAGTCAAGGATCTCCCGTAGCCGTTGGATTGCTTCTGCCCAACGCCGCCCAAGTCTGACCTGTCACAATGGGCTCACGCCGACTGTCAGAGCTCATTGTCACGGGCTGGCAAAGGCTTGTCAAAGGTTGCCGCCGGTAAAGCCGGACGCCGGGCATCATCGATGGCGGCCCGTTTTTCCGGCCGATGAGCCGCCGAGGCCGGAAGAATAGTTGACACCCCCCTGCCGTCATCTACAATAAAACGTTTTCTTCCATCCTGACGCCGGCGAGACCACGCTTCCCCTGGGGAAGCTTGTTTTCTTTCGGCCCCGCAACACAACGGAGGACCGCCGCCCGTGAGCATTGCCGTCGCTGAATGGTTACCCGCCGGCCAGGCCCAGCCGACCACGTTCCAGGAGACAAAGCCGCTGTCTAGCGCCATCGAAAAGGCCGACGTGCTCATCGAGGCGCTGGAATGGATCCGGCGTTTCCGCGACAAAGTCACCGTCATCAAGCTGGGCGGCAGCGTGATGGAAGACGCCAACGCCCTGCGGCACCTGCTGCTCGACATCATCTTCATGCGCACCGTCGGCATGCGGCCCGTGGTGGTCCACGGTGGCGGCGCGGCCATCAGCCGCGCCATGACCGAGGCCGGGCTGGTGCCGCGGTTCGTGCAAGGCCGCCGCTATACCGACGACGCCGCGCTCGAAATCGTCGAGCGCGTGCTGGCCTATGAAACCAACGAGCACATTTTCGAGCGCATCGAAGAACTCGGCGGCCGCGCCGCGCCGCTCAACTTCCACACCACCAACGTCCTGTTTGGCGAGCGGATGATGCTCGACGGCGAAAACGGCCAGCCGATCGACCTGGGGCACGTCGGTCAGGTGACGCGCGTCGACCGCACGACGGTCGAGAACCTGTGCTATGCCGGCATCGTCCCGGTCATCCCCTCCATGTGCGTCGACGGCCAGAAGCAGAAGTTGAACGTGAACGCCGACACGGCGGCCACCGCCGTCGCCCAGGAGATGCGGGCCGAAAAGCTCGTCTTTCTCAGCGACGTGAACGGCGTCCGCCGCAGCAAAGACGACCCCGCCTCGCTCATCCACTCGCTCACCGCGGCCGAAGCGCGGGGGTTGATGGCCAGCGGTGCGATCGAGTCGGGCATGATCCCCAAAGTCGAAGCCTGCCTGGAGACGCTCAACAACGGCGTCAGCAAGATCCACATCATCGACGGACGGCTGCGCCATTCGCTGCTGCTGGAAATCTACACCAGCAGCGGTGTGGGAACCGAAATCGTCAACGAATGAAGGCCGAACCAAGGCCCGGAGTCGCTTGTCTCTACGCCCGTGTGGAACAAAATCAATTAGGAAGTCATCTCATGGCAAGTTCGCAAGCCGCCGTTGCACCGCCCCCCGTGTCCCAGTCGCTGGCTTCTTCGTCGTCCGAAGTCATCGAGCTGTTCAAGAAGTACGTCATCCCGAATTATAACCGCTACCCGGTGTGCCTGACGCACGGCGAAGGTTCCTATGTCTGGGACAGCGAGGGGAAGCGCTATCTCGACCTGTTTCCCGGCTGGGGCTGCAATCTGCTGGGGCATTGTCCGGCGCCGGTGGTGAAGGCCGTTCAGGAGCAGGTCGCCACGCTGATCCACGTGCCGAACACCTGGTACATCGAGGCCCAGGGGCTGTGGGCCAAGGCGCTTTCGGAGCGGAGTTTTGGCGGGCAGGCGTTCTTTTGCAATTCGGGCACCGAGGCCAACGAGGCGGCCATCAAGCTGGCCCGCCTGCACACGCCCAAGCAACGCTACAAGATCATCACCTTCACCGGCGGCTTCCACGGCCGCACGCTCGGTTCGACCGCGGCCACCGCCCAGCCGAAATATCACGAAGGTCTGGGGCCGTTGATGGCCGGCTTCGTCTATGCACCCTACGGCGATCTTGAGGCGGTGCGCAAGCTGGTCGATGCCGAAACGGCCGCCATCATGGTCGAGCCGGTGCAGGGCGAAGGCGGCATCAACATTCCGCCGCAAGAGTTTCTCGCCGGTCTGCGTGAGCTTTGCGACGAGCACGGTCTGCTGCTGATCTTCGACGAAGTGCAGAGCGGTTTCGGCCGCACGGGAGAGTGGTTCGCCTACCAGCACTTCGGCGTCGTGCCCGACGTGATGACGCTGGCCAAGGCGTTGTGCGGGGGCATCGCGGGCGGAGCGATGCTGACCAAGCCCGAAATCGCGCCCAGTTTGCGGCCGGGCATGCACGCCGCCACCTTCGGCGGCAATCCCATCGCGGCACGGGCCGGCATCGCGGCCATCGAGATGATCGAAGAAGAGAACCTGCTGGAGAACGCAAAGCAGGTGAGCGAAGTCTTTCGCGACCGCCTGGAAACGCTCCGCGGCGAGTGCGACGCCATTGAAGACGTTCGCGTGCTGGGCATGATGATCGGAATCGAGCTGGCGCGTGAAGGAGCGCCGGTGGTCAAAGCCTGCATGGACCGCAAGCTGCTGGTCAATTGCACGCAGGGAACGGTCATCCGCCTTTTGCCGGCGCTCAATCTCAGCCAGCAACAGGCCCACGACGCTTGCGACGTGCTGGCCGAAGTATTGAAGGAACAAGTGGAGCAGCCCGTATAAGCCATGCGCAACTTAATCACGCTGGCCGATCTGTCGAGCGCCGAATTCGAGCGGGTGTTTGCCATCAGCGAAGACCTGAAAAGCAAGCACGCCCAGGGACTGCGAGAGGCGCTGCTGCCCGGCCGCGTGATCGCCTTGCTGTTCGAGAAGCCTTCGCTGCGGACGCGAGTCAGCTTCGAGGCCGGCATCTGTCATCTGGGCGGCAGCAGCCTGTTTCTCGGCAAGGAGGTGGGCTGGGGATCGCGGGAGACGATCGCCGATTTTGCCCGCGTGCTGAGCACCTATGTCGACGCCATCGTCGTGCGTGCTCAGTCGCACCAGAAGCTGCAGGAGCTGGCCGAGCATTCGACGTGTACGGTCATCAACGGGCTGACGGATTACCTGCATCCCTGCCAGGCGCTGGCCGACCTGTTTACGTTGCGCGAGCTGGTTGGGCCGTTGAAAGGCCGGACGCTGGCTTACGTGGGCGACGGGAACAACGTGGCCCGCAGCCTGGCGATCGGCTGCGGCAAGCTGGGCATGCGGTTTATCCTGGCGGCGCCCAAGGAGTATCAGTTCGAGGCCGACTTTCTGGCCCTGCTGAAGAAGGTGGTGCCGCAATTGAAGCTGACCGTGACCGCCGATCCGCGCAAAGCGGTGCGCGACGCGGCGGCCATCTATACCGATGTCTGGACGAGCATGGGCCAGGAAGCCGAAAGCGACGTGCGGCGGCAGGCGCTGGCCGACTACCAGGTGAACGAAGCCTTGCTCTCGCACGCGCCCGAAAACACGTTCTTCATGCACTGCCTGCCGGCGCGTCGCGGCGAAGAAGTGACCGACGGCGTGATGGACGGACCGTCGAGCGTGGTGGTGCAACAGGCCGCCAATCGGCTGCACGTGCAGAAAGGGATCTTGGCCTGGCTGCTGGGAGCCAAAGCGTGAAAACCCAAAATCCAAAACTGCTCCGCCACGATGGCCGGCGGGCCGACGAGCTGCGCCCAATCACGATCAAGCGGGGCTTCACCCGTACCGCGTCCGGCAGCGTGCTTATTCAGGCCGGCCGCACCACGGTGCTCTGCACGGCCAGCGTGGCCGAAGAAGTGCCTGGCTGGATGAAAGGCGAAGGTCGCGGCTGGGTCACCGCCGAATACAGCATGCTGCCCGGCAGCACGAGCCCTCGCAAGCCGCGGGATCGCGCCGGCAAGATCGACGGCCGAACCACGGAAATTCAACGGCTGATCGGCCGAAGTCTGCGGGCCATCGTCGACCTGGAAGCCCTCGGGGAGCGGTCGATCACGGTCGATTGCGACGTCTTGGACGCCGACGGCGGCACCAGGACGTTGAGCATCACCGGGGCATTGGTGGCATTGGTCGACGCCCTGGCCGCGATCAAAGAATTGCCCGACGCCCAGCGCCGTCCGCTGTGCGATAGCGTGGCCGCGGTCAGCGTTGGTCTGGTCGACGGGCGGCCGGTGCTCGACCTCGATTACCAGGAAGATTTTGCCGCCAGCGTCGACATGAACGTGGTCATGACCGGTGCGGGACGTTTCGTCGAGGTGCAGGGGACCGGCGAAGAAGCGACCTTCAGCGAGCAGGAGCTGGCGGCCTTGGTGAAGTTGGCCCGCGGCGGCATCGAGCAGCTTATCGAAAAGCAGCGCGCCGCGCTGCGCAGGGCCTGGCCGTTCTGAGTCCGGCACGCCGATTGTCGCCCCCTCCGCCGAAAGCGTTCCGTCCGCGCGGGACTGGCCCCACCTTACGACGGCGGCATAAAATCGGGATAACTTGCAGAACACTACAATCCGATCGTAATTCATTAAGCCCCGCTTTCTCGTTTCATGTTTGCCAAAACGCGAATTGCCGCTGCTTTGCTCTGCTTGGTGGCCCTGGCCTTGCTGGTGGCCATCGGCCAAGCGCCGCGCGCCGGCCCGCCGTCGCCTGCCGCCTCGAGCGTGAAGGCCGCCGGCGATTGCCGTGGCTGTCACGAGCAGGTGTGGCGTGAATGGCAAACCTCGTACCACTCGCGCGCCTGGAGCGACGATCCGGTGCAGGCCGCATTTCAACATTTCGGCTTCGACCGCCGCTGCCAGTCGTGCCACGCTCCGGTCCGCGAACTCGTGATGGATGTCAGCGCTCCGATCGAGCTGCGCGCCGACGACCCGGCCAGCGGGGTCGATTGCCTGAGCTGTCATGGCCTGGCCGAGGGCGGCATTGCGGCCGCGCGGACCATCGCCGACGCGCCCTGCCGTCCGCGTGAGGTCAAGGGTTTCGGCGGCAGCCGGGCCTGCGGCGCCTGCCACCAGGCGATCTATCAAGATTGGCACGAAAGCCGGTATCGCACGGCGAGCAAAGAATGCCAGTCGTGCCACATGCCGGCGGTCGCCGAGAGGGCCCACGGCCGCAATCATGTCTGCCTCGGCGGACACGATCTCAATCTGATTCGTTCGGCGGCGAAACTGAGCTGCCGCCGCGACCGCGACGAACTCGTCGTGTCCGCCACAAACCATGCCACGGGGCATAACTTTCCGGGCGAGCGACACAATCGCGTACTGTATCTTCAGGTGATCGAGCGCAATTCGCGGGGCGAGATCACGCTGGCCAGGCAGGAGTTGATCAAAGGCATCACGCCCTTTCGTGGAGAGTCGAGTGCGGAGAAGCTGCGCATCGACCAGACGTTCGAGGCACGTTTTCCCATCGTCGGGCCGCCGGTCGTCGCCGAGGTGCAGCTTCTCTACAAGTCGTTTCCCTGGTATCCCGACGCCGAAGCCCTGGTCGTCGCGCATGCCAAGATGGAGCTGGGGCCTTGACGAAGCAATGTCGGCCTTTTCTTAGTCGAGTAGCCAATCTAAGATGGATCATAGGTTCGCCGCCAGTAGAATATGCGTTCGTTGAGGAATTTGGAATGACCGTTTCTCATTGGACCGAAGCTGATTCGAACCGAGCGCGAGAGCTTTTGTCGGAATATCAGCGGCGGCATGATCTGTCAAAACAAATCGGAAGGACCGCCGGAATCGACCCGGCCAGCGGCTGCATCTGGTTTGGCGACTCGATTCAAGACGTCATCGCCCAACGTGACGCTGACGGCCACTTCTCGCCTTTATATTTCATGCGAGTCGGATCGGAGGTCTACTATCGAAAGGGGCGACGCCATTGATCGAAGGCGGCATCTGGCTTGCGATAATCGCGCTGTGCGTTTTGCCGGGCTGCCGTAGCGAGGATACCCCCGAGGTCGTCGTCTACGTGGCCATCGACCGCGGCGATGCCGAGCCGATCTTGAACGACTTCCAAACGGCTTCGGGCATTCACGTTCGCGCCGTTTACGACGCCGAAGCGGCCAAGACGACCGGACTCGTAACACGGTTGCTGGCGGAGTCGCAGTCGCCGCGGTGCGACGTCTTTTGGAATAACGAACTGGTGCAGACACTGCTGCTGGCCGATCGCGGCCTGCTCGATCGTTACGAGTCTCCCGAAGCGGCCGATATTCCCGCCGATTCGAAAGACGCCGACGGCCGTTGGACCGCGGTGGCCATGCGGGCCCGCGTGATCGTCTATAACACCGACCATGTGCCGGAACAAAAGGCCCCTCGCGGCTTGCAAGACCTCGCCGGGCCCGAATGGCGGGGCCAGGTGGCCATCGCCGACCCGCAGTTTGGCACCACCCGCGCTCACGCGGCCGCCCTGTTCGCGGCGCTGGGGCCGGAAGGCGCGACGAAGTGGTTCGACGATCTTCTGGCCAACGACGTGCGAATCGTGGACGGCAACGCGATGGTCAAGAATCTCGTGGCCCGCGCCAAGCCGGGCGCCTCGCCGGTTTTCGTCGGACTCACCGACACCGACGACGTGCTCTCCGGTCTGGCCGACGGCGAACCGATCGGAATGGTGTTTCCCGACCAGCACGATCAGGGAACGCTGCTGGTGCCGAGCAGCGTGGCGCTGGTGCGCGGGGCGCCGCACGGCGAGTCGGCCCGGCGGCTCATCGACTACCTCGTCAGCCGCCAGGTTGAAGCGGCGCTCACGGCCGACGGCAAAGGCTACTTGCCGGTACGCCGCGGTTCGCCGCAGCCCAAGTTCGTGTCGCGCGCTTGGCCGCTGCGAACCATGCAGGTAACGCATACGGCGATCTACGAGCAACTCGACACGAGCAGTCGCTGGACGCGGGAGCACTTTCATCCGTGACCGGCAAAGGCATCGCGCACCAGCACGAATATTTGCCCGGTTGGCCGTTGTGGCCGGCCTTGGGCGTGGCAATGGTGTTGCTCCTGCCCTTGGCGGCGCTCGCCATCGGCGATCGTTCTTCGCCCGAACAAGCTTTCACCGGGCCGCCGTCGCCGGCCGTCGGCGTTGCGGGCCGGCCGGCGTTCCCTTGGACCTCGTTCGCGGCCAGTCTGGCGGTGAGCGCCGCCGCCGCGAGTGTGGCCGTCATCGTGGGCGGCCTGGTGGCGGCCGCGCTGGAACTGACCGATTTGCCGGCCCGCAGCCTGTGGGCCACGGCCATGCTGATCGCCTTCGCTTCACCCAGTGCGGTGTGGGCGTTGGCTCAGGTCTATTGCTATGGGTCGAGCGGGCTTGTCGACCGCTGGCTGGGCGACACTTGGCGGCCTTGGCTGACTCAGCTCGACGCCGGGCATTTCACTTCGTCGGTGCTGGTGCTGGGCCAGATGTACGCTCCGCTGGCGATGTTGCTCATCGGGCGTGGACTGGCCCGGTTGCCGCAGTCGGGTTGGGACGCGGCCCGCCTGCTGTTGCCGCCGTGGCGCCGCGGGCGATGGCTGGCCGGGGCCGTTCGGCCGGAAGCGGCAGCCGCTTGGCTGCTGGCGTTCGCACTCAGCCTGGGCAACTTCAGCGTTCCGCACGTCCTGCAATGTCGCTTGTTTCCCATCGAGGTCTATCTGCGTCTGACCAACTACCTCGATCGCGGCGGCGCCTCGCGATCGGCGCTGGCCTTGCTCTCGGTCGCTCTGTTCGCCGTGGCAGTGCTGGCGTTCGTCGAACGGCGCCGGCAGTATGTCACGGCCCGAAGCGAAACGGCCGCTCAGCGCATCGAGTTGGGGCGGCGGGCCTGGCTTGTGGCGGCCGCGTTGGCCGGCTATCTGGCGATCACGGTCGTTTTGCCGGTTTCCGCGATGGTGGTCGAGTGCCGGTCGCTGCCGAAGTTTCTGGCTGCCGCTCGCGACGCGGCGCCGGAGACCGCCAACACCTTGCGCACGGCGTTGCTGGCAGCCGCCCTCGCGCTGCTGGCGGCCACGGTGGTCGGGCGAGCGGCCGCCCGGCGAAAGAGCCTCGCTTTGGACTTCCTGTCGCTGCTGCCGATTGGCGTGCCGGCGCTGGTCTTGGGACTGGCCTATTCCCAGTTTTACAATCGCGATTGGCCAGTGGATCTGAAGGCGTTGGGCAACACCAACGCGCTCGTCGTCTTGGCCTTGACCGCGCGAGCTTGGCCGTTTGCCGCCCGTGCCATGGCGTCGGGCGAGCGCCGCATCGCCGGCGAATGGCGCGAGTCGGCGTGGCTGTCGGGGTTGGGCCGCTGGCGGCGGGCATGGTGGATCGATCTTCCGCTGTTGGCCGATCATGCCTTGGCGGCGGTACTGATCGGTTACGTGCTCACCGTGGGCGAAGTCGAAATCAGCCAACTCCTCTGCGCGCCGGGTCAGGGAACGCTGGCCTTGCGGCTGTTCACGTTCATGCACTTCGGCCCGGTCCACGTGGCGGCCAGCCTGGCTCTGATGCAGTTGGCGGTGGCCCTCTTGCCCGTGCTGGCGTATTTTCTGCTTACCAATCGCTGCCTGGAAGTGGTTTGACGATGTATTCGATCAAGTGTCACGAGGTCACGAAGCGTTTCGACCGTGTCGAGGTGCTCGACCGGGTCTGTTGGCAGATCGAAGCCGGCAAGGTGGTGGGACTCTTGGGCGGCTCGGGCGCCGGCAAGACGACGCTGCTCAGGCTTCTTGCCGGCTTGACCCGCTGCACCTCCGGCAACATCATCATCGACGGCCCCGCGAACGGCCGATGGCGAATTGGCATGGTGTTCCAGAGCCTGGCCCTCTGGCCTCACCTCACCGCGCTCGAGCATTTACGCTGCGTTTTGTTTCGCCACGCCGTCAACGACCGCCGGCGTCGGGCGGAAGCACTGCTCGGCGAGCTGCGTTTGCCGGCCCGTGTCTGGAACCACCGCCCCGCGCAGCTCAGTGGCGGCGAAGCCCAGCGATTGGCCCTGGCCCGCGCTTTGGCAGTCGGTCCCGACCTTCTGCTCCTCGATGAGCCGCTGGCGCATCTCGACCCTCCCTTGCGCACCGACATGCTGGAGCTGATCCGCGATTGCGTCTCCGCGCGTCGCACGACGTGCATCTTTGTCACACATTCGTGGGACGAAGCCGCGATGGTTTGCGAGCGCATCGCCGTGCTCGACGGCGGCCGCCTGGTGCAAGAGGGTACGCCGTCCGAGCTCCATTGGCATCCGGTCAGCGAAGCCGTTGCCCGCTGGACCGGCCCGTGCATCGAACTGCCGCGAGCGTGGCTGCGTCAAGGTATCATCGCCACTCGAGAAACGTCGCCGCCCGCAATCGCGCCGGCCGGGGCCGACACGCTGCTGATCCGGCCCCAGCAACTCTCGGCGATGGCCAGCACCCAGGAGAACGGTTGGACCGTCATCGACGTGCGGCCTCGGGCCGGCGGTTGGTCTACGACGGTTGCCCGCGGCCGCGATAAGCTGTCTTTGTTCCTGCCGCAGCCCGTTTTTCCGGGCGAAACCATCGGAATTGAACTGCGACCGCCGGTATCTCCGGCTGACGACGGATGAAAAGATTGTTAGAACGTAGGCTGGAACCATGGGAGACACCGCTTTGTCGCGCGAGCATCACAACCTGGTAGGCATCGACCTGGGCACGACGTTCTCCGTCATTGCCCACCTCGATGCCAAGGGCAAAGCGGTGACCTTGTCCAACAAAGACGGCGACCCGCTCACGCCCAGCGCCGTCTACTTGAACGGCAATTCCGCGGTGGTCGGCAAGGCGGCGCGCGAGGCGGCGGCGGTCGATGCCGCACGCGTCGCCCTGTGGGTCAAACGCGATATGGGCGGCGTGCGCTATTCGCACCCCGTCGATGGCCGCGTCTTCCGCCCCGAAACCCTTTCGGCCGTCATCCTCCGCAAGCTGAAGCAGGACGCCGAACGGCACATCGGCCCGATCGCCAAGGCGGTGATCACCGTGCCCGCCTTCTTCAACGAAACGCGCCGCAAAGCGACGGAGGACGCCGGCCGCATCGCCGGGCTGGACGTGATCGACGTTCTCAACGAGCCGACGGCCGCCGCGCTGTCGTATGCCATGGCGGGCCAATCGGCCGGCGGTGCGGCGTCTCCGCTCGACGTGCCGGGCGGAACCTTGACCGCCCTGGTCTACGATCTCGGCGGCGGCACCTTCGACGTCACGGTCGTCCGCCTGGCGGCCAAACGGTTCGAGACCTTGGCCACCGACGGGGCCGTGCAGCTTGGCGGCAAGGACTGGGACGAAAAGATCGTGCAACACATCGCCGCTCAGTTCCGCGAGCGATACGGCATCGACCCGCTGGCCGACGACCAGCGCCGCGCGGCGCTGACCGCCTTGGCCGAGCGCTCGAAGATCCTGCTCAGCGACCTGCCGCAGGTGCCGCTGGAGTGCTTCCACCAAGAACACTCGCTGACGCTCAATCTCAGCCGCGAGCAATTCGAGGATCTGTCGCGAGAGCTGCTCGTGCAGACGCAAATCGTCACGGATCTCGTGGTCGAGCAGGCCAGGCTGAGCTGGACCGACATCGACCGCGTGCTGCTGGTGGGCGGCTCGACGCGGATGCCGATGGTCAAGGAGATGCTCCGCAAGGCGACCGGCAAAGAGCCCGACGATAGTCTCGATGCCGACCAGGTGGTGGCCCGCGGCGCGGCCATCCACGCGGGCATCGTGGCGGCCAAGGGCACGGCCGGCGATCTGGAGATCGACGAAGGTCTGAAAGACGAGCTCAAAGACGTCGAAGTGTTCAACGTGAACGCCTACAGCCTGGGCATCAAAGCCACCAAGCGCGGCCGGCCGGTGAACGCTTTTGTGATCGCGAAGAATACCCAGCTTCCGTTCGCCGCCAGCCGCATCTTTCGCCTGACCAAGGCCGGCGCCAGGCACGTGGTGGTCAAGGTGCTGGAAGGCGAGTCGGAGCGGCCGAACGACAACATTCCGATCGGCGAGTGCGAGGTGACGGGGCTGCCGCCCAACCTGCCGGTCCGCTCGCCGGTGCAGGTGCGGCTGAGCTACGGCGCCAACGGCCGGATCAGCGTGATGGCGCTCGACATGACCGGCGGCCGCTTCGCACAGGCCGAGATCAAGCGAGAATACGGCCTGACGGAAGACGACATCGGCCGCGAGGCCGAGTTTGTGAACCAACTTAAGATACGTTGAACCTAGCCAAGACGGTGCCGTTCCATGCCGTTTATCGTTCAGTGCCCGCACGCCGATTGCCGCAAGTTCATGCTGTTGGAAGATTCGACGCGCGGCGGCACGGTCGATTGCCTGGTTTGCAAGAAGCCGATCAAGGTCGAGGCCGGATCATCGGGCGAAGCGCCGGCGGTCGCCACCGGCCGGGGTCCGCCGTCGGCGTCCGGTCAGCCCGCGCCGCCCAGTGCGGCCGAAAAAGTGTGCCAATGCCCTCATTGTCAAGCGCCTCTTCGGCTGCCCTCGGGAAAAATCAACGCGGTGAAGTGCCCCAAATGTGCGCAGGTGTTTGAAGTCGCCGGCCCGTGAAGCGGTTCACGAACTACGCCGGGGCCCATGTGCGCGGCATTCCCGAGCCGGCCGCCTGGGCTAGCCATGAATCGCTCCTTGTGAATGAAGAAAATGGTCCTGTCGATATGAGCAAGGCGTATGCCGAAGATGCCGTCCAGTAGTCTTACCTAGCAGGCACGGTCTTTGCATTTGCCCATGAACGGCGGTAGGTGGGACCAGCGAGCTTGCCAGCGCCGGCCCACCGAAAGCAAGGCGTTAGGCGGTGGGCGTAAGGCTTTAGGCGCGCTGTTCTACCGATGCCCTAACGCCCAACGCCCAACGCCTCGAACATGGTGGGCCGGCGCTCGCAAGCTCGCTGGTCCCACCTTACGACGATAACTAGAAAGGAGCCAATCCAATCATGGCCACGACCACCCGAGAGCACGAGTACCAAACCAGCGGGGTATCAGAACCGGGGACCAACGAAAGCATGCGCGAGTCGCTGCTGGAGGGCCTCAATGAAGACCTGGCCGGCGAACTGCAGGCCGTGATCATGTATTTGCACTATTCGGCCACGATCACCGGGCCGTATCGCAAGGAGCTGCGGGCATTATTCCAGGCGGAAGTCACCGACGAGTTGGGACATGCGCAGTTCTTGTCTGACAAGATTGCGGCCCTCGGCGGACAGCCGACCACCGTGCCGCGTCCTGTGCCCGAAGCCCAGACGCCGCGCGAAATGCTGCTCAACGTGCTGCAGGCCGAGAAGCAAGCCATTGCCGACTACACGCGGCGCGTGGAACATGCCGAATCGTTCGGCGACGTGGGCCTGAAGGTGGCGCTCGAAAACCAGGTGAGCGACGAAACGGGGCACAAGGAAGAGGTGGAGCGCATCCTGGCGGGCTGGCAGGAATAACCGCCCCGGTGTTTTGCTTAAACGGTTTTTGTTCCAGCGAAGCGTAAGGTGGGACAAGCGAGCTTGCGAGCGCCGGCCCACCGAAAGCGACGTCCATCACGGTGGGCCGGCGCTCGCAAGCTCGCTTGTCCCACCTTACGACTGCGGTACACGGCGATGTCCCCCCCTGAATCCGCGAGAACCATGGCGCATCCCGATTGCGGGGCGAGTACAATCAAGCGATCGAGCGAGTCAGCTCCCTGAGCAGACTCCGCGAGAGCGATGGGAACCGGCGGTTTTCTGGAAAGGCACGTCGATGGATGATCTCTTGCTGCTGCTCGCGCTGGGCGGTTTGGGACTCTGCCTGATCCTTCCTATCGCAACGATCATCTTGCTGGTCAAGCTGCGACAGGAACAGGAGGTGGCCCTCGGCGACCTCAAGCGGGAATTCCGGACCCTGCGAGCCCAGATCGAGGCCCTGCGGGGCGCCGCGGAACGGTCCTCTCCCGCAACGCCGGAGACGACGTCCGAGCGCGCGGTGCCGGAACGCGCCGCCCCGGAACCCCTTAAGCCCGATCGCCATGCGCCGCCGGAAACTGCGGAGATGGTGCCCGAACAGGTTGTCGAACCGTCGCCGGTGCGGCCCGCACGGCCCGATTTCGGCGCGCCATGGCAGCCGGCGCCGCGCCTGCCCACGCCCCCTCGGCCCACCGCGCCCCGCGTACCCAACAAGTTCGAAACCGCCGCGAAAGAGACCCTCCGGCGAATCTGGAGCTGGATCATCGTCGGCGAAGAGCATGCGCCGGCGGGAGTCTCCCTGGAATACGCCGTCGCCAGCCAATGGCTGCTGCGGATCGGCATCGTGATCCTTGTCGTCGGGGTGGGGTTCTTCCTGAAGTATTCCGTCGAGCACGGACTGATCAACGAACTGGGCCGCGTGGCCCTCTCGACGATCGCCGGCCTGGGCATGCTGATCGCCGGCACGCAATTGCTGGGGCGTCGATACCACGTCTTGGGCCAGGGCCTGATGGGGGGCGGCCTGGCGACGCTCTACTTCTCCGTGTTCGCCGCCGCCAACTTTTATCACCTGATCGAAATGCCGCCGGCGTTCGCCTTGATGAGCGTCGTCACCGCCCTGGCCGGCGGCATCGCCGTGCGGTTCAACTCCATCCTCGTCGCCGTGCTGGGCATCATCGGCGGCTACGGCACGCCGGTCATGCTTTCCACCGGCGTCGTCAACTTTCCCGGCCTGTTCGGCTACGTGCTCGTGCTGGGCGTCGGCGTCTTGGCTCTTTGCTACTGGAAGAACTGGCCGCTGGTGAATTACCTGAGCTTCGCCGCGACTTACGCCCTGTTCTTCGCGGCGATGCCCGACTACGACGTCGGCCACTTCTGGGAAGTGATGCCGTTTTTGATCGCCTTCTTCGTACTCTTCTCGACGATGACCTTTCTCTACAAGGTCGTCAACAAAGCAAAGTCGAATCTGCTCGACCTGCTGACGCTGGTGGTGAACGCGGGGGTGTTCTATGCGGTTTCCTATCGCCTGATCGATCAGGTTTACGGGCGCGAATGGGTCGCCGCGGCGACGCTCTCGCTGGCGGCCTTCTATACGCTTCACGTGTTTTACTTTCTCCGGCGCCGGCTGGTCGACCGCGAACTGCTGGTTAGCTTCATCGGCCTGGCGGCGTTTTTTCTGGCGGTGACGATGCCGCTCGTCCTGTCTCGCCAATGGATTACCGTCAGTTGGGCCATCCAAGCGTTCGTGCTGCTGTGGGTCGCCGGAAAGCTGGGCAGCGAGTTCTTGCGGCAGGTCTGCTACCTGCTGTATGCAATCGTGCTGTTCCGATTCGGTTTCATCGATTTGCGCGGAGAATTCCTGCAGACTCCTTCGGCCGCCAAGCTGCCGCTGGCCGATTATCTGCGCCAGCTTGCCGAACGGATGGTGATGTTTGGCGTGCCGATCGCTTCGCTCGGCGGGGCGTATCGGTTGCTGACGCGGCAGGACGGCGGCGACGCGAAAATCGTGGACCGCGATAACGACGTGCCAGGCTGGATTCGCGACGCCTGGGCGGTCCGGCTGGCCGCGGGAACCGCCCTGGGCATGCTGTTCGTCTACGTGCATCTGGAGCTGAACCGGACCTTCGGATACCTGTATCCGCCGGTCAAGCTCCCCCTGCTCACGATGTTGTGGCTGGCCCTATGCGGGCTGCTGTTGTATGAAACGTGTCTCCGTGAAAGCGAGTGGTTGCTCGCGCTGCTGATGCTGTTTGTCGGCGGAGTGCTGATCAAACTGTTTGGCTTCGATCTGCCGGCCTGGGACATCACGCACCGCATGCTTTACGGCGGAGAATACTCGTTCCGCGACGCCGCGCTGCGGTTGGTCGATTTTGGGGCCGTCATCGGCTTTTTGGCCGGTGGCTATGCGCTGTTGGTGGCCCGAACGCACGCCAAAAGCGCCGGCGTATTCCTTGGCTTTTGCAGCCTGGCGACGCTGTTCATCTATCTCTCGCTCGAAGTCAACTCGTTCTTGTTCTCCTATATCGAAGGGCTGCGGCCCGGCGGCGTCTCCATCCTGTGGTCGTTGTTCGCGCTGGGGCTGATCTTGAGCGGAATCGGCAAAAACATCCGCACGCTGCGCTACTTGGGACTGGCGCTGTTCGCCGTCGTCGCCTGGAAAGTGTTCTTCGTCGATCTGTCGCGTCTCGATCAGTTTTATCGGATCGTGGCCTTCATTCTGCTGGGCGTGTTGGTGCTCTGCGGATCGTTCATCTATCTGAAATACCGCGAGACCTTCGCCACGAAGGAACCGGCGGGCACGGAGGAGGTCACGTGATCAAGAAGGTGCTCTGGTTTGCGTTCGTCGGGTGGGCCGCGGCGCAGCCGGCTTTCGCCGCCGAGGCGGCATATCAGTTCGCCAGGCAAGTCGAAGCGCCTGCCGTGAAGCAAGAAGAGTTGCTGGCCGTCGCGCTCGATTCCGACGTGTTTGCAGCCACCCAGGATGGACTTGCCGACGTCCGGTTGCTCGACGAGACGGGAAAACCGGTTCCGTATTTGTTGCGCAAAGCGCGGACGACCCGCCCGCGGCGCGTGCGGAAGACGTGGCCGGCGCGGCACTTTTCCGCCCGGCCGCGCGACGACGGCGGCCTGGAAATCACCGTCGAGCTTGAGAAAGACGATCCACACGCCAACGGGCTGACGATCGTCTCTCCGTTGCGCAATTTCGAGCAGCGAGTGCGGATCGATGCGTCGACCGACGGTCAACAATGGGAGCGGGCCGGAAACGAAACCGTGATCTTCGATTACTCTCGCTACATGGACGTGCGCAGCGACAGCGTTTCGTTCCCTGAGACGGCAAAGCGGCATTTCCGCATCGTCATCGACGACGTGACCGTCGAACAAGAGTCGGAACTGTTGGCGCTCACCCGCCGTCTGCAAGGCGCCGACGAAACGGAGCGCACCGAGAAGGTTACGGTCGAGCGCCGTCCGCTGCGAATCGAACGCATCGATTTCTGGCGAGAAGTTGAAGAATCGCAGTCCACCGGAGACGAAAAAACGAAATACCCGCTGACCGACTTCCGAGTCGAAAAAGATACGGAGAAACATCAGACGATCGTCCGCATCGACACCCGGCGTCAACCGCTGACGTCGCTGACATTGGAAACGTCCGACCGCAATTTCAGCCGGCATGCGGCGGTCGAGGCGGAAACAATTCAGGGCGTGAACACAACATGGCGGCGGACCGGCCAAGGAACCGTGTCGCGGATCGAATTCAAGAACGTGCAGCGGGAGGGGCTTTCGATTTCGTTTCCACCGTCGCGGAAATCCAGATACCGCATCGTGATCGACGATCGAGACAGCCCGCCGTTGGAGATCCAGGGCGTCGAGGCCGAAGGCGACGTGTACGAGTTGGTTTACCTGGCCTCCCCGGCTTCCCGCTATCAACTGGTCTATGGGTCGGCCGACGCCGAGGCGGCGGCGTATGACACCGCGGCAATCCAGGAATTGCTTGGCTCGGGGTTTCAACCTTCGCGGGCCGAGCTTGGCAAGCCGCAACCGGGGCCGGGCGCCGGGCAGCCGGCCGAATTCAGGCCCTCGAAGCTGCTCAACAATCCGCTGCTGTTGGGCGGCGTCATTCTGCTGCTGGTTCTCGCGCTCGGCTGGGGGCTTTATCAGGCCGTCAAGCGGATGGAGACGTTGCCCAAGGAATAACATTCGTTCGTCTTCCAAGCAGCGGCCCAGGCCGAGCTGTTGCCACCAGCGAAGTGGACATCTCGCGGCATCAGATTCGCATAGCGAGAGCAGCCGCGGCAACTCCCATCGTCTTATGGCGGTGGGAGTTATCGGCACGGCCCTCGTCTAGAGGGGTGGGCTAGTTTGACTCAGCTTGGCGCGGGCTTATAATCTAGGCGGCCCAAAGGCTAAATGTGCTAATTACTTGCGCGGTTTTCGCGCGGCACGTGTTTTCAACCTCTATGGAACCGCGGCGCATCAGCTTACAACGCGGAACGGGGCCCGGAGGCCCAATGCTCGACCGTTTTCTGCCAGCACTTCCCGGCAGGTTGCTCTGGCTTTGCGCCTGGCTGTGCCTCGGCATCTCTGCCGGCGACCGCTGCTTCGCGGATGCCGCCAAGAAAGCCAAGGCCGCTGACGGGCAGCCGGCCAAGGAAGCGGCCGGCAATGCCAACCCCGGTAAGAACTCCGCGGGCGACGGCCGGCAGCGAATCGGCATTCTGATCCGACTCAATCTCGACATGAGCGACCGGCTCGAAAACCGGATTCGCCGCGCCGTGAGCGAAGCGATCAAGAAGGCCAAGCAAGATGGCCGTTGGCCGATCATCATCTTCGAGATCCACCCCGGCGACATCGAGTTCGGCAAGGCCTACGATCTTGCCCGCTATTTGTCGGGGACGAACCTGAACGGCGCCACGACCGTGGCCTACCTTCCAGAAACGCTCACCGGGCATGGCGTGCTCGTCGCCTTGGCCTGCGATGAGATCATCATGAGCGACGAAGCCGAGTTGGGCGCCGCGGGCGACCCGGAGAAGGGAATCAAGCAGTCGGAACGCAATGCCTACGCGGAGATCGCGAACGCCCGCAAGACCGTGCCCGCCGACGTGGCCCTGAAGATGCTCGATCCGGCCGTCGACCTGCGTCTGGTCGAGACCGACGTGAGCCGCGAATTTGTGCGGGCCGACCGGTTGCCCGAAGTGCGCAAAGAGAAGTCGATCGCCAAAGAAGAACCGTTGATTCCGGCGGGCAAACCGGGCTTGTTCAGCGGCGAGCGTGCCCGCGAACTGGGTTTCGTGAGTTATTTGGCCGACGATCGGCAGGCGGTGGCCAAGGCGCTGGGGCTGCCGGCCAGTGCCGTCGAAGAAGACCTGGCGCTGAGTGGCACGATGCGGCCGGTGCGGATCGCCATCAAGGGGCCGATCACGGATGCCTTGACCAACCAGGTGCAGACCCTGGTGCAGACTCAGATTCGCGACCACGACGTCAACCTGCTGTGCTTCTGGATCGATAGTCCGGGCGGCTCACCGAACGACAGCATCAATCTGGCGAACTTCATGGTGGGCATCGATGCCAAGCAGCGCCGGACCGTGGCCTACATTCAGTCGGAAGCGCGCGGCGACGCGGCGTATCTGGCGCTGGCCTGCGACCAGATTGTGATGCGCCCTCAGGCCGTGCTGGGCGGTTCCGGCGCGGCGGCACTGAAAGAGGGCGAGCAAGAGGCGTTGGCCCATTCGGTGGCAGCCATCGCCGGGCAAAAGCGGCACTCGCCGGCATTGGCGGCGGCACTCGTCGAGGCCATGACCCCCGTCTTTCGCTACACCCGGCAAACGGACGGACTGGTCGATTACTTCACCGAAGAGCAGGCGGGAAAGCTCGACGATGCCAAACAGTGGCAACGCGGCCCGCAGGTGGCCGAAGCCGGCAAGGCGTTGCAGGTCAACGGCGAGCAGGCGGAACAGCTCGGTCTGGCGCACGCCCTGGTGCAGGACTTTGCCGGCCTGAAAGCGCACTACGGCCTGGAGCAGGATCCGGCGTTGATTGAACCCGGCTGGGCCGATTTTCTGATCGATGCGTTGAAGTCGCCGGGCGTCGCCTACTTCTTGTTGTTCATCGGCGGTGCGGCGCTGTATGCCGAGCTGCAATCGCCCGGCATCGGCCTGGGCGGGCTGATCGCGGCGTTCTGTTTCATGCTCTATTTCTGGAGCCAGCACCTGGGCGGCACGGCGGGTTGGCTGGAAGTGCTACTCTTCCTGGGCGGGCTGACTTGCCTGGCCCTGGAGATTTTTGTCTTGCCCGGCTTCGGCTTGTTCGGCCTGGCCGGCGGGCTGCTGGTGATCGTCTCGCTGATTCTCGCCAGCCAGACCTTCGTGTTGCCGCGCAACGAATACCAATTGCACCACCTTCGCAACAGCTTGTTGATGCTGACGGGCTCCGGTCTGGGCGTGGTGGTGGCGGTCGCGGCGATACGACGTTACCTGCCGCACACGCCGGTGCTGAACAACATGGTGTTGGCGCCGCCGTCGAGCGAAGAAGCCTCGCGCATCAGCGAGCGCGAGGCGCTGGCCCGCTTCGACCATCTCTTAGGGCTTCGCGGTACGGCCTATACGCCGCTGGTGCCGGGCGGAAAGGCGCGCATCGGCGATCAGCTCGTCGACGTGCTGACCGACGGCGAGTTCGTCGACCGCGGCCAACCGGTCGAGGTGGTCGAGGTGCGTGCCAATCGCGTTGTGGTTCGCGGGCTTGTCTGAGGTGGCACCATGTTAGACCCCGTGGCCTGGGCCGTTATTCTGATGCTGGTGGGCGTTTCACTGGCCGTGCTGGAAATCTTTATTCCCTCCGGCGGCGTGATTGGTTTTCTCTCGATCGTGTCGGTGCTGTCGGCCATCGGGCTGGCGTTTTACCGGGGACCCTGGTACGGGCTGAGTTTTCTGGGCCTGGCGGTGGTGGCCCTGCCGGCGGTGTTGATCGCGGCCCTGCAGTATTGGCCTGAGACCGCCATCGGCCGCCGCGTGCTGCTGGCGGCTCCTACCAGCGAAGAAGTATTGCCGCAAGACGACGAGCGCCGCCTGCTGAAAGCTCTGGTGGGCCGCATCGGCCAGGCCAAGAGCCTGATGCTTCCCAGCGGCGCCGTTTTCATCGACGGACGCAACATCGATGCGGTCAGCGAAGGCATGGCCATCGAGAAGGGGCAATGGGTGCAGGTGGTCGAAGTCCGCGGCACGCGCGTCGTCGTGCGCCCCAGCGACAAGCCGGCCGAGCCGGCGGCCGACGATCCCTTGTCGCGGCCGATCGAGTCGTTGGGCCTCGAGTCGTTCGAGGACCCCTTGGCGTAATGTCGACTGTGTAGGGTGGGCCGGCGCTCGCAAGCTCGCTGGTCCCACCCTACGAGCTTCTGCCCCCCAGCCGCCACATTGCGCTCACGCGCCTACTTCGGTTCGTAGTGAATCCACAACGGACTGGCCCAGGCTATCTGGCCATCGTCCTGCTGGATGCGGAAATAATAATAGTTCAGCCCCGCTTTCGGCTCCATGTCGACGTATTTCAGGTCGGCGTTCTCGCGCAGCGGCGAGGTGGTGTAGATGTAGACGTTGTTGCGAACCAGGTCGATGCGGGCAATCTTGTCGGTGGCCGCCACGTGCAGCTCCAGCGCGGGCCGCTGGGCTGTGGTGAACTCTTCGCCCATGAAATGCCCGTTGGCCCGCGCGGCGACGATCAGGTTGTCGGTCGCGCCGTAGGTGTGCCGGCGGCGGACCGCGTCCAAGATGCTCTGCCGGTCGTTCTTGGGCGTGTAGACCATGCTGTAAGAAATGTGCGTCGAACCGTGATCGCTCGACGACGTCATGCCCAGCCGGTAGCCTTTGGCCAGGGCGTTCCAGACCAGGCCTTCTTCCTGGTAGCCGCCGGGCGCGTCGGCGGGCGGCGCGTTGGCGACGTCGTGGACGCGCGGCCCGCCCACTACCTCATAGCTGTTGCGGGCGCCCTGATAAATCTCGACGACCGGCTCGATTTCCGGGTCGTTGTCGCGCCAGTCGGTGCCCATCGTCGAGGTGGCCGAAGTGTGCGAGATGGCCAGTCCGCCGGTGCCGTGCAGATATTGATAGAGCAGCTTCGTGTCGTCGTCGGAAAGATTGCCCGTGCCCACGCCGGGAAACACGCCCGTCTGCGTGAGCTTGATTTGAAACGGGAAGACCGGCACGCCGCGGTAGCTATGGAAAACGTTGCGGTGGCCGTGCGGAAACTGGGCGCTGCGCTCGTAGCTGTAGAGCGGCACAAACCGCGGCGGCAGGTAATAGAGATCGGCGGACTTCTCGATCAGCCACCAGTGATAGGGATAATGCCCGCCGCCCTGGTGATCGGTCAGGCCGCCGAAATCCATGGCTGCCACGTCGATCATGTAGCGATAGAAATCGAGGAACGAGCCGTCGCCGGCCGGCCCCACGTCCCAGCTCAGCTCGGTATGCCGGTGCAGATCGCCGCGGACAATCCGCATTTTTTCGCCGCCGATCTGCTCCTCGTGCTCGCGAATGGCGGCCACCTGCCGCGTCTCGCGCTCATCATCCCACTGGCCGGCTTTCTCAGGCGGGGCGGGCGGCATGTAGGCGGCCAGGTCGGGACAGCCCGCCGGCTCGTCGGGCCGAGCGAGCGTGGTCACGAGCGCCTGATCGCGGAGCGGCTGATGATAGTTGGGCGGCCTGCGTTGATCGCTGGAGTATGCGATCGCCAGGCCGCCTTCAGCCAGCGGCACAACGCGGCTGAACACGCTGATGCGTCCGGTGCTGTTGGGCAGCATCGTCGGATCCGCCCAGCCATCGGTGGTCAGATGGGTCACGTTCTCGGTCCAGTAGCTTCTGCCCTGCAGCGGCCGGTTGGGCGGAGGAGCCCCGCGTTGATGCCGGCGAAAACGGAGCCAGAGGCGGCCATCGGCGTCGGCGGCGAGTGCGGGCATGGCGGTGCCGCGCGGCGCATTCTCGGGCAACTTCGAGTCCACCGGCGGCGCGGCCAGCAGCCGCCCGTCTTGCCACGCGGCGACGTGGACCTGGCGAGGACTCCCCAGCACCGTGCCCACATTCTTGTTGGTCTGCTTCAGCCAGTACCCCTGGTCTTTTCCCCACAGATAGCCGCCTTGCTCCCAGGCCACCCACACGCGGCCGTCGGGCGTGCAGGCCACGCTGGCGTGCGCCTCATAAAACCGGCTAGTCGCGATGGGAACTAGATCGCCCACCACGCCGTCATTGACGCTGGTGAGAAACACGTCGTAGTCGCCGTTGCGGTAGCTGTCGAAGGCGATCCAAGCGGTGCCTTGGCCGTCGATGGCGACGTGCGGGTGCCAATCACTCGCGGCCCCGGAAGTCACGGCCAGCGGCTTCGACCAGGTTTGGCCATCGAACTTGCAAAGCTGGATATCGCCCGTGTTGTCGGGGTGCGCTTGCCAGACGACATAAATGTTGTGGCGGGCGTCGATGGCCACGTGCGGATGGATATCGGGCTTGGGATCGTCGGTGAGCCGCACCAGGTCGCTCCATGAGTCGCCGGAAAATGAACGCGCATAGAGGTCCCAATTTCCCGGCGCGTCTTTGCTGGCGGGCGATTGCTCGCACCATAGGACCCAGACACGGTTCTCCGCATCGACCGCGAGTTGCGGCATCCAGATATCGGGCCGGGCATGCACTAGCGGCACGTGCGTGCGGGTCGACCAAGTGCCGTCGGGCAATCGCTTGTGCAGGCGGATCTGGTCATAGCCGTCGAAGTAGGCGGCGTAGGCGGCATAGAGGCTGCCATCGGGCGCCTGCGCGACGGAAGCGAAGTCGTCGTAGGAATCGCCCGTCGAGAGCACCGGTACACCGCCTTCGCTCGCGGCTTCCCGCGGTCCGGGGGCGGCCACGTTGGCCTGCTGTTGAGCGCGGCGCCTGCGCTGGTTGGCCTGGCGACGCTCGGCTTGAGTTCCTTCGGCCGCATTAGGCGCGGCTTTCTTCCCAGTAGCGGAATCGGCTTCTTCTTTCTGTGCGGCCGACGCCGTGGCGACCTCGGCGACGAAAAACAACTGCGATTGCCAGCCGGCCAGAACGAGGCCGCCGAGCAAAGATGCGACCCCAAGCGTAAAGCGGCGATGCGACATGGCGACGTTCTCCTGATGACAGACGGCAATGTGCCTCGAAGAGATACCCGTGCCGACATTCTAGTGTCGCGGGAGGGCGAATACTATATGCCGTGCAATGTCATGTCCGCTTCCAGCTATTCGCCCAGTTCCTTCTGCCGGTGTCTCGGCTTCCGCTTCGCCCTGGGTGCCGGCTTAAACTCCGGCCCGCGCTGGGGCGGCGCGTCGATCTTCCTGCCGCCCAGCAATTCCTCGACCGTCAGGATTTGCAGTCTTGGATAATCCTCTTGTGACCAAGGCGACTTGTAAAAGCCCATACTGGCCGCTTCCTGCTTCATTGGGCGCGTTGGATCTTCCATCGTGATCAGCACGCCGATCGGCGCTTTCTCGCGGTCCAGGACGCCGCGTAGGTCGCGTACCTGGGCGACGCTGGTATGACCTGCCTTCACTGAAAGGATGATTTGCTTGGTCGGCCCTCCGCCGGCCTCCCATTCATCGTGAAAAAAAATCCGGCCGTCGATGCCCTTGTCGGCACCTTTCTTTTGTTCAGCCGGGCGAGCGTTGACCAGCCCGAGCGCCCACCATTGAAACTGATATGGGTCTTGTCGGGCAAGCGCCTGCGCGTCGGGAACCGATGTCGGTTCGCCCTTGATTTCAAACTCCGCCGAACCGCCAAAGGCGGTGGTGAGCCGATTCTTGATGAGCGCCACGGCGAGATACGTTATGTCGATGCCAACCCACTTTCGATGGAGACGTTCTGCGACCGCAATGGCGGTCCCGCAACCGCAGAACGGGTCAAGGACGGTGTCGCCTTCGTTGCTGCTGGCGTTGATGATTCGGTCAAGCAGCGCTTCGGGCTTCTGTGTCGGATAGCCGAGACGTTCTTTGGCCGCTTGATTGATTCTGTCGATGTCGGTCCATACGTCGCCTACCGTCACCATGCGGGTCGCGGGGTCAAACGGCGTTTCATCGCGGCGTCGAGGGAAGCCGCCGGCGCTTCCCTCTCTAGGCCAATGAATCAGCCCCAGCTTGTCCCATTCGTCCATTTGGGCATGGTTGTTGGCCCAGTGGCGGCCCATCGAAGATGGTTCATAACCGCGCCACGGTTTGCCGCTATCTCCGATCTTCGTCACGCCGGGAGCGGTCAGCTCATAGGTCTGGTATTTCTCTCCGTCCGACCACGTAATGAGCGTATGTGGCATCTTCGCTTCGTCGGCAAGCACTTTGAGAGAATTGAACGTGAACCGTCTGGACTTGGAGTAGAACAGCAGAATGTCGTGGATGCGGGGCCACCGTTGCGGCGTGCTCCGCGCGTTGGTGCGCTTCCAGGTGATTTCGTTGCGAAAGTTCGTCGGGTCAAAAACCGCGTCCATCAGCATTTTTAGGTAATGACTGGCGGTTGGGTCGCAATGCAGGTAAATGCTGCCCCGGGGCTTCAAGACCCGGCGCATTTCGACGAGCCGTGGCGCCATCATCGACAAATAGGCCAGCATGTCATTCGCTCCGATCGCTTGGCGAAAGGCTTGCATCACAAACGAGACTTGGCCACCAGCCTCAACCGTTTCATGGTAAGCTGCCGATGCCGCTTGGTCCCATTGCCAGGTATCCTCAAACGCCTGAATTTGAGCGGCCGATCGGCTCCCGTCCTGTTCGGCGAACAGCACGTTGTAATCTTGATCGCTTTTGAACGGAGGGTCGAGATAGACAAGGTCAACCGATTCGTCGTCGATGTATCGCCGTAAGACTGGCAAATTATCGCCATAGAAAAGCGTGTTCATGTGTGCGAGTATCGCACGCTGCCGCAGCAGTCGCAACGGTGGCCGCGCATTGCGGTGCGCGCAGCTTGGGCGGCCTACGTCCATTACGTTTCGGTCACCTTGCCCGGCAGCTTCAACTCGCCGCCGCCCGACGGCCGATAACTGGCACCGGCCAATTCGGCCTCACGTCAACGCTGCCACCGGGACAGCAGCCTCTTTCACACCTTACACCTTTGCGCTCCAGGAGGCTTCCATGTCCATTCAGAACATCAGTTCGTCGTCGGCCGCGCTGAATGCCCAATTGCTTCAGCAGCAACAGCAAACGAGCAATTCGGATTTCAGCAGCCAAAACCTGCCGCAGCTCTCGGCCTCCCAAGTGCAAGATTTGCAGCAAGCACTGCAGAATGACTTGCAGCAGGCCCTTTCCGGCAGCTCGGGCGGTTCCAGCACCTCCGGCAGTTCCAGCACCTCGGGCAGTTCCGGCAGCGGCAGCTTCCAGACACAGCTTGACGGCGCCGTGTCGAATACGCTTTCGCAGGCCGGCTTTTCACAAAGCCAGATCAACAACATCCTCGACACCTTGAATCAGGGCGGCAACAGCACGAGCACCCACCACGGCCACGGTGGGCACCACGCCCGACGCGTGCTGAACAGCCTTGTGCAAGCGCTGCAAAGCAATGCTTCAGGACAGCCGTCGTCCAACTCGACGGGAACGTCCACGACTTCGAACACGACGCCGTCGAGCACGGCAACGGCCACGTTGGCCGCACTCGGGCAATCGCTGAATCTGACGGCCTGATCGGCCCGCTCCGTAGGGTGGGACCAGCGAGCTTGCGAGCGCCGGCCCACCATGTCCAAGGCGATAGGCGTGAGGCATCCGGCGCGGTTCTGCGATCCCTCCTGACGCCTGACGCCTGATACCTGACGCCCGATGCCTGCTAGTGGTGGGCCGGCGCTCGCAAGCTCGCTGGTCCCGCCCTACGATCGGTGGCCTGAGCACCGATTACTCTTCCTGTTTCTCCGTCTCCGCGCCCAGGGCCAAGGCGTAGGCCATGGCGTGACTGCGGCAGTGCGAAATGCTGACCTGCATCTCCGTGATGCCGAGCTGCTCGACCAGATCGGCCGCACCGCCGCGCAGGCCGACCACGGGTTTGCCCAGCGGGTCGTTGCGGATTTCGATGTCCCGCCAACTGATCCCTTTCCGCCAGCCGGTTCCCAGCGCCTTGAGAATCGCCTCTTTCGCCGCCCAACGTCCGGCAAAATGCTGCGTCGCTTGCTTGCGGCTGTTGCAATAGCGGATTTCCAAAGGCGTATAGACGCGGTTGATGAACAACTCGCCGTGCCGCTCGATCATCTGGGCAATCCGCAAACACTCGATGATGTCGGTGCCGATGCCAATCACCCTCATGGCCGCACCCCGCAGGCCCGCTGGGCGCGAAGCAGCACTTGCGCGGCCTTCCGCCGGGCACGCGCGGCGCCGTCGGCCAGAATGGCCCGCACGTCGTCGGGCCGGGCGGCCAGCTCGGCGCGACGCTGCCGCGGCCCGGCCAAAAAACGCTCGGCCACATCGGCCAGCGCCTGCTTCACCTGCCCATAACCGAAGCCCCCGCGACGATAAAGGGCCGCCATTTCCTCGCGTTCCGCATCGCTGGCGAACAGCGAATAGAGTTGGTAGAGGTGGTCGCCCTCCGGCTCCTTCGGCTCTTCCATCGGCCGCGAGTCGGTGACGATGCGCATGATCTTCTTCCGCAGCCCTTTCGGTTCTTCGAACAGCTCCAGGGTGTTGTTGTAGCTCTTCGACATTTTTTCCCCGTCGGTGCCCGGCACCTTGGCCGCCGCGGGCAAGACCTTCGCCTTGGGCAGCACGAAGGTCTCGCCGAAGTGATGGTTGAAGCTGGCCGCCACGTCGCGGCAGACCTCGATGTGTTGCACCTGGTCTTCGCCCACCGGCACGACGTCGGCGTCGTAGATCAGAATGTCGGCGGCCATCAACACGGGGTAGGTGAACAGGCCGGCGTCGGCCGGCAGCCCTTTGGCTTTTTTGTCTTTGTAGGCGTGGCAGCGCTCCAGCAGGCCCATCGGCGTGCCGGTCATCAACAGCCAGGCCAGCTCGGTGACCTCCGGCACATCGGACTGAACGAAGAGCGTGGCCTTGTTTGGGTCGAGCTCCAAAGCGAGCAGATCGAGCGCGGCATCGAGCGTATTCTGCCGCAAGGCGCCGGGGTCGCGCACGGTGGTCAGCGCGTGCAGGTTGGCAATGAAGTAATACGCCTCGTTGCCATGCTGCAAGTCGATGTACTGGCGGATGGCACCGAAGTAGTTGCCCCAGTGAAATCGGCCGGTGGGTTGAATGCCTGAGAGAATGCGCATTATTGGGGATTTGGGGTTGGGGATTCGGGAATCGGGGTTGGCTGTTCGAGTCCTGAACCCTGAACCCTGAACCCTGAACCCTCTAATGTTCCTACCACTTCGCCCACGCTGCCCGCGCCCAACTCGGCCAGAGCGGCGGGCAGCGCGTCGAGAATCTCCATCGACGCAGTGGGGCGATAGTAGTTTACCGTCCCTAATTGTACGGCACTGGCGCCGGTGACAAGAAACTGCATCACGTCGTCGATCGTGGCGATGCCGCCGATGCCAACCAGGGGCGTCTTTACGGCGCGGCGCACCTGGTACACCGCCCGCAGAGCAATCGGCTTGATCGCCGGTCCACTCAGGCCGCCGAGCACGTTGCCCAGCATCGGGCGCCGGCGCCGCCAATCGACGGCCATGCCCAGGCACGTGTTGATGAGCGAGATGGCGTCCGCGCCGCCCGCTTCGGCAGCCTGGGCAATGGCGGCGATGCTGGTGACGTTGGGCGTGAGCTTCGCCAGCACCGGCAACGAACACGCCCGGCGTACACCGGCCACCACCGCTTCACACATGGTAGGGTCGGTGCCGAAATCGACGCCGCCACTGACGTTCGGGCAGGAGATATTGAGTTCGACGGCGGCCACCCCGGATTGCCCATCGAGCCGGGCGGCCAGTTCCACGAATTCCTGCTGGCTGCGGCCGGCGATGCTCACGACGATGGGCGAGCCGACCGTCCGCAGGTACGGCAGGTGGTGATCGAGGAAGGCGTCGATGCCGTCGTTGTCGAGGCCGATCGAATTGAGCATGCCGCCGGTGGTTTCGATGGTCCGCCAGGGGGCGTTGCCCAGGCGGGGCTCGCGGGTGATCGTCTTAGGCAGAATGCCGCCCAGCCGGCGCAACTCGACCAGCCCCTGCATTTCGCGCGCATAGCCGAACGTGCCCGACGCGACCATGATCGGGTTAGGCAGCCGCAATCGGCCGAGCTGCACGGCCAGGTCGATAGACAGCGGAGTTGGTTGCACGGCTACAAATGTATCGGTGCAAGCCACTTGCGACAACCGGCCCTACATAATACCGCCGTGCGTGCGATAGGGCGACAAGTGGTCGGGCTGGTCGAGGAACCAGATCCGTTCCCAGTCGTCCAGCAAATGACGCAGGTCTTCTGATGTCCAAATCAATTGCTGGCCGCGTCGCACCGGATCGCCCGAATAAGCCGGGACGAGGCACCCGACGCTCGAGCCGATCGATAGGCCCAACAATACTGCCAACAACAGGTTGCGCATTGCAAAACTCCTCCCAGTGATGGGCGATGCGCCTTGCTCAAGGCGCGCAGCCTCATCGGGCATCCGTGCCGCGCATGGCTAGCTTGCCAGGGCGACGACCAATCGAAACATATTCGTGGGGCAAAAGCTCGTTCCGCTACGTAGCCCGCTTGCTCGGCAAGCGGATTCGTCTACGTAGCCCGCTTGCTCGGCAAGCGGATTCGTCAGCAGCTTTGCGTCAGGTGGGAAAGACGATGTGCGGCTCAGGGGGCGGCTTTCGAGTTGCCGCCGTAAACCGTATGTGCGGTAAGGGGTTCGGATTCGGCTTGCATGTCGGCATCCTCCGCAGCAGTTTCCTCCTCATGCTGCTGGGCGACGGCTTCGGCCGCCTGCCGCTCCAACTCGCGGACGCGCTCCTCCATCTCCTTGCCCGGCTTGAAGGTAACCACGTATTTCGCAGGGACATACACTTTGTCGCCGGTGCGCGGGTTGCGAGCTTTGCGTGCGGCCCGCTTCTTGACTTCGAACACGCCGAAGTTTCTCAATTCGATCCGCTTCTCTTCGACCAACGTCTCGACAATGGCATCGAACGTCTTCTGGACGATTTCCTTGGTCTTGAGCTGCGTCAGCCCAATTTCTTCCGAGATTGTCTTGACAATTTCTTTTTTGGTCACGAGTCGGCTCTCCGTGAGGTAGAGGAGGCCCGCCGAGGCCCTTCCTCAAGCAACAGTAGACGCTCCAAGTGTAGGTGCCGTAAGAACTAGTGTCAAGCTCACCCGGCACCACCGAGGTCCAACCGCCGGCCGTTCGCAGCCAAACAACGCGTGAAAGCCGGCCTCCGCCTCGCTTGCGGCGGAAGCACGACTAAATTCCAATTGCCAAAGAACTTCGGTCTGACAGCCACCATAATCGGCGGCATAATCGGCAAACTCCAGTCAAATCCGAAAAATCAGACCCTGAAGACCTTCACCTGCCGCAAAATCTCTTCAACCGGGTAAAGTGTGCCGGTTCCGCTGCCTGGGCAAGCCCGACAGGTCTCTTCCCAGTCTTCCTCGGTTCGCACATTCGACTGCCAGAAGGGCCAGGTGCGGCATTGTCGCGGCCGAAGCCCATAGACCGTACAGCGACGCGATTCTCCATCGAAGAACACGCAGTCGCCGTTGGGAAACTCCACCAGGCTCTTACGGATCCCCACGCGCCGCACGTACTTGCGCTCGAAGTCATCGACGCTCAGGCCGACGTGTGCGGCGAGTCCGGCGATCTCTTGCTGGTTTACCCAAACATAGCCGGGCGCGCCGGTGCAGCAGTTGCCGCATTGCGTACACTCGAAGCGGAGGCCGTCTTTGAACCAAGGCTGTTCGTCCAGATTACCGCTCATGTCGATTTCCGCTGCATTTTCGGTGGCTGGGGCAGAAGCTGGCCGAGTAAATCCGGATCATCACCAGAACGCGCTGCCGGCCAGCGATGCCCCGGTCGGTGAGGCTGCCGGGGCATCGCTTGGCCGCCACGCTCTTTTTTGGCGTCGACCGCGTCCAGGCCAAGCTCTGCCCCAGCCACCGCCGGTTGTTTTACACTTCGCCGCCAGCAGTATATTCGCTTTCTCGTGCCTTCGCCACGCCGGCGATCTCGCCGATCGCGTCGGCGGCCCGCTCGATCTCATCCGGCGTATTGAAGGGTCCGAAGCTCAGTCGCGCCGTGCCGCCCTGCTTTAATGTGCCGAGCGCCGCATGCATCAACGGAGCACAGTGCAACCCGGCCCGCACCTGGATGCCATAAGCCGAATCGAGAATGGCTGCCAGCTCCTGCGGTTCAATGCCAGCCACATTGAAGCTGAGCAGACCGACGCGCTCGCCTGCCAACTCAGGACCATAAATGGTCACACCGGGAACGGCCGTCAGGCGGGCGAGCAGCAGCTCCGTGTGCGCGACCGTCTGGCTGCGCAGCCGTTCGATACCTTGCACTAGCAGCCATTCGATCCCAGCATCAAGCCCGACGATGCCGGGCACGTTGAGATTGCCGGCCTCATATTTGTCCGGCAGATCGTCCGGCTGCACGTCTTCCTCGCTCCGCGTGCCGGTGCCGCCTTGCCGGAAGCTATCCACCCGCTCCTCAACGCCCGGCCGCACATAAAGCACACCGGTGCCGAGCGGCCCCAGCAGTCCCTTGTGTCCTGGGGCGGCCAGCAAGTCGACGTTCAACCCTCGCACGTCAATCGGCACCTCGCCCGCGGTCTGCGCCGCATCGAGCAGAAACAGAGCATCCGACTCGCGAGCGACCTGACCGATTTCGGCGGCCGGTTGAATGGCGCCCGTGACATTCGAGGCGTGCGTCACCGCGATCAGCGCCGTGTCGGGCCGCAAGGCACGCTGGACATCGTCGACATCGACGATGCCGCACCGGTCGACGGCGATGCGCGTCACCGCAATCCGCCCGGCACGCTCCAAGGTCCGCAGCGGCCGCAACACCGAGTTGTGTTCGGCCACGGTCGCGATCGCATGACCGCCACGCGCCAGCACGCCATGGATTGCGATATTCAGGGCATCGGTGCCGTTGAACGCAAACACGATTCGTTGCGGACTTTCGGCCCCCAGCAAGCGGGCCACCGCGGCACGTGTACGCGACACGCGTTGCGCCACCTCGACGGCATCCGCATACGCGCCACGCCCGGCCGCCGCACCCAGCCGGCGTTGATAGTGATCGACGGCCTGATAGACGCTTTCGGGCTTCGGCCAGCTTGTCGCGGCCTGATCGAAATAGAGACGCGCGGCCAATCGACTATCCGCCAATCTGAAACATGGCCCTTTCGGGCTTGATGAATTCGTCGCTGTTGATGCCGTGCCCCGCCTTCTTTGCCGCCACGCACGAGCGCAGCAGGGTCCGCAACTCGTCGCCGCCGCCTCCGCCACGCAGCACCGCACGGGCGTCCCATTCGACGGTCGAGAACAGGCAGTTTCGCACCTGCCCCTCGGCCGTGAGACGCAACCGGTTGCAATCGCCGCAGAACGGCTGTGTCACCGGGTTGATGAAGCCAATCGTTGCCGTGTGGTCGGTATAGCGAAAATCGGTGGCCGGCTGGCTCGGATCGGCGACGGGCAGGGCCTCCAGCGGCCCGAATTCCGCCTCCAGCAGCTCCATGATTTGCTCGCCCGAAAGCACTTGGTCGTTCGACCAATGTCCGTCGGCGTCGAGCGGCATATACTCGATGAACCGCAGTTCCAAACCGTGCTGACGGGCAAACCTCGCCAGCGGCACCACGTCGGGTTCCGTCAGGTCTTTGATCGCCACGGCGTTGAGCTTGATCTTATCGAAGCCGACGCGCTGGGCGGTGGCGATGCCTTCGAGCACGCGGTCCAGACCGTCGCGACGCGCGATCTGGCGAAACGTGTCGGGCCGCAACGTGTCGAGACTGATATTGAGCCGGTGCAGCCCGGCGTCTCGCAAGGCCTGGGCCTGTTCGGCCAGCAGAATTCCGTTGGTGGTCAGGGCCACGTCGGCGATGCCCGGCACCCGACTCAGACGAGCGACCAGCACGGGCAGACCGTGCCGCACGAGCGGTTCGCCGCCCGTCAGCCGCAGTTTGCGGATGCCCAGCGAAGCGGCCACTTCGACGAACCGCTCGATTTCTTCGAACGTCAGCAGCTCGCTTCGCGGCTTGAATCTCACCGTGCCTTCCGGCATGCAGTAGAAGCAACGGATGTTGCAGCGGTCGGTGACGCTGATCCGCAGATCGCGGTGGACCCGGCCAAAGCTGTCGACCAAGGGCTGCTCGTCGGCAACCGAGTCGTCCATTGTTTTTCTGCCTTCTACCTTCATCCTTCTGCCTTTACCCCCGGATGCACCCACTCATGGGTGCCATCGGCCCAATTTTCTTTTTTCCAGATCGGCACCGATTGTTTGAGGGTGTCGATCAGCCACTGCCCCGCCTCGAAGGCGGCCTGCCGGTGCGGGCTGCTCACGGCCACAGCCACGCTGGCCTCGCCGATTTTCAAGTGACCCAGGCGGTGAACGAGGGCGCATTCCACCAGCGGCCAGCGCTGGCGGGCCGCCAGTTCCAGTTCGGCCAACTTTCGGGCGGCCATTTCGGGATAGCACTCATAGTCGAGCGATTCGGTCCGGCGGCAGCCGGTGAATTCGCGGGTGGTGCCCAAAAACAAGACCACGGCGCCTGCCAATGGCGACTCGACCTGTTCGAGCACCTTCGCTGCATCGATCGGCTCGTTCGTCAGTGCGACCATAGAGCCATTCTAGCCGCGCGGCCCTTGCCAGGCGAGCGGTGGCGGCGTTTTGATGCCCGGAGACGCACTGCCAGTCGCCGGTGATCTTGCCGAGGTAATAGTCCGCGCGCCGGTTGCGGATCCAGACCAGATCGCCGACCGACCGGTAGTCGAGAAAGGCGTTGACGACGGTGGCGAAGCCGCGCGCTTGCCCGTATTGGTGCCAGGCGAGCCGCCGGTATTCGTCTTTGCTTTTCGGGCAGCCCTCAACGCCCCGGCCAACCGCCACGATGCCGCGCCCTCCCCAGGGCGAAGCGTTCGACAAGCGATAATAGTTGGGAGTGTGAGGGTAATCGCCGCCCGCGTGCGGACACTGAACGCAGAAATCGGCCACGTCGCCCACGGCGGTCAGGCACTGCATTCGCCAGAGCTGCGTCATACTTCGACCATCGCCCGGCACCAGGCTTTGACTTTCCGGCGGAGGTTGTCTTCGAGGTCTTTGTACTTGCGGAAGTCGGCCCGGAGCTGCTCGCAGGCGCCTTCGACGGCGTCGGCCGTCGCGCCCGACCTGGTCGACGCCTTCAGCAGTTTCTGCGTCAAGCCGAGCAGGAAGCCTGCCTCATCCCATTCGTTGAACTCCGGCAAGCCCCTCAGGTACTCGTCCAGCTCGTTTCGCTCGTCGATGTTCAGGGCGGTAACGTAGCCAAAAAACGTATGCGGCTCGCGCTCGCTAAAGTCACTCACGGCGTTCTCCTTGGTCGGGTTGTGGACGGCGCCCCGTTCTGCTCTCTATTGACGCACTGAATCGTAGCAAAGTTCGCTGCCCAACGTGGGGCAGTGGTGGCGTTCCGGCGGCGGAAGTATCTCCGGACACAAACGGCATGGAATCGCGGCTAAATGCGTTCCGCTCCTCCACCGCCGGCCTTGTGCCGGTGGGGCGTTGATTGACCGCCGGAGCAGCTCCGCCGATTTCCTTTTTCCCCCCGCCTTTCGCGGCGCGCGGCCCGCATCCTGCCGCCGCGACGCGGCGGCAGAATGCGGGCTGCGCGCCGCGTGTGAAAGCTAAGGAATGACGTTTACGCGGTGGGCCTCTGGCGGTCAATCATCGCCCGACTGGGGCAAGCCCAGTCGTGGCGGGTGCGCATGGTCTTGATTCTGGCCCGCTTGCCGCCGACAATCGCAGTATGGTTATTCCCGGTCGAGTGCGTCTTGCCCGTGCCGGGGACGCCGTGCAGGATGATGCCTCGCTTGAGCGGCACGCCATTTCGGCGAAACGCCTCGCGATGGCGGAAGATGTCGACGGTGTTTTGTTCGATGGCCGTTTGCACCGAGGGGGCGAGCACTACGTCGTCCCAGGTGCGCGGTTCGAAGTCGGCCATGATTTCGCCGTCCGGCTTGATCACTTGCCCCTGCAAATAATGCGGCCGCTCGATGCGCCGCGAAAGCGCCTCCAGCTCGTCCTGCAAGCGTTCGCCTTCCGACCGCGGACCGACAAAAAACAGCCGGAACTGGTCGTAGCGCCCGTTCGTGACGGAGAGCACGCGGCGGCGGCCGTCGCGCAGTTGGTAAAACCGGGTCGCTTCCGCCGGGCACTCCGCCCAGCGGCCCGGCGCCACCAGCACCCGCACGGTTTCGGACGTCCAGAGGGCGCCGGATTCCGCGTCTCGATCGCCGCCTTCGGCCAGCAGCTTCCAATCGGGAAAGCAGGCGGC
>Ga0307373_10000513_pt1 | contig 73938 bp, 70 predicted proteins | sample OX2MG_FD_202534 | JGI IMG/M metagenome (GOLD analysis project Ga0307373, IMG submission 202534) | Soil microbial communities from Risofladan, Vaasa, Finland - OX-2 | ecosystem: Environmental > Terrestrial > Soil > Coastal area > Acid sulfate soil | place: Finland: Risofladan, Vaasa | collected... | reverse complement strand
CCTTTTCCGTGCCCCCCTTTTCCGTGCCTTATTAAATGGGACTTATCCCCTTTTCCGGGCCTCCCCTTTTCCGGGCCCAAGTAAGTCAGAGACGTCATGGCGGCCATTGGCGAGCACCCACCAAAGCGCTAGGCCGCCTTGTTCGCCCCCAGGAATCGGCCCCGGAAAAGGGGACCCCGGAAAAGACCCCGGAAAAGGGGATAAGTCCCATTATTAAATGGGACTTATCCCCTTTTCCGGGCCATTAAATGGGACTTATCCCCTTTTCCGGGCTCTTTTCCGGGCTCGAAGGCGGAACGCGATTACCTGGAGGTGCTGACCGACCTGGTGGAAAAGTACGAGGCGGTGGCTTACCCGGCCGAGCCGGCCAGCGACGACGAGATGTTGGCCCACCTGCTGGACGCGCGCGGGATGAGTCAAACGGAGCTGGCGGCCAAGGTCGGTATCGCCGGTTCGACGATCTCGGAGGTGCTGCACGGAAAACGCAAACTGCGCCGTGAGCATATCGCCCGCCTGGCCGCGTTTTTCGGCGTCTCTCCGGCCGTGTTTGGTTCGAAGTAAACTTGCAATCAATTCTTTCGCGGCCCGCGCCGGGACTGGCCGTAAACCGCGGCGACGCCCCGACTTCTCACGAAGTCGGCTGCGCACCGGTGCGCAATGCGGATTCAGCCGGCTGCCGACCGCGACCACAACCTATTGTGGTCACGTTAGCACCAACCACTACATTTTGTGGTCTATAAAAGCTTGACAACAATAGGTTCACGGGTACACTTATCGCTGGTGGACCGCGAAATGCGTCATCCACGCTTTAACCGCCCAGTCAGGCAGGCGCCTGCCGGTCGCGTCACGCCGTCGAGGGACGCACAGACCAGGATCAAGGTCGAATCTTCAGAGCTTTGAGCCGCCCCGCGCAGCAATCGCGGCTCGATGCTGCGCGCCTGGATGAGAGATGAGAGATGAGAGATCAGGGATGAGGGATAGGCCCCCTCTTCCCTCGCTCGTCCTTTCCTGAACCCTGAACCCTGAACCCCGAACCCCGAACCCTCTACCCATGATCCCACCCATCCGCTTGGAGAAAGGCCAACCCATGAGCAACTACCGCAACCCGATTCAACGCTGGCCGGTCCGCGATGGCTACCGCGCCGTCGAACGCGTCTCCGATGTGGCCCTGATGCCCGCCGACGAAGTGCCCGATTCGCGCGTCGAATGGCTCTGGCCCGGAGTCATTCCCGTCGGGCACGTCACGCTGGTGGCCGGCGAACCGGCCAGCGGCAAAAGTTTTTGGATGGCCGACCTGGCCGCCCGTGTCAGCTTCGTTCGCCCCTGGCCGTACCGTGGCGATACGGCCGTAATCCAAAATCCAAAATCGAAAATCGAAAATGGCGCTGTCGTTCTGGTCAACTCCGACGATGCCTTCGCCGAGGTGCAGCAGCCGCGGCTGGCGGCCGCCGACGCGAACCTGACTCACGTGGGGCTGATGCGGCGCCTGCCGCCCGGCAGCCGGTACTCGCAGACATCTTTGGTCGGCCCGGTCATGAACCGCTTGCAGGCCGTGAAAGAGGCCGTCCAGGAAGCCGGCGACTGCAAGCTGGTGATCGTCGACGATCTGGCCCGCTTCGTCCGCAACGGGCTGGGCAAAGTGACCCGCGCCGATCTGCTGCTGGCGATCGACGGCCTGCGATGCATCGCGGGCGAGTGCGACGTGGCCGTGGTCGTCGTCTGGCGGTTGGAGCGGACCGGCCGGACCGCCGCGCGGATGCTGGAAAACCTGTTGCCCTCGGCGGCGATGGCCTGGCTGGTCGGCAACGACCCCTATCGGCCGCGGCTCCGCTGGGCGGTGGCGCTCCGGTGCCACTTCGGCCCGCTGCCTGGGCCGATGGCGTTTCATATTGAAGACCACAGCGTCGTTTGGGAGTCGCCGCCCGACACGGTGCCGGCGGATGTGATGGCGGCCTTTGTCCGCAAGAGCGAGCGGCGGCTGGAGCGCGAGCAGGCGGGCCGCTGGGCGCTGGAACGTCTGGCCGACGGACCGGTGGAAGCCAACACGCTGTTCGACGACGGCGAGGCGTTCGGTTTCAGCCCGCGGACGCTGCGCCGGGCACTGGGCGATCTCGGCCTCAAACCGAAGAAGCAGGGCAACGACGGGCCGTGGTGCTGGGCGCTCAAGGCAGAAGGCAAAAGGCAGAAGTCAGAAGAGAGGGAACAGGAGGAGTGCCAGCGTGTCGAGGTTGTTGGCTCGCCGTCTGCGGAGAGCGGTGACGGGACGGCCTGGGAAGGCCATCCTCCTATGCCGAGCGAAGATGGCCAACTCGCGACAAATGAGGAGGCCGTGCGCGCCGCCACGACCCTCAGCCCGGCCAGCTCCCAGAAGGAGAGGGAGAACTGCGCGAACAGCCCGGTGACTGCTGCTACGGCGGACGGCACACGGAGTGTGCCTGCTACTTTGGTCGAAGATGGCCAACTCGCGACAAATGAGGAGGCCGTGCGCGCCGCCACGACCCTCACCCCGTCCCTCTCCGAGCCGGAGAGCGAGGACTACCCGCCCTCGTTGGCCGAGTTCCCCATCACCGATGCCAGCACGTGCGACAACGACAGAATCACGATCGTCGTGCTGCGCCCCAGTTCGCCCGGCGCGGAGCTGTCGGCCGTGGATGCCGCGCCGCCGTAGGAGACGGAGAGAAAGAGAGACGGAGAGACGGCGCTGCAGTCTGAATCCCGGCGCGCCGCGAAACCCTGAACCCTGAACCCTGAACCCTGAACCCTGAACCCAAAGATGCAAGGAGATCCCATGCGACAAGAGCTGACTGTTCGACAACAGACTGCGTTGAATGCCAAGCTGGACCGACTCGGCCGGGCGGCGCATTTGGCACATGAGCGTGCCAAGGTGTGCGCGGCCAAACTGGTCGAAAACGCGGCCCGCGCCGGGCAGGCCCTCTGCAAAGCCCGCGACCTGTGCGACACCGACGACTGGGACGATTTCCTGGTCAACAAGTTCAAAGGCTCCGAGCGCACCGCGCAGCGCTACATGTACATCGCCCGGCACTGGACGCTGCTCAAAGCCGTCGCCCCGCCCGAAGCGCTCACCTCGGTGCGCAAGGCGACGCAGCTTCTCAATACGTTATTGGTCGGCGAACACTTGCCCGACGGCGCCGCAACGCGGCGCCGCAAAAAGCGGGCAAGCGGCAGGCTGCAACTTCCGGCCCCGCCGGCCGTGCCCGACTCGGCCGCTTCCGCCGCCGCGCCGGCGCCGGACCAGGCCCTAACCGTCGCGGCAGAAGATGACGAGCAGCGGACGGGACTGCGGCGGATGTACCGAGAGATGCAGCGGACGCTCGACGAGCTGAGCCACGAACTGACGGAGCTGACGCCCCGCCATTACCACGTGACGCACGCCATCGAGGCCATCCGTCGCGCGCGTTTTCACTTTTTCCAGGCCGGGCACACGCTGTTTTCCATTTCGGCCTCGGCCGCCGGTTCGGAGGAAAATTCACAAATGCATGGCCAGCAATAGGTTGCGACGAATCCGTGCGCTGCTTCTTGATTGCTGATGGCGTGTCTGCCGCCGCGCGCGGCGGGACGTAAAAAAACCGCCGCCGCGCGCGGCGGCGGTTTGACAAAAACCAATCCGCCACCGGGCGGCAGTTCAGGCAATATCTCACCAGCGCGCGCCGCATTTGCTAGAATCGCGTGGTAAAGCGTTTCAATCTTTACGAGCCCCATGTGAACAGAATCCTTTTTCGCCCCAGCGCGTTCTTGGTCGCGCTGTTGACGCTGCCGCTAGTCTCGCGGGCACGTGCTTGATTCACGCTCTCTTGTTGCCTAGAGTGATGCGGGGAGCCAGTCAGACATGCCGCCGGAGGTAAGGCCGGCGGTCGGTTCGATGCTCCAGTGTTTCACCCAAAAGAACACGCAACGCAATGGAACAACCATCTCTCGACCAACTCCATGGCGATGACGTCGCGGCGATCGACGCCCTGCGCGAGCATTACGCGCGCTTGAAAGCCGAGCTGGGCCGTGTGATCGTCGGTCAGGAACGGGTGATCGAACGGTTGGCGATCTGCCTGTTCGCCCGTGGACACGCTTTGCTGATGGGCGTGCCGGGCCTGGCCAAGACGCTGCTCGTCAGCAAGCTGGCCGAGACGCTCTCGCTGCGGTTCAGCCGCATCCAGTTCACGCCCGACCTGATGCCGATGGACATCACCGGCACCGATATTCTGCAAGACATCATCGGCGGGCGGCGCGAGTTCGAGTTTGTGCATGGGCCGATCTTCGCCAACATGGTGCTGGCCGACGAGATCAACCGCGCCCCGCCCAAGACGCAGGCCGCCATGCTGGAAGCGATGCAAGAACACAAGGTCACGGTGCTGGGCAAGACGTTCCGGCTCGAGCCGCCCTTCATGGTGCTGGCCACGCAAAACCCGATCGAGCAGGAAGGCACGTATCCGCTGCCCGAAGCTCAGCTCGACCGCTTTATGTTCTTCATCGAAGTCGATTATCCCGACGAGGTCGAAGAGATCGACATCGCCCGGCGGACCACGGGCGAGGCACTGCCCGATTTGCGGCACGTGCTGAGCGGCGACGAGATCATCGCCTGCCAGAGCCTGGTGCGGCGCGTGCCGGTGCCCGACCATATCTATGCCTATGCCGCCCGGCTGGTGCGCCGCACGCGGCCGAAAGACGGGACCGCGCCGGGCTGGCTGAAGCCGTTCGTGGCCTGGGGGGCCGGTCCGCGGGCCGTGCAGTACCTGGTGCTGGGCGCGAAGGCCCGCGCCGCGCTGTCGGGCAGCTACATGGCGCGGCTGGAAGACGTGCGCGACGTGGCCTTGCCCGTCCTCACCCACCGCGTCATCACCACCTTTGCCGCGCAGTCCGAAGGCATCGACAGCAGCCAGATCGTGCGGCGGCTGCTGGAAGAGACGGAGGAAACGTGATTCGATTTTGGATTTTGGATTTTGGATTCCCACCAATCCAAAATCCAAAATCGAAAATCCAAAATGGTCGTCCCATGCAACATCAATCCCGCCCGTTCCTCGATCCCAAAGTCCTGGCCCGGCTGGCCGGCATTCCGCTCTTCGCGCGGCAGCCGATGCAGGGCACAGTGTCGGGCAGGCATCAAAGTCCGCACCGCGGCTCCAGCGTCGAGTTCGCCGAGTATCGCGAGTACGTGCCGGGCGACGACGTGCGGCGGATCGACTGGCGGGCCTACGGCCGCAGCGACCGCTATTACGTCAAGGAGTTCGAGGCCGACACCAACCTGCGTTGCTGCCTGGTGCTCGATACCAGCGGCTCGATGGACTTCGGCTCGCGGGGGCAGACGAAGATCGAATACGCGCGGCGGATCGCGGGGGCCTTGAGCTACCTGGCCGTGTTGCAAGGCGACGCCGTGGGGCTGACGTGCATCGCCGGCGGCGTGGTGCGCAACATCCCGCCGCGCCGCAACCCGGCCCATCTCTCGGCCGTGTACGACGTGCTGGAGGCGACGCGGCCGCGCGGCACGACGCAGTTGCCCGAAGCGCTGCACGAGCTGGCCGAGACCGTCCGTCAACGGGCGTTGATCGTCGTTCTCTCCGACCTGTTCGTGGAGCCGGAGCAGTTGCGCGAGTGCTTCGAGCACCTGCGGTTCCGCAAGCACGACGTGGCGGTGTTTCACCTGCTCGATCCGCTGGAGCTCGACTTCGACTTCCGCCGGCCGATGCGGTTCGTCGATCTGGAAGGCGGCACCTCGATCTTCGCCGAGCCGAACGCCATCGCCGAGCGTTACCTGGCGGCGCTGCGGATGTACCTCGATCGCCTGAAGCAGATCGTGCTGGAATCGGTCGTCGATTACCACCGCGTCAACCTCAGCGACGACTACGAGCAGGTGCTGGCCCGCTTTCTTACGCAACGCTCCCGCTGGCGAGGCCGGCCGTGATTTTTCTGCATCCGCTGCTGCTGGCCGGGCTGGCGCTCACGGCGTTGCCGGTGCTGATCCATCTGATCAACCAGTTGCGCTACCGCACCATTCGCTGGGGCGCGATGATGTTTTTGTTGCAGGCCAATCGCATGGCCCGCGGGCTGGCGCGGCTGCGGCAGTGGCTGGTGCTGTTGATGCGGATGCTGGCCATCGCCTGCCTGGTGTTCGTCATCAGCCGCCCGTTGGCCAGCGGCTGGATGGGTTGGGCCGGCGGACACGCCGACACGACGATCATCCTGCTCGACCGTTCGCCCAGCATGGCCGACGCCTCGGCCGGCCGCTCGAAACTGCTGGCCGCGCGCAAGCAGCTTGCCGACGCGCTCGGCCGGCTCTCGTCGACCCGCTGGGTGCTGATCGAAAGCGCGACGGCCCGGCCCCGCGAGCTGGAGTCGCCCGCGGCGCTGGAACAATTGCCTGAGACGGGTCCGACCAGCGCCGCGGCCGATCTGCCGGCCATGCTGGAAGCGGCCCGCGATTACCTTGTCGCCAACCAGTCGGGCAGCACGGAGGTCTGGATCTGCTCCGACCTGCGGGCCAACGACTGGAACGCCGACGACAGCCGTTGGGGCCGATTGCGCAGCTCGTTCGCCGGGCTGCCGCAGCCCGTCGGCTTTCACCTGCTCGCCTACAGCCAGCCGCCGCGGGGCGACGTGGCCGTGCGCGTGACTTCCGTCCGCCACCGTAAGTTGGGCGACGGCATCGAGCTGTTGGTGTCGTTGCGGCTATCGACACCTGCGGCCGCCGGCGGGCCGCTCACGGTGCCGGTGCGGTTCGACATCGGCGGCGCGCGATCGACCTTGAGCGTGGAGCTTTCCGGCACGAGCGTCGAGGTGCGAGATCATCGTATCGTGCTCGACGGCAAGCACCAGCGTGGCTGGGGCCGCGTGTCGGTTCCGGCCGACAGCAACCCCGCCAACAACGAGTATTACTTTGCTTTCGACGCGACGCAGTCGGCCCACGCGCTGATCGTGTCCGACGAGCGCGAGGTCGCCGAGTCGCTGCGGTTGGCGGCGTCGATCTCTCCCGATCCGGGCAACCTCTCTTCCGCCGACGTTGTGCCGACCGACCAGATCGACGGTATCGACTGGAGCAAAGCGGCGCTGGTGCTATGGCAGGCGCCGCTGCCGGCCGGCGAACCGGCCCGGCAGCTTGCGGCGTTGGTCGACCGCGGCGGACAAGTGATCTTCTTTCCGCCGCGACAGGTGACCGATGACTCCGCCTTCGGCCTGTACTGGAAATCGTGGACTGCGGTGGGCGACGACGCGGTGATCGATCGTTGGCGTAGCGACGAAGACCTATTGGCGAATACGCAAAGCGGCGCGGCCTTGCCGGTCGGCAAGCTTCGAATTCGCAAGGTGTGCGCGGTGGCCGGCGAGGCGACTCCGCTGGCGGCTTTGCCCGGCGGCGAGACGCTGGTGGCCCGTGCCGCCACGCCTCGCGGCGGCGTTTACTTCTGGGCCACGACGCCCGCCGCCACCGACTCGAACCTGGCGACTGAAGGCGTTGTGCTGTATGTCGCGGTGCAGCGGGCATTGGCGGCGGGCGCGGCGGCGCTGGGCACCGCCCGGCAGGTGGCGGCCGGCAGCGGCGATTCCGACATGGCGACCACGTGGCAGCGGCTGGCCGGCAGCGAGACGGCCTTGTCGAGCGAATATGCCGTGCAGGCCGGCGCGTATGCCGCTGGCGACGTGCTGCTGGCCGTCAATCGGCCGGAACAAGAAGATTTGGCCGCGTCGTTGGACGATGCTCGTGTGGCCGGCCTGTTTCAGGGCCTCGATTTTACGCGGATCGACCAAGTGGCTTCCAGCGAGCGATCGCCGGTGGAAGAGATTTGGCGGTCGTTCTTGATTGCCATGCTGGCCGCGCTGGTGGCCGAGGCCTGGCTCTGTCTTCCGCGCCGCGTGCAAGTGGGCCTCGCTCCAGTGACGGCGTAGACGGGTGGTGTCTTAATAGTGAGTTGGCCGTAGCAATCGCCGTTGGTTGGGCCCAGCGAGCTTGCGAGCGCCGGCCCACCACGACTGCCGAAAATGGTGGGCCGGCGCTCGCAAGCTCGCTGGTCCCACCCTACACCTCGTGACCAACTCACTGTTAAGAGACTACCCGTAGACAACCGCGTTTGCATGGGCGGCGTGGGTGCGCTAGAATTAAATCGTATGTCTACGAGTCAACCGCTTTCCGATCCTGCTCCTCTACCTCTGATCGAATCCGTGCTCGGCGCTTCGCCGGAGGTCGTGCTCACGCGTCCGACGCAAGACGCCGACGAGCAGATAATCGCGTGGAAGGCCCATGAAGAGCGCCTCGCCGCTTGGACGCCAGCGAGCGGCGAACCGGACGTCCGAGCTGACGAAGACGGATACGTGCTGCCTGGCCACAAGACGGTTGCGGTGGCACTGCAGATCGCGGCGCGGCTGCGCGAAGCCGGGGTATGCGCTCCCTTTCGGACCGGGCAAACTGCAAACGGCGGCATCAACTTCGAGTGGAGGAGCGGCAACCGTACACAAAGGCTGACCGTTAACTCTCGCGGTGAAACGGAACTCGCGAGATTTGAAGACTCCAATCTCATCTTCAGGGAACCCGTCTCCTTAGCCTAGGTGCATCGTCACAGTTTACGTGTCGGTGCCAAACTCGTTCAGCAGTCTGTCGATCCGTGCGTGCAGCTCGCCGCGGGAGACCACGAGATCGCATCCCGCCTGACGGGCGGCGGCCAGCAGGCCCGTGTGGACGTGCGGCCCGAATGCGATGACCTTCGCCTGCGGCAGACGCGACCGCAACTCCGGCATCAACTCGCCGATCTTCAGACCCGGCGTCGATAGGTCGATGATGACCAGCGCGGGAGCTTCGCCCTCAAGCCTTTCTTCGATTGCGCTGGTGCCCAGGGCGGTGCGCAGCTCGGCGCCGGCGCGACTCGCGGCGCCCGTGACGGCCGAAACGCACGCCAAATCGGCGGTGATCAACAGGACCGGTGCGGCCATGTCATTCTGGCTCCTTGGGCTGCTGTTGCCCCCTCTCGCTCGTCGCGATGGGAATGGGAAACGCCAGCCCTTCAATATATTGCAGCGGTTCATAAACGTCTGGATTGTCTGGCGCCAATGGGGCCGCAGCGCCTGGGGGCGCTGGCCCGCCCATGGGCATGCCCGGCCAGCCGCCGGCGCCCGCGGCAGGCACGGCCATGCCGGCGCCGATTCGCATGCGTCGCTCGTGGATCGGGTCGTCCGGTGAAGTGCGCCGCAGACGGTCGAGCGTGCCCCGCACGTCCTCGGCCGAAGTCACATGATTACCTGGACTGTAAATCAGAGGCGTGCCGGCGGGCACCGTCGCGACGTTCTCTGAACGAACAGAGGCTTTGAGCCCCCATCGCAGCCATTCAAAGGGCTGATTGCTGTACGGATCGCCGGGCAGCGGGGCGAAGTACTCACCCAAATCGCTCAGTTTCTCCGGAAGTTCGTCATGCCCCAATCGCCACCATTCGGCAGCCAGTGCCAGCAGGGTCGCGCGGCGATAACACAACGTCCAACGCCTCGCCTCGACGAAACCTTCGGTGGGAAGATATGGGTGAAAGAGAGTTGTCTGGCTAAGGACCTGCGCTCGTGCGAGATCGACCCGGGGCGAGACGACGGCCGGTGTGACCCGGCCAAGAACCCGACCAAGAAGGACCAGCTCGGCGGCTCCGGCCTCGGTCATATTCAAGGCCGTCTCATATCTCAGTAGTCGCCGGGCTCGGGTGAATTCCCAGGGCGCCCACCTGAGAACCCATGGATCCGGTCGGGCCTGGATCTGCTCGATCCAACTGAGGTCCGCCTGATATTCTCGCCACAGCACGTCGGTCAACGGCTCATTCGGCACGTCGCGCCGTTGTAGTTTGCCCACCGCAGCTTTCAGGCGATCCACGGTTTGCCCCTCGCGCGCTCCCCAGCGAGTCAACTGCGATAAAGCGGCGCGTTCCATGTCGTCTCCCAAAACCTCGCCGAGGACACCGCTTCGCCGACGTATGAGACGCGCAAAGTTGAGAACGGCGTGGTAGCGCTTCCAAGCCTTGTCCAGTTCGCCGTTGCCCTCGGCTACTTGGCCGTACCGTATGATCGATTCTGCCGTATTTGCCCAGCCGCTCGCCGCGCTCGGCGTCGTTTCTCCGGTGGCTGCGTCGGCCGGGAGCCGTAACAGCGCGCTGACGACGGCATCGACGCGTCCGCGATTCTCCTGCAACCACGTCCTCACGTCCGGATCGGGCCCCTCATTGCCGGGGTCCGTCAATGCCTGAAGGCCCGCGCCACGCTGTGGCCGCAGTTGCTCGCACGCATTGAGGAACAAGCGAACGGCCTGGATGGCTTCCGATCCGGGCGCTGGAGGGCCGTGAACCTCGAAGTTGCCGATCTCCATTTCCGGAATCTCCCACACGCGGTATGCCGGCACCGCGACGAGTAGTGCCAAGGCGGGAACGACCAGCGCGGCGACCGGCGGCAGCAGCGCGCGAAGGCCGCGGCGTTCGAGAATCCAGCGCGTCGAGCGGAGCCAGGTGGCGGCGAACAGCCCGGCCGCCAGCGGTGCCACCGACCACCACCAACCGATGGCCAGCACCTGCATCAACGCCGCCCAGGCCAACAGCAGGCCGGCGAGAATGACACCGAACACCGCCGCCACCAGGCCGCTACGGCAAAACATCGAGCAGAACTGCCCGGCGCCGAACGCCAGCGACGTCCACACGAAATAGCCGGTCACCCCCGCGACCCAGTCAACCCGCCACCGGCTGCCCGGCGGCCAGATGTCGACCGCGAACCAGGACAACACGAGCGGTCGGGTCCAAGCGGAGGCGAAGGACTGGGAAATTGAAACCAACTCCAGCGGCACGACGAGTAGATGTGCAATGAGCAACACCGTCGCCAGCACGACGGCCGCGCCGCCCCAGAACAACTGGCGGCCGCGCCACACGATCCGCGGGGGCACGCCCCGCTCGGCGAAAAAGCGGAATTGCGACCCCTCTTGGTCGCCGAGGAACGTGCAGGACCCAAGCAGTGCGAGCACGAGCCCGACTGCCGGAATCACCCCTACGCCAACAAGCGGGTCGCCCCACGCGGCCAAGGGCAGCAGCAAACCGAGCGCCAGGAGCACCGCCAACATCCGCCGGGAGCGCTGCCACTCCTGCCACAACAGTCGCTTCAAAGCTATCTGCCGCAGGCCCTCTTGCCGATGCCGAGCCGCGGCGCTGCGCCGACCGTGCAACCAGGCCGCGCCAACACGTGCGTCAATCAGCCACACCGCAGCCGTGGCCAGCGGAATGGTCGTGTACAACAGGCCTGGTTCCGGTGGACGCCAACTGGTGAAACCGAAAAGAAGTGCCATATCGAGGCCGCCAAACGTACCGATGGAGGTGACGAAGAGGCATGCCCCAGCCGCGATGGCGCCCAGCACCGCGGCCATCAAGGGCCGTGCCGAGCGGAGCGAGAAAAACACCGACCAACCCATCGCTTGCAGCACCATAGCCGCGTAAATCGAGGCCGCTTCAAACGCGCCGCGTAAGGCACATGGTTCGGTCATGCGCGCGATGGACATGTCGTCGGCCGCCGATGGCAGCCCGCCCAATGCGACGCCGAGCAGCACCACTGTAAGCAGCAGCGTGGCGGCGAGCGCCACGAACACTTTGCCGGCGAAGAGCCGCATCGACGTGAGCGGCAAGTACCGCAGAAACTCGTGCGTCGATTCCTCGCGTTCCAACGCGAACAGCGTGGCCCCGGCGCCCAACGCAAAGCAGGGTGGCAAAATGCCTGCCAGGCCAAACAAGCCGGGCAGCCGCTCCCGCGGGTCGGCTGCGAGCAAAAAGATCAGCCCGTCGCAACCGAGCCCAAAGAGGGCCAGCGCCAGCCAAAACCCGCGCAGCACGCGGTACTCTTTCCACATCAGGCGAAGCATCGCGGTCATGGCACCGGCACCTCCTCGACCGCCGCACCGCGTTGCATCGCGGGCGGCGATTGCAAATAAGCCACAAAGATTTCTTCCAACGCCGGAGTGCGGACCTCGACGGCGGCCACCGACTCGTGCGTGCGCAACGCTTCGACGTGCTCCTCCGCCAGATAGCGCACCAGCAATTGCCACTGCCGTGTACGATGCCGCCTCCGCAGTAGCTCGCCGCAAACCGTCGGCGGCGCCGCCGCGCCGTCGGCCAGCGTTACCGTCAACTCGCGGACCTGCTCTTTGAGCGTGTCGAGCCGCTCGACCAACAACAGCTTGCCGTGGCTGATGATCGCCACAAAATCGGCCACCCGCTCGACCTCGGCAATCTGATGGCTCGACAACAGAACGGTCCGCCCGGCGGCCGCCAGATCGACCATGCTTTCCAGAAACTCGCGCCGCACCAGCGTGTCGAGGCCCGAAGTCGGCTCGTCGAGCACGAGCACGCCCGGCTCGTGGGCCAGCGCCAGCGAGAGGGCGACTTTGGCCCGCATCCCTTTGGAAAGGTCTTTGATCTTTCGCTCGCGCGGCAGCTCGTACTGCTCGACAAGCGACTGATAGCGGGGCAGGTAGGCGGCATCGTAAAAGCCGGCCGCGAACCAGCCGATTTCGGCGACCGTCATCCACTCGTACAGCGTCGGCCGTTCGGGCACGTAGCCCACGCGGCGGCGGATGGCCAGCCCGTCGCGGCGGCTGTCGAGGCCCAGCACCCGCGCCTCGCCGGCCGTCGGCTCTTCCAGCCCCAACAGCAGCTTGATGGCCGTCGTCTTGCCGGCGCCATTCTCGCCCAGCAAGGCGAACACCACGCCCGGCGGCACTTCCAGCGAAACATCGGCCAGCGCCGTGTGGCTGCCGAACCGCTTGGTGACCTTCTTCAACTGAATGACCGGCTCCATACTCACACCTTTTGTTTCTCGCCTCGCTTGGTTGATCGTTTTTCCGCCGCCGACAGCTCCTGCTCGACCAGCGAGCGCAGATCGTCGATTTCGAGCTGGCTTTGCACGGCCTCGGCCAGCACTTGCCGCAGCCGGGCGCGAATCAGCTCCCTGCGCTGGCCGCGGCAGCGTCGCTCGGCCCCCTCGGCCACTTCCAGCCCTGTGCCGCGGACCGGCGAGAGCACCGCCTCGCTTTGCAGCTCGCGATAGGCACGGGCCACCGTGTTGGGATTCAGCGCCAGCTCGCGGGCCAGCTCGCGCACCGAGGGAACGAGCTCGCCTTGGCGCAGCGCGCCGCAGGCCACGGCGAACTTGACCTGCCGCACGATCTGGTCGTAGATGGCCAGGCCGTCGTGAGGATCGATGGAAAGGAACATGGCGCGGACCCAATGTGTACTGTCGTAATAGTACAGTATCAAACGGGGCGGCAGGCGTCAAGCCCCTGTGGCCCGAATCGAATTGCCTGTGGGTTTGCGCAATCTCTGTAGGGAACGGACTCCGTGCCGTTCCGCCGCGCGCCGCTTGACGCCGCGCCGGTTTTGCGGAACGCGAAGGGCGAAGATCCAGCGGGCGACAACGCCGTTCCGCTCGCGGAGCGAGCGGGCCACGTAGCCCGCTTGCTCCGCAAGCGGACAGGCTTTGCGCCGGCCCACGCTACGACTCTTCACGACCCAGCGCCCGCAGCAGTTCGAAGGTGTAGATGCCCGTGTCGTGGCCGTCGCTGAATTTGATGCTGTAGGCGTAGTTTCCGACCGGGCTCATGTCGAGCAGCGTCAGCGGTCGGGCCTCGGCCAAGGAGAGCACGGGCAACATCGTCGCCACCGCCGGCGGCTGCGAGCGCTTTTCGCGGCAGCTTGCACAAGGGCAATGGTCGCGAAGCTCGCTAACGCGGTAGCTTCGCCGCTGGCCGTCGCTCCATTCGATCAGCAGTTCGTTGTCGCCGCGTAACGAAAGGTTGGTAGGCCGAGAGTCCATAGAGAGATGAGGGATGAGAGATGAGGGATAAGGGATGAGGAATGAGGGATGAGCGCCGACTCTCGGCATCTCTCATCCCTCATCCCTCATCCCTCCCGCAAATCGGTGACGAACATACACCCCGGGCTGTGGGTGATCGCGATTTCTGGTTTCGCGGCGGCCAGGGCAAGCTGGGGCGTCACGCCGCAGGCCCAAAAAACAGGGACTTCATCCGACGCCACGGGCACCGCGTCGCCAAAGTCGGGCCGCGAAAGGTCGGTAATGCCCAACTCGGCAGGATCGCCGACGTGGACCGGCGCGCCGTGCATCGTCGGATAGCGGGCCGTGATCTCGCGCACTTGTTCGACGTGTTCGGGGCGAAACGGTCGCATGCTCACCACCAGCGGTCCCGCGAACCGGCCGGCCGATCGGCAGGCGAGCTGGGTGCGGAACATCGGCACATTGCGGCCCAGCTCAATATGCCGCACCGACAGGCCGGCCGCCAACAACGCCGCCTCGAACGTAAACGAGCAGCCCAGCAGAAAGCCCACGAAGTCGTCGCGCCACCATGAGACGATCTCAGTCGGCTCGTTGCTCTCCGGCACACCGTCACGAAAGACGCGGTAGCGGGGCACGTCGGTCCGCAGATCGGCCCCCGGCGCCGACCGCTTCGGCTGCGGATCGCCCGGCCCGGTTTGCTCGATGAGCGGGCAGGGCCGGCTGTTCAACCGGCAAAACTCGGCGAACTCCTCGGCGACCGTCAGCGGCAGCACGACCAAATTCGTCTGCACAAAGCCGGGGGCCAACCCGGCCGTCGGACCCGTATGCCGTCCCGCGCGGATCGCTTGTCGCAATTCGCTCGCGCTGGTTGCGGAAGTGGCTGGAAAGAGAATCATCGTGTTGTTCTTGGGTCCGTTGGCCGTCGTTGATCGACCAGCCTAATCGCTTTTCCTTCGGACCGCGGCAAGCTGCCCGGCGGCACGCACCTGACATCGACCCGCAGGCCGAGCCGCACGTACACTTCGTCGGCGATGCGCCCAGGTTGCTCCAGACGGTCTTCGACCTCGATGGCCAACTGGTCCATCTCGTCTATTCTATACGCCACGAGCCGGAATTCGTCGACCTCCGGAAAACCGCGCACGATCTGCTCCACCGAACTGGGGAAGACGTTCACGCCGCGGACGGTCAGCATGTCGTCGGTGCGGCCCACGATCCCGCCTTCGAGCATCACGAACCGGTTCATTAGATCGTGCTGCCGGACCGGCCGCACCAGGTCGCCCGTCCGGTAACGGACCACTGGACTGCCGGCGCGGCACAGCGTCGTGAGCACCAGTTCCGACAGTTCGCCTTCTTGGGCTGGTTCACCGCTGGCAAGCGAACGGAACTCGGCGATGAACTCGCTTTCCATCACGTGCAAGCCGCGGCCAGCGCGATCGCCGTAACCCCAGGGACCGATCTCGGTGGCGCCAGCATGGTCGAGCACCTCGGCACGCCAAGCGTGCTCGATGCGTTCGCGGGTGGCTGGCACCGAGCCGCCAGGCTCACCCGCCAGAATCAGCACGCGGACGCCGAGCGTGCCGGCATCGAGCTGCCGCTGCCGGCCGACTTCGGCCAGGTGCAAGGCGTAGCTGGGCGTGCAGCAGACGACGGTTGCCCGACTTGTGCGGATCAGCTCCAGCCGCGCTGCGCTGGTCATTCCGCCGCCCGGCACGACCAGGCAGCCGCGGGCGGCGGCGGCCTCGTAGGCGCTCCAGAAGCCGACGAACGGCCCGAACGAAAAGGCCATCATCACGCAATCGCCCGGCGTGACGTCGGCCGCGTCCAGCACGTATTGCCAGCAGTCGGTCCACCAGGTCCAGTCGTCCGCGGTGTCGAGCACGGCCAGCGGACGGCCGCGCGTGCCGGAGGTCTGATGGAACCGCACATAGCGCTCGATCGGCCAAGTGCGGTTGGCGGCAAGTTCGCCGTCGCCGAGAAGGTCGTCTTTGGTCGTGTAGCGAAAGTCCGTCAGAGCGGCCAGCGAGGCCAACGGCAGCGTGACGCCCGCCAGTGCCGTCCGATAAAACCCATTGACCGGCGCGATCTGCTCGAAAAGCGCATTCAGCCGCGCAAGCTGGTGCTTCTCCAGCGAGCGTCGGTCGAGCGATTCCAGCCGTCGGCGTTCGGCGGGCAAGGTGCGCGTCATGCACCAAGCATAAGAGCTTCAGACGCCCTTGTCCAAAGCCGCCTCTTAGGCTTGCTTCTTGGGCTTGATCTGTTGCTTTTGCTCGTCGGTGAGCAAGGCGACGACCTGCTTTCGCACTTCCTTGGTGAGTTGCTTCAGCTCCTTTTCGGCGTGGACCGACTTTTGCCGCTGCTCGTCGGTCAACTGCACAGCGGCATTGACCGCTGCCTGCAGCTCTTTGCCCTTTTTGCCGGCCGCCGCGGCTTCTTTCCTGGCGGCCTGCCGCGCGGCCCGCTGCTCGTCGGTGAACACCTCGTCGATTTTCTTTTGCGCGTCGGCGAGCTTGGTCGCATACTGCGTCTTCAATTCGTCGAGCTTGGTCTGTTGCTCGGCGGAAAGCTGGACGTCTTTGGGCAGCTTGAAGGCGGCCGGCACCGGTGCGGGCTTGGCTTTCTTGCCCTTTTTCCCTTTGGCTTGATCTTCAGCAAAGGCGGATGTCGCCAGCAGCAGGACGATGGCGACCAACGCGGTCGTGCCAATCAGACGGCTCATGGAACGGAACTCCGGAAAAGGGGGTGGATTTGCGTCACTCCTACTAGATGCGCCAGCCGTGCGGATTATTGGCCGCCCGCACGGCGATTTCACCCCGATGGGCGCGCCAAGACCTCGTGTATGGGCATGCGGGAGACGCCGACCTGATTTCCTTCGGGCGACCGTTCATCAGCAACCCCGACCTCCTAGAGCGTTTCAAGAACGATTGGCCGCTGGCCGAAACCGCGCCCATGTCGGACTGGTACTCGCCCAGCGGGCCGAAGGGATACAGGGACTTTCCCGCCTACGGATCTGAGCTCGCCGCGTCCAGAATCTGAGTCTGAGACCGCGAACGTCGGTCGAGCAGTCGTCGCGCTGGGCGGCGCGCTCTACTTACTTGTCAGTCTCATTCAGCAGCTCTTCGATCCGCCGCCGGAGATACTTCTCGCCCTCGGCACCTTCCCAGTTCAGTTCGCCGTACCACCAGTAGCGAACGTGTCCGCGCTTGTCGATGAGATAGACGCTGGGCCACATGTTGTTGGCCCACGTGCGCCAGGTTTGCTGGCGGTTGTCGACGGCAATGGGGTAGGCAAGGCCGTTGTCAACCGCTTTTGCCCGGAGTTGATCGAAGTTGTGCTCGGCCTCTGTCTCGGGCGTATGGACGCCGAGAACCACCAGCCCTTGCGATGCAAACGTGTCGTGCCAACCCTTGTACCAAGGGTAGTTGCGGACGCAGTTGATTCATCCATAGGCGAAGAAATTCAGGGCCACCACTTTGCCACGCAATCGTTCCAGGGTGAGCGGCTCGCTGTTGATCCAGCGGTCAATTCCCTGCAAGGCGGGCGCTTTGTAGGACAGGGGTCGCAGACGGGTCAGATCGAATGGTTCGCCAGCCAGAGCCAACAACCGCTCCTTCTGTTTGGAAGAAAGAACTGCCAGCAGCTTCTTTTGTCCGGCGGCCTCGATGTCGGCCGGCCTTTCCGGAGGCGATTTCTCGCCGTTGGCAGCCTTCTTCGCCAGGGCCTCGCTGGCGCGTTTGGTACCGGCGAAGATTTCTTCAATACGGCGGGTTTGATTGGCCGAGAGCGCCAACTCCGCTGCGACGGCCGGCGTGAGGAGCGCCGCCGTGCCGCGGGCCTGCAAGACAATCTCCCACAGTCGCCGGCGTTGCGGCGCATCCAGAATCTCCATGAGAGCGGCTGCCAGCTTACCCAACAGGAGTGCGGTCTTTTCGCGCATCTCCGGCTCTTTGGCGTCACGCGACGCAAACAGCGGCTGATCGATCTCGGCCAGGGCCTCGTCCACTTGTCCGATCTGCTCCGTCGTAAGGTTCAATTCTCTTTGTATGACAGGATCGCGGACGATCAACAGATGGAAGCTCGTCCCGTCGAGCGGTCTGGCAGGCGATTCATCACGAGCGGCTCTTCTCTTTGCCGGGGATTTGCGGCCGGCAACCTTCTTCGCCGCGGTGGTGGCGCGCGCTGCCGGCGGAGCGCCGTCCGACATCGCACCGGCCATGAGTAACACCGCCACGCTCATGATCGTCGGCCGCACGCATCGCACCTCAAACGCATTCAACATCAACTCACCTCCCGACACAGGTGTAAGCGAATTGCTGGGCCGCGTTGAACTTCCGTGGCGGCAGTTCAACGCGGCCTAACCGCAGGTCGTGCGACACGACAAGCCACGCTTCCTTGAAGCTGGCCCGGCGAGGAAGCAAAAACCGCCATTCGTCCGATACGAACGTATAGTAAACGGAAAACGATTTCATTTGCTGTCAGGCAATGCTTCCAGCAACGTGGCCGCTGATGCACGGTCGATCGCCGATCGGCCAACCTGTGCGAACCGCACGACATCATCACCGTCGATGACGAAGCTCGCCGGATAGGCCGTATCGCCCGGCGCCTGCGACCGCACATGGTAGGCGTTGGCGAACTGGAAATCCGGATCGAGCAGAAAGCGAAAACTCTTTGGCAGACGCTGTGCGCCGATGAATTGTTTAGCGTGCGTCTTGAGATCGAGCGCCGTTCCCGGATAAATCACCGCTACCGTGGCCCCCGCCTTCTCGAATTTCTTGGCGGCACCGATCAGCTCGGAAAACTGGCGGGTGCAGAACGGGCAGGTCCCGCCCACGTAGCCGCGGAGCACCACCAGCGCCACTGGGCCCCGCTCGGTCAGCTCGCTCAAGGAGACCTTGTTCCCCTTGAGATCAGCGAGAGTAAAGTCGTCGGCCTTGTCACCGACCGCGGGCGGCAACGCCTTGTCATCGGCCGCGTTAGCTACGATAGCGCCCCAGACGGACGCGGTGGCGACAAGACAAAAACCGCAAGCACGATAGACGATCGTTCGCATGAAGATTCTCCTGATATTGAAAAAAGTCACTGGTCCAGCGGCCATATCCGGCCTGTATTGCCATTGTTGGAGGAGAGCGTGGCCCAGTCTGTGAGTTGGCTCACAGAAGGGCGGAATTTCCCTGGGGAGGGTCAGGGCGCCGACGCGATCGACGGGCTCAGGCCGTACCTGAATTGGAGAGGGTCATATCCATTGTCCTTTGATTCACTGCGATGAAGAAGTACGTCCAGCTCATCTTCCAGCGTTTCGCCAATGTCGGGGCTGTAGCCGACGTGGACGCTTCGCACCATGCCCGCCTTGTCGATTACCACGAGCATCCTGACAGCCTAATAGTGTGCGAGCGGAACGGGCGGGTGAAAATGCGTATGCGGTAGGTTTGTCGCCTGAGCGTTTAAGCCGTTCAACACGCGGCGGCAGGGCGGGCACTCGGCCAGGTGCTGCTCGACCTGGCTCAGGAATTTACCGTGTAATTTGCCGGCGCGATAATCGGGCAGAACGGGGCGGACCTGGCTGCAATAGAGGCCACCGTGAAAGTAGTCGTCGGCCGCATGCCGCGCGGGAATGAAATGGGCAGTCAACAAGATTGCCACCGCCGCCGCGGCGGTGACGCCAGCCGCGCGCCAGGCGATCGTGCGCCGTCGCTTGGCTCGCATTCGTCCGGCCAGGCCGTGCAAAGTGCCTGCCGGGCAGGCCGTCCAGTCACCATTCGTTCGAGCTTCGTTCACCATACCCATCACTCAATCTTACCGGTTCGGGCGCGGAAAATTTGTGAGCTTGCTCACACTTGCGGCGCGGCCATTGTCAGCGGACGGCGGAAGCGCGGCGCTGCCGATCGAATCGGCCAGGCGAGCGCGGTCGGTCAGGACGATGGTGCGGCGGACCACTTTGACCAGCCCTTCGCGCTGCAGTTCGCCCAACCGCAAGGTGACCGACTCTCGAGTGGTTCCGATCACGTCGGCCAGATCCTGGTGCGAGACTTTCAGCCCAATGCGCGTGCCATCGGGCGATGCCTGGCCGTAGTCGCCCGCCAGTTCCAGCAGCAAATGGACCAGACGGTCACGGCTGGAGCGAAACAGCAGGTGTTGCAAGCGGCGTTCGATCCGCCGTCTCCGCAAGCCGATGAGCTTGGTGATGGCCAGCGAGAGCGGCGCATGGCGCGACATCAGCGATTCAAGTGCTTCGCGAGGTATCTCGACGACGGTCGAGGCGGCGAGCGTCTCGGCATACTCTTCTCGCGAGCCCACGCCGGCGACGGCCAATTCGCCGAACAGGTCGCCCGGCTCGAGGAAGGCCAGGATGGTCTGTTTGCCATCGTCGTTCAGGCTGACCAGGCGCGCCCGGCCGTCGGCGAGCAAGAGCACCGAATCGGCGGCGTCGCGGGGCGAATAAACAAACGTCCTCGGCGGAAAAACTTTGGCCCGCGCTCGTGCTTCGAGCTCAGCCAGCTCCACGGTGTTGAGCCGTTCGAACAAGCCGCAGTGCTTCAGGTGCCACAGTCGCTCTGCCATTCGATTATCGTAGACCGGTCGGATGAGTTCCGCAAAGGCCGAGCTTCTCGGCGGCGCGGACCGACGCGCGGTTCTCGGGGTGGATGACCGACACCAACCGGACGAAACTGAACTCATTCCAGCCGTATTCCATCACGGCCTGTGCGATCTCGGTGGCCAGCCCGCGGCCCCAATACTCCGGCCGCAACCGCCAGCCAAGCTCCACGTCGGGCGGAAAGCCGTCGTTGAAACCGCAAAAGCCGATCAACTCGGCGTCGTCGCGGTGGATGACCGGCCACAGGATCCAGCCGCGCGTCTTGGCTGTTTGAATCCCGCCGTTGACGAACGCCTTAATCCGCTCGTCGGGCGACGGCTCGACGCCGATGTATTTGAGCACGCGCGGATCGGTCGCCAGCGGCTTATACCGCTTCCAATCGTCGGGCACCCAGTCGCGGATGAAGAGGCGTTCGGTTTCAACGAGGACCATAGCGAACACGGCAAACGAGCAACCGGTGCGAGATAGACATTGACCCGCGCCCCACTTCCACTAAAATGTTGCGACTCTTGAGGTTAAATGCAAGCAGCGATGCCTTCTCCCGCACCCGACCTGACCGACGACCGTTCTCCCGGCATGCACGAGGCCTCTCGCCGTGAGAAGCTGCGCCGGCTGGAAGAACTGGGCCTCGATCCTTGGGGCCAGCGCTTCGACGACCACCAGCCGATCGCCGCAATTCGTGCTCGTGAAGGCGAAATCACGGTCGAGCCGGCTCCGCCGGACGCCAAACAGCGGCCCCAGCAGCATGGCCCCCAAGTTCGGGCGGCCGGCCGCGTTGTCTTGCAGCGGCCCCAGGGGAAGCTGATCTTTTTGACCATCCGCGACTGGACCGAGCAGATTCAGGTGTTCATCGGCCGCGCTCAGGTGGGCGAAGAAAACTGGGCCTTGGCCGAATGCCTCGACCTGGGCGACCTGGTCGGCGTCGACGGCGAGCTGAAGCACACCAACAAGGGCGAGCTGACGATCTTCGCCGAAAAGCTCCATTTTCTGGCCAAGTCGATCGAGCCGCATCCCGACAAGCACAAGGGCCTGCACGACCCCGAGCTGCGGCAGCGGATGCGGTATCTCGACCTCATTTACACTGAGGGCGTGCTGCCGCGGTTCTTGAACCGCACGAAGGTCGTGCAATCGGTCCGGCAGACGCTGGCCGGCGAGCGGTTCGTCGAGATCGAAGGGCCGACGCTGCACTCCATCGCCGGCGGCGCGGCGGCCCGGCCCTTCAAAACGCACCACAACGCGCTCGACATTCCGCTTTTTCTGCGGATCGCCCTGGAGCTGCACCTCAAGCGGCTGCTGGTCGGCGGAATCGAGCGGGTCTATGAGCTGGGCCGCGTCTACCGCAACGAAGGCATCAGCCCCAAGCACAACCCCGAGTTCACCATGCTCGAGGTGTATCAGGCTTACGGCGACTATCAGAGCATGATGGACCTGACGGAGAAGATCATCGTCGAGGCGATCCAGGCGACCGGGCAGCCGTTCACGCTGCCCTGGGGCGAGGCCACGATCGACTTCACGCCGCCCTTTGCCCGAAAGACCTACGACGAGTTGTTCGAGGAGCACACCGGCGTTTCGCCCGGCGACACGGCCGGCGTGAAGAAGCTGGCCGACGAAATCGGTTTTGCCACCGAGGGCAAGCACCCCGATGTGATCAAGAGCTTCGTGTTCGAAGAGCGGGTCGAAGACCGGCTGACGGGGCCGGTGTTCGTGCTCGATTACCCGGCCAGTGTTTGCCCGTTGACGAAGCGGAAGCGGTCGGACCCCGACATGGCCGAGCGTTTCGAGTTGTTCGTGCAGGGCATGGAAGTGGCCAACGCCTATACCGAGTTGAACGACCCCGATTTGCAGGAGCAGCTTTTCCGCACGCAGTTGGCCGGGCAAAAAGAGGAAGACTCGATGGCCAAGATGGACCACGACTTCATCCGCTCGTTGCGGCACGGCATGCCGCCGGCCGGCGGTCTGGGCATCGGCATCGACCGGCTGGTGATGTTGTTGACCAATAGTCAGAGCATACGCGATGTGATTTTGTTCCCTTTATTGAGACCCGAGTAGGGTGGGACCAGCGAGCTTGCGAGCGCCGGCCCACCGCGCAAGACGCCGATGGTGGGCCGGCGCTCGCAAGCTCGCTGGTCCCACCCTACAAATTGCCAAGGATGGCTCATGTATAAGTTGCTTCTCTGCTGGCGGTATCTCCGCACACGTTATATCGCGCTGGCCTCGGTGATCAGCGTCACGCTGGGCGTGGCCACCATGATCGTGGTCAACGCCGTGATGTCTGGCTTCTCGCACGAGATGAAGAACCGCATCCACGGCATCCTCTCCGACGTGATCTTCGAGTCGCACAGCGCGACCGGCTTCGACGACCCCGAATATCACATCGAGCACATCCGCCGCGTGGCGGGCGACGATATCGCCGGCATGACGCCCACCGTCCATGTGCCGGCCATGCTCACGTTCGAGTATTCCGGCACCCACCACACGCGGCCGGTGACGCTGATCGGCATCGACGAAGAGACGCAAAGCCAGGCCAGCGATTTCGGAAAGTACCTGCTCCATCCGGCCAACCGCGAACAGATGAGCTTCGAGCTGCGCGACGGCGGGTTCGACACGGCCGACCGCCAGGCCGGCGCTCCGGCCGCCGGCCGCCGCGTGTTGGGCACGGCCGGCTGGTCGCATCGCCGTGAGTGGGTTGAGTGGAAAAAGGCGTTCGACGCCGCCCATCCGCAACGGGTCGAACCGCCGGAACCGGAAGGCGAACAAGCTGCGGTCGGAGAAGTGGGCGACGAGTCGGTCGTGCTGATTTCGGCGACCGAGGAACCGCCGGCCGCCGATACCGAAGCCGACCAGGAACAAGCCCCGGCCGGCTCGCCCGCCATCGACCCGTTCAAGCCGCGGGGCGACGTGTTCGATCCGGCCGCCGAGCAACACACCGGGCTGGTGCTGGGAATCGCGCTGTCGAGCTATCGCGACGACAACGGCAAGGAGCGGTTTCTGCTCTTGCCGGGCGACGACGTGATGCTCACCTTTCCCAACGCCGCCGTCCCGCCGGGAGCCGCCAACGGCAAGTTCACCATCGTCGATTTCTACGAAAGCAAAATGAGCGAGTACGACTCGACCTTCGTATTCGTGCCGATCCAGGAGCTGCAGCGGCTGCAAGGCACGCTCGACCCCAGCACCGGTGTGGGGCGGGCCAACAGCATTCAAATCCGGCTCAAGAACGAGGCCCACGCCGACCTGGTGCGCGACAAACTACGCAAGGCGTTTCCGATGGAGCTCTACGCGGTCTCGACCTGGCGCGACAAGCAGGGGCCGCTGTTGGCCGCCGTGCAGATGGAGACCGCCATCCTCAACATCCTGCTGTTTTTGATCGTCGCCGTGGCCGGGTTCGGCATTCTGGCGATCTTTTTCATGATCGTGGTCGAAAAGACGCGCGACATCGGCGTGCTCAAGGCGCTGGGCGCGTCGGGCCGCGGCATCATGGGCATTTTCCTGTCGTACGGGCTGTCGCTGGGCATGATCGGTTCCGGCGTGGGCATGCTGCTGGGCCTGTGGTTCGTGATCAACATCAACCAGGTCGCGCGTGGCCTGAGTTGGCTGACGGGGCACGAAGTATTCGACCCGTCGATTTATTATTTCTACAAAATTCCGACGATCATCGAGCCGTATACGGTGGCTTGGATCGTCGGTGGGGCGATGCTGATCGCGGTGCTGGCCAGCGTGCTGCCGGCCCGCCGCGCCGCCCGTCTGCACCCTGTGGAGGCCCTCCGCTATGAGTGACACGAAGTCCGCCGCCGCCTTGCGCTCGCCGCGCCGCCGCAACGAACCGCTGCGGAATGCCGCAAGTTCCGACGAAAGCTCAGGCATGCTCCGCTCGGTCGGACTCGTCAAGACGTATCGCAAGGGCGGGGTGGTCATTCCGGTGCTGCGCGGCGTCGATCTGGAGGTCCGCCGCGGCGAGTTTCTGGCGATCATCGGGCAAAGCGGTTCGGGCAAGAGCACCTTGCTGCACATCCTGGGCACGCTCGACGCGCCCGACGCCGGCGAGGTGCATTACCAAGGTCGCCGCATCGATAACCTGCCGCTCTCCGCCCGCGACCGCGTGCGCAACGGCCAGATCGGCATGATCTTTCAGTTCTATCACCTGCTGCCGGAGCTGACAGCCTGGGAGAACGTGCTTTCGCCGCTGATGATTTCCTCCAGCGTCTGGAGCTACTGGCGCAAGCGGCGGGAGCACGCCGAGCGCGCCAAGCAGTTGCTCGACCTGGTGGGGCTGGGGCACCGGCTGAAGCATCGGCCGCGCGAGCTATCGGGCGGCGAGATGCAACGCGCGGCCATCGCGCGGGCCCTCATTTCCGGGCCGCAGGTTTTGTTGGCCGACGAGCCGACCGGCAATCTCGACCACGGCACCGGCCAGGAGATTTTGCAGATTCTCAGCGACTTGAACCGCCGGCAGAGCCTGACCATCGTGATGGTCACGCACGACCTGGCCATCGCCGACCGCGCCGATCGCGTGGTCCGCCTCGTTGAAGGACGGGCGGAACGAGCGTAGGTTATGGCTTGCCGGTTGATAACATATTCGTCGATGTGAGTGTCCTCATGCACTCTGACGCACTCCCTCCTGATCTGATTGATGACAGGATTGTTCCGAGGCCGTATGCGGGCACAAGCGGCGAACAACCCGCAACAAGGATGAGAAACGCGGTACGCCCGAGGGCGCACCGATCTCACCGCTATTAAGCAATCTGTACATGCGCCGGTTTCTGCTCGGTTGGAGGCAACCGGGACATGAACAGCGCCTACGCGCTCAGATCGTAAACTATGCCGATGACTTCGTGATCTGCTGCCGCGGCACCGCCGACGAGGCGATGGCCGTGATGCGGAGCATGATGGCACGGTTGAAGTTGACGGTCAACGAGACGAAGACGCGCATTTGCCAAGTGCCGCACGATTCGTTTGACTTCTTGGGTTACACGATTGGCCGATGCTACTCGCAGCGCACGGGCCGGGCCTATATCGACACGCGACCGTCGCCAAAGAAGGTCGAGCGGATATGCCGCGAGATCGGCGAGCTGCGCGATCACATCCATCGTGCAATCGCGGCCCTGAATCGTGGGCCGCACAGCGTCATTCATGTCGGCTTCAACGACGCCCACGCTGCTGGTCACGCGGCGCCTTGAGTGCCGCTTGAGCCCAAGCTGTTGAATGAGCCGGGCCGGCAACGACAAAAGCGTTGCTCCGGTATCCGCCAGGGCGTCGCTGACGGTGACGCGGCGAACCTTTTCGCTGGGAATCAATCCTCGCTCGGCATCCCAGAGGTCTTGCAGGTTCTCGATCATCGCCACAGTGACGGTGCGACCCATTTCAACAGACTCCATGATGGTTCCTCCCTCGTTTGCCAATAACTGCCCCTTGTTCTATTTGGCCGGCCTTAACTAGGTCCGTTTGGGCAACTGCCGCGCCGCGAGCTGGTCGGCGATCCACTCGACCTGCCCGGAGCAATTGCGAAAGATTTGCGCGGGCCACTGGTCGGGATGATAGGGGCCGTGAAACACGTCGCGCAAGGCGATGGCTTTCTCGCCGCCGGCGACCAGAAAGAGCACTTTCTTGGCGTGACAGAGCACGGGCGCCGTCAGCGTGATGCGATGCGTGTGCAGCTTCTGCACCCAGTTGGCCACCACCCAACGCTGTTTTTCGTGCAGTGCGGCCGTTTGCGGAAAGAGCGACGCGGTGTGACCGTCGGGTCCCAGGCCCATCAAGGCCAGGTCGAAATTCGGCGGCTGGGCGGCGGGCGGCTGAAAGAACCGCCGTAGTTCGTCTTCGTAGGCCTGCGCGGCGGCCGCGGCGTCGGGCAGTTCGGCCTGGATGCGATGCACGTTCTCGGCCGGCAGCGGCACTTTCGAAAGCATGGCCTCCTGGGCCATGCGATAGTTGCTGTCGACGTGGTCCGGCGGAACGTGGCGTTCGTCGCCCCAAAAAAAGTGGATTTTGTCCCAGGCAAGCTGGCCGCGATACGGCGCATTGGGGTCCGCCAACAGAGCGTAAAAATCGCGCGGCGTCGAACCGCCCGACAACGCGACGGTAAACCGCCCCTGCTGCTGGACGGCCTTTTGTGCATAGGCCAAAAATGCCTCGGCGGCGGCGCGACTGAGCGCAACACCATTCTCGACGATTTTGATGTGGGGCGACGGTTGGGCCACGGCGTGCCTCGGTTCGGTTGCGATCGTGCAGTGGGACTGGCGAAGACCTGCCTTCTACTGAGGCATTATAACGTGAGCCGAGCGGAATAAAACGCCGGTCGGTTGAACTTCATCCGGCCGAGAATGCAATGTCGGCGGTGGCTGGGGCAGAGCTTGCCCAAGTGGCGGCCGGCGCTTCGCTTATCTCGGCGGCCAAGCGATGCCCCGGTTGGATGCACCGGGGCATCGCTTGGCCGTCAAGCTTTTGAAGGGCGCCAGCCGCTATCTGGCCAAGCTCTGCCCCAGCCACCGCTTTTCCTCGCGGCAAAACGTCTCATTCATGTCCGCGCGAAGTGTAACCCTTCCAGGCCAGCCCGACCTGGGCCGGCGGGTAGTTCCGAACGTCCCACAGGCCCGCGTCTGGCAGCAGCGCGAAATCGAACCGCTCGTCGGCCTCGACCACCAACACGCTGTCCAGCGGGGCAGCCTCCCACAACTGCCTCACGACATGCAGTAATTCATCGCGGCGGCTCACATAAAACTCGTAGGGCGGAGAGCAAAACACGACCCAAGGTCCGGCATGGGCCAGCTCGATCAAACGGTCCGGGCGACGGAACCAGACGAAGGTGTCGGCCGGCAGCACGGCGCAGGCCCCGGCCACGCCCAGCGTCGCGGCGTTGCGGCGAATGACGTCGGCCGTTGGAAAATGTTGCTCAAAGAACACCGCCGCCTTGGCACCGCGGCTGAGGGCCTCGAAACCAAGCGCCCCGGTTCCGGCAAACAGATCGATGGCCGTCGAACCCGACACGTCGCCCAACAGGTTAAAGACCGCCTCGCGAACGCGGTCTTTCATCGGCCGCGTCCGCGGGTCGCCCGTGCATTCCAGCCGCCGTCCGCGGAGCGAACCACCAATGATGCGCACGGAAATCGGCGCAGCTTGGGGAGTCGTTGCCTGCCGCGCGGTCGGTTTGCTCGCAGCCGGCCGGTCTGGAGAGGGTTTTTTGGGTCTGCGCGCCATGCCGCCGATCATCGCAGCTTACGGCCGCTTCGCCAACCGCCATCCGCCGGCACGAGCTGCACGGTGGCGGGAACCTGCGACTCTTCGCTCGGCGGATCATTGCCAAGCAGCTCATCGTCGAGTGGCTCATCGTCGAGCGGGCCGGGGTCCGACATCGCCGCGTCACCCGGCTCCGGCGGCTCCGGCGCTTCCAGGTCGGAGGCATCGTCGGACGGCCCGATCGCGCCCTGGTCATCCGCCTCCGGCAGGGGAGCGGTATCGCTGGGCGACGGCAAGTCCTCGCCTTGTCCGTCGGGGTTGTCGCCGTCGGGCATGGGCAGGTTGCCCGGCTCGTTGGCCGGCGAACCGTCGGGCGGCGTTTCCTGGCCCCCGGGCGGAGTCGCCGCCGGTGAACTCGACTCCGACGCGAAGAGCTGCCCGGGTTGGTCCATGAACTGCGGCATGGCGCCCCGCGTCGCCACGTTGGGCCGCGTGAAGCCATAGTTGATATAGTGGGCCGAGTCGCGCTCGCGGGCCCGTTTGCGGGCGTCGAAGTAGGCCTTCGCCGGCCACGGACCCTCGGCCAGATAGACGCCGTCGTATTCCAACAGCGAGTTCTTGCGGTAGTGGACCTGGAGAATGGCCACGTTGTAATCGATCAACGCCCGGTAGTAGGCGATCTCGGCATCGGCCAGGCGGCGCTGCGCGTCGAGCAGCATATCGAGCGTCGCCGTGCCCACGTCGTAAGATGCCTTGACCGCCTCCACTTGCTTGGCCGCCGCCACGCGACGATTGAAGGTGGTGCGGCTGACCTGATAGTTGCGGTCCAGATCGCGAATGGAGTTGGTCAGCACGTGCGAGAGTTCGAGCTCCTGGTCTTGCAAAAAGGCCCGCGATTGCGCCAGCACCAGCTCGGCGTTGCGCACGCCCGACATCGCCAGGCGAAAGCCGATGGGCATGGTGAAATTCAAACCAAGCTGCCAATTCTGATAGTTGCCGTTCCAAAGCGTGTTCCAGGCGCCGGAGTGGGGCAAGGCCGTGGCGGGGTTGAAAGAGACACCGTTGTAATTGACCAGGTCGTTGCCGAACCCGCCCCAATGGTACAGGGCCTGAGCGTCCAGGCGGGGCATCAGATAGTTACGCGACGCGATCAGTTTCAGCTCGTTTTGCTTGACCACGAACCGCTGCCGCCGCAGTTCGACGCTGCGCGTCAGGCCTTCGGTCAGCACGGCGTTCCAATCGAAGCGGACTTCCGCCGTGGTGGGGTCGTCGGAGGGGCGAATCAGCCGGCCGTCCGTGGGAGCCAGGCCCATCATGTAGCGCAACCGGCTTTCGGCCGTGTAGAGCAAGCCCAACGTGTTCTCCACCTGGGCGCGGAACAGGAAGTACTGCTCGCGAGCTTGGGCCTCCTTCTCGGCTTCGCCGCCTTTGGTGCCCGTGCGATAGAGTGCGTGGACTTTGCGCCAGGTCTGCAACGCGCTGTCGCGGCCGGCCTGTACGGCATTCAGGTTGCGGTAGTTGTAATAAAGGTCCCAATAAGCACGCTCCACGTCGCTGACCATGCCCCGCACGCCGGCCTCGAAATCGGCCAGCGTGATATCGACGTTCAAGCGGGCCAGCACGACGCCGTTGTAGGTGCCGGGCAGGCTGTTGGGGTTCAGCACCGGCCCGGTCGTGGCTTGGCCGGCAAACAAGCCGACGTTGCTGTTCGGCCCGGCGATGCGGTTGAATTCCACGCCGGAGCCTTGCAGCAACGGATGGCGAAACTCCATTTCGACAGCCGGCGTGTATGCCTGATGGTAGAGGTTCGCCGCGCTGTTGTTGGCATTGTAATTCGTCAATTCTCGGAAGAAGACGCGATCGCCGGTGGCGGTCACTTTGCCGATTTCCGCTTGTTGCTGGGCGTAGTTCTGCTCGAAGACGATCGGCTGAAAGCCGGTGAAGTGCTGGTTCTGCGGAAAATTGTTGTGCTGCCAGTACATCTGCGAATCGAGATAGGCGTCGAACTCGCTGAGGGCCGCTTCCACGCCGTTGCCGGTGTTGGTCTCCTGCATCGCCGGATTGTAGATCGTCTGGCTGGTTTGACTCGTTCCCAGGCTGGCCCCGGTACTTTGGCCCTGGGTCTGCAACAGGATGCCGGTGGGAGCGATCGTCTGGTTGGATGCCGGCAAACCGGGCGTGAACAGCAAACCGCCCAAATTGCGCAGCACCTTGCTGTTCGCCAGGGCCGTCCGCATCGCCTCTTCCAGCGTGACATCCCAGATTTCGTGGACTTCCGGATTGCTCAAGGTGAGCGGATCCTTGGCGTTCGCCACGTCGTCGATGCGGTCGGTTTCCACATCCGGATACTCGATCTGGGTCGCCATGCCGCGGTAATGCGACATGTCTTTGTCGTTGAACAAGTAGACGGGCTTGCTGGGAGTGCAGCCCGTGGCGAGCGTGGCGATGCAGGTGACAAGTGCCACACGTGCGCGAAGTCGGCGGTTCATCGATTTGCAACCCTGGTCCGCTTTGCATTTTGCCCGGCAGCACGCTTCATGCGCAGCGCGGGCGGAATATCCAGCAAAGCTTGTATCGGCGGCACAACCGGCAAACTTGGATGATTCTATTTATCCAGAAAGATCACCAGAACGGGACAAGTCGGTACAAACATCGCATCTTAACACAAATGCCCTTTGGCAAACTACCGTATCGCCGGCCCTTGCGAAGCTTGCGGCGCACCGCTTAACTTGATACGAATGCCCGCCTCATACTCAACCGGCCGATAGCCATGCTGATCTTCGATGCCCATCTCGACCTGAGCATGAATGCCCTGGAGTGGAACCGCGACCTGACGCGGCCGGTGAGCGAAATTCGCCGGCGCGAGGCCGGTCACACCGACAAGGTCGACCGCGGCCGAGGCACCGTCTCGCTGCCGGACATGCGAAGGGGCCAGGTCGGCCTGTGCGTGGCCACGCTTATCGCCCGCCATGTCAAACCCGACAATCCGTTGCCCGGCTGGCATAGCCCGGAAATCGCCTGGGCCCAGACCCAAGGACAACTCGCCTGGTATCGCGCCATGGAAGAGCAAGGCGAAATGGTGCAAATCGCCGACCGGCGATCGCTCGACCGGCACGTGGCCCTCTGGCAAGACACACCGCCGGACCGGACGCCGATCGGTTACGTGCTGAGCCTGGAAGGGGCCGATTCCATCCTCACGCCCGCCAGGCTCGAACGCTCCTATGCCCAAGGCCTGAGAGCCGTCGGGCCCGCGCACTACGGGCCGGGCACTTATGCTTTTGGCACGCATTCGTCGGGCGGCCTCGGCGCGGCCGGCCGCGAACTGCTCGCCGAAATGGACCGCCTGGGCATCATCCTGGATGCCACGCACCTTTGCGACGTCAGCTTTTGGGAAGCGCTCGATCATTTTCAGGGGCCGGTCTGGGCCAGTCATTCCAATTGCCGGTCGCTGGTGCCGGAAGAGCGGCAGTTCAGCGACCAACAGATCAAGGCCCTCGTGGCCCGGGGCGCGGTGATCGGCGCGGCGCTCGACGCCTGGATGATGGTGCCCGACTGGATTCGCGGCAAGACCTTGCCCGAAGAGGCGGGCGTCAAGCTGGAACATATCGTCGATCATATCGACCACGTCTGCCAGTTGGCGGGCAATGCGCAGCACGCGGCGATCGGCACCGACCTGGACGGCGGTTTTGGCCGCGAGCAGTCTCCGTTCGATCTCGACACGATCGCCGACCTCGCGCGCGTGCCCGACCTGTTGCGCCACCGCGGCTACCGCGAGTCCGACGTCGAGGCAGTCATGCACGACAACTGGATTCGCTTTTTGCGGTCGGCCTGGCGCGAATAGCGTGGATTCGGATTCTGTCGGGTGGGACTATTTGAGCGTCGGCAGCGAGGGGTTTCCTTTCTCGACGCCCAGCAACTCCACTTCGAACACGAGCGTGGCGTTGGGCGGGATGCCGCCGTTGCCGGCACCCTGCTCACCATAAGCCAGCCCGGAGGGAATAAAGAGTTGCCATTTGTCGCCCACCTTCATTAATTGCAGTGCTTCGGTCCAACCCGGAATCACGCGGTTCACGGGGAACGAAGCCGGCTGACCGCGGCGGTAGGAGCTGTCGAATTCGTTTCCGTTGAGGAGCGTTCCCTTGTAGTGCGCCTTCACGGTGTCGGTTTTTTTGGGCGTTTCGCCTTTGCCGCTTTTCAACACTTTGTATTGCAGCCCGCTGGGCAACGTCTTCACGCCCTCTTTCTTCTTGTTCTGTGCCAGAAAGGCCTTGCCTTCTTCTTTGTTCTTGGCACCCAGCTCGCGCAGCTTGGCAGTGCGCTTTTCCTGGACCAGCTTTTGAATCTCGGGCATGGCGTCCGTGCGGTCCTTTTCGCTCATCGTGGGCTCTTTGCCTTCCATAGCGTCTTTGAAAGCGGCTAACACGATCTCCTCGTCGAGATCGATCCCGATGTCGCTAAACTGAGCGACTTGCTTGCCCAGTTCATAGCCCTGCATATAGCTGAGCGCCTTGAGTAACCGGGCCTCGTCGGCCGTGGTCAGCTTCAGGCCAGTGCCCTTCTTCTTCGGCGCCGGCTTTTCGTCCTGGTCTGCGTCGGCGTCGTCATTGTCGGCCGGCTGCGCGTCAGCCGCGTCGCGCGCTGGCTTGGCGGCGGCCGGCGCGGTGACGTTTTTCTTCTGCGGCGGATCCGCGGCGAAGGCAAAGGCCCCGGCCATCGCCAGCATGAAACATGAAAACAGAAACAATCTCATGAGAGCAGTCCTCTTCTGATAAGGGTTAGGATTCGTCGGCCACGCGCCGCTGCGTGATTTCGATGGCTTTCAGCAGGCCGCGGGCCTTGTTCAACGTTTCTTGATATTCGCTGGCCGGCAGGCTGTCGGCCACGATGCCCGCCCCGGCTTGCACATACGCCCGCTCGCCCTTGAGCACCATCGTTCGCAGGGCGATGCAGGTGTCCATGTTTCCGCTGAAATCGAAGTAACCGACCGCCCCGGCGTAGGGTCCGCGGCGGTGCGGCTCCAGTTCGTCGATGATCTGCATGGCCCGCACCTTGGGCGCGCCCGACACCGTGCCCGCCGGCAGACAGGCCCGCAAAGCATCGAAGGCGTCGCGCCCCTCGGCCAACTGCCCCGTCACATTCGACGTGATATGCATCACGTGGCTATAGCGTTCGATCGTCATCACGTCGGTCAGCTCGACCGATCCGTAGCGGGCCACACGCCCCACGTCGTTGCGGCCCAAGTCGACCAGCATTACGTGTTCGGCACGCTCCTTGGGATCGGCGAGCAATTCTTTCGCCAAGCGGCGATCTTCTTCCTCGGTTTTGCCGCGTTGGCGCGTGCCCGCCAAGGGCCGCACCGTCACTTGGCCATCCACCACGCGCACCAGGATTTCGGGCGAGCTGCCCACCAACGTGGTCTGCGGCAGCCGCAAGTAGAACATGAACGGACTGGGATTGACCACCCTCAGCGTGCGATAAATCTCGAATGGCGGGGCTGCGACGGAGATCTCCAGCCGCTGGCTGAGCACCACCTGAAAGATGTCGCCGGCCCGAATATACTCCAGGCACTTTTCGACCGCCCGCTCGAAGCTCGGCCGGTCGAAGTTCGACTGATATTGGACGTGCGGCTCGCCCCCCAGGTCGATGTCGGCCAGGCACAGCTTGCCTTCGACCGCCGCCAGCCGCGCCACCAGCCGGTCGACCCGCTCGCAGCCCGCGGCATATTCGTCGGCCAAGGCGGCATCGTCGCCACTGACGCGGGCCATCGCCACCACCAGCATCGTCTTGCGCACGTTGTCGAAGACCACCATGTGATCGAAAAAGGCGAAGGCCAGGTCGGGCAACTGGCGGTCGTCGGCCGGCGGATGCGGCAAGTGCTCGGTGTAGCGCACCGTGTCGTAGCCGGCGTAGCCGACCGCGCCACCGCAGAAGGGCGGCAATTCGGCTAGCGTGGCCGCTCTCACCGACGCGATCCGCCGCCGCAGCTCTTCCAGCGGATCGGCCGATTCGAACTCCTCGACACGCGCGGGACCGGCGGCATTCGGCGCCGTGACGACGACGCGCCGCCCCCAGGCCTCGATCAACAGAAAGGGATCGCCGGCCAGAAAGCTGTAGCGGCCCACTTTTTCGCCGCCGATCACGCTTTCGAACAGGCAGGCGCAACTGCCGCTGTCGAGCTTGCGAAAGGCGGTCACGGGCGTGAGCATATCGCCGGCGAGCTGCCGATAGACCGGCACAAGCTGCACGCCCCGCGCGATGCGGCGGAAAGCGTCGAAATCGGGAAAATACATCATGCCGGATCGGCCCACCGCGGCGGGATTGCTCCGGACATCGCTGGCGGCGTATCAAGTCATCGTTCAGGGGCGTAATGCTTCCAGCTTAGCAGCGGGGCGGGGCCAGGGCAACTTGCCGCCGTCGCCCGGCAGCGAAAGTGGCGCCTTTTGAACCGCGATTAACACGGGGTTCCGCCCTATTTCTTCTTGGGCTTGACGAAGAGCGGCTTCAAGGGGAGGGAAAACCCCGGCAGGACGTCGCCGCCGGTCAGGGTCGCGTTTTCGTCGAGCAGGGTTGAAGCGTCTTTGCCGGTAAACACTTCAATGGTCTTTTTGCGCGGCTCCTTCTCCCCGCCTTACTCTTGCCGGCGCCGGCCGTCGGTGTCTTTCCAGGCCAGATGGGCCTCGGCCTCGATTCCCTTGATCCAGGCTCTCTGTACCTCCGCCTGGTCTTCCTGCGCCACCTCGTTGTAAAGCGGAAAGGGATCGGCCAGAAAGCCCGCCCTGAGAACTTCGCGAGCGGGCTCGACGCTGACGACGCGCACCACATAGGCCGCGGTCTGCGGCTGGTTCATCGCCTCGCCGGCCGAACCCACGCTGAGGCTGAACACCTCGCGCATGAAATCGGCGCCCGGCGCCTCGACGCCTTCGACTTCGCTGATCCTGAGCGGCGACCGGTTGTCGGCGTTGGCGCTGCCGCGCGTCAGCCAGGAGAAGGCCGGCGTCTCGGCGACCGTCAGCCCCGCGCGGTCGGCCAACAGATCCTTCAGCGGCTTGCCGGCCTTGTTGGCCTCCTCGGCCAGTTTCTTGGCCTTGGCCACGGCCAGATCGCGGGCCTTCGTCATCTTCCAGGCGCGGAGAACTTTCGAGCGCACGTCGGCGAACTCCGGCACGTACGCATCGACCTCTTCCGTCTTCCACACCAAGTAACGGTTCGCCTCCACGTCCTGCACCGTGGTGCTTTGGAACTTCGCCATGGCCCGATAGGCGATAAACAAGAAGGCCGCGCTCCCCTGATCGCCCCGCGCTTCGGCCAGATCGGGATACTTCTCCTTGAACTCGCGCTGGGTGAGCATGCCCGTCTGCATTTCCGTCAGCCCTTGGGCCTCGGCAAGCTTATCGAGGCCGGGCATCTTGGTTTCGGCCTCATCGGCGTCGAGGTGGCGGCTGAACTTGCGCATTTTGTCGCGCACGACTTGCAGCGCCGCGTCGATCTTCTGGTTCGCCTTCTCGCGGGCCAGCTCTTTGCGGATCTCGTTCTCGACCTTCCACAGCGGCGCGTGTTTGGGATGCGGTCCCTGACGGATGTCTCGCCGCAGCAGGTACTCGTCGGTGATCGGCGGTGCCACGGCTGGGCGCTTCGTGGTCTTGGGCTTTTTGCCGACCGTCGGCTCATCGGGCGACATGGCGGCGGCGCCGTCCTTGTCGGACCCGGCCGGTTTGCCGGTGTCGTGGGGCGATGCGGCGGGCTGCTCGACATCCGGGCTTGGCTTGGTATCGGCGGACGGCTCTTCTTCATCGGCGGCCAGCAGGCCGGCAACTGCCGCCGTCGGACCAGCGAGTAATTCGGCAACGTGACGCTTTGCACGCCATAGCGACGATTGCGGCTTTTTGTTCTCGCCCGCTTTCTTGTCGCCGCCTTGTTCGTCCGTCGGCTTCTGTTCGCCGTCGGTGGCCTCGTCGGTTTTCGCTTTGTCGGCGCCGTCGTCGGCCGGCTTCTCGGCTGGTTCCTTCTCGTCCGACTCCGAAGGCTTTTTCTCCTCGTCCGGCGTAGACTCGTCGTCTTCGTCGGACAGCGCGTATTGGTCCCACAAGTAGCGTGTGTCTTTGAACTTTTCGTAATGCTCTTTGATCTCGTCCTCGGTTACGGCGGCCTCGTCCAAGAACTTCTCGAACTGGGCGACGACGACTTGAAAGGCGGCTTTCTTGGGTTCCTTGAAGCCCGGCGTGGGCGAGGCCGGATCGGGTTCCTGCTCCTTGTGAGCGTCGAAGAACGCTTGCAGGTCTTCCGTCGGCGCGTCGGCCACTTCGCCAATGAAATCTTCGACGCGCACGGGAGCGACTTCCACGCTGGCCCGTTGCTTTTGCCGGCGGTAATAGTCCCAGCGCTGGGCGGGCGTGGATTGCCCGGCGCCGGCAAGCGAAATGTCGCGCAGCCGTTTGGCCATCAGCTCGCCGCGCAGCGCCTCGAATAACTGGGGCTGAGTCGCGCCCAGTTGCTTTACGATGTCGTTGAAGACTTGCGGTTTGATCTGATCGTTCGTGAAGTCGCGGAGGTATTTATTGATGGCGCCGTCGCTGATGACCATCCCCATTCGCCGTGCGCGCTCGTCGAGCACCCACATTTCGACGACCGCTTCTTCCGTCGCGGGGCCAAACACGCGAGCGGCAATCTGCTGTGCGAAGATCTCGGCAAAATTGGCCGGCATCTTCGCTCCCGCAGTCCAGCACTCGGCCAGAAAATTGATGGCCAGCCGGCGGCGGTTCATCAACTGCCGCACTTCGCTGTCGCGGAGTGCGTGGTCGTAAGCCGTGGCCACGACCGGATCTTGCGATTGCTGCATGCGGTCCGAATCCATCGACACCAGGCCGCCGACGGAGAACCCCACCATGCACATGATCGCCAACAGCGCGTACATGGCTTTTTGGTGCTTGCGGAATACATTGAAGGGCGACGACATCTTGACAGCCAGGTAGGGCAAATACTAATGAGTGAACGAAACCACGCGAACTTCCGTGGCGGTGCATTTTAGGCCGTGTTGACGTAAATGCAATCCCAAGAACGAAGTAGGACGCCTCGAACCACCCTTTTCAATGGCTAAAAAGCATGGCTAAACGCACCTCCAAACCCACGGGCACCTCGCGTGCCGCGCCAAAAAACGCCGGCGGCAAGTCGCTGGTGATCGTCGAATCGCCCGCCAAGGCACGCACCATCAGCGGCTTTTTGGGCCGCGAGTTCGTCATCGAAGCCAGCATCGGCCACGTGCGCGATCTGCCGCAAGGTGCAAAGCAAATGCCGGCGGAATTGAAGAAAGAAACCTGGGCCTACCTGGGTGTGAACGTCAACGACAATTTCAGCCCGGTCTACATCGTGCCGCCCGGCAAGACCGAGCAGGTCCGCAAGCTTCGCGGGCTGGTGAAAGACGCCAAAGAACTCTACCTGGCCACGGACGAAGACCGCGAAGGCGAGGCCATAAGCTGGCACCTGCTCGAGCTGCTCAAGCCCAAGGTGCCCGTGCGACGGCTGGTGTTTCACGAAATCACCAAAGAGGCCATCCAAGAAGCCCTGGCCCACCCGCGCGACATCGACGACGACCTGGTCCGGGCACAAGAGACGCGCCGCATCCTCGACCGGCTTTACGGCTATGAAGTCTCGCCGCTCTTGTGGCGGAAGGTGCGGCCCAAGCTGTCGGCCGGCCGCGTGCAAAGCGTGGCCGTCAAGCTGATCGTGGAGCGCGAGAAGCAGAGGATGGCGTTCGTCGCCGCCACCTACTGGGACCTGCTTGGCCTGTTCGCCAAACAGACCGGCCAGGAGCTGGAAGCCGGCATCGTCAGCTATCAGGGCCAGCAGATTCCGGCGACCAAAGATTTCGATCCGGCCACCGGCAAGCTCAAGGATCCGTCGCTGCTGCTCTTGAATGAACAGCAGGTGGCCGACCTGGCCCGGCGGCTGCGGCAAGCCGAGTTTCACGTCGCTTCGGTTGAAACCACGCCGTATACCTCGAAGCCGTATCCGCCCTTTACCACCAGCACGCTGCAACAAGAAGCGAACCGCAAGCTCGGCTTCACGGCGCGACGCACGATGCAGGCCGCCCAAAGCCTCTACGAGAACGGCCACATCACCTACATGCGCACCGACTCGACGAACTTGGCCAAGGTGGCGATCGACGCCGCCCGCGAGTTGGTCGAGGCGCAGTACGGCCGCGAATATCTGCCCAGCCAGCCGCGGATTTACGCGACCAAGGTGAAGAACGCCCAGGAGGCGCACGAGGCGATCCGCCCGGCCGGGCATCCGTTTGCCATGCCTGAAGCATTGCGGGCCGAACTTTCCCCCGACGAATTCAAGCTCTACGACCTGATCTGGAAGCGGACGATCGCCAGCCAGATGGCCGACGCGCGCGGGCGGCGGATCACGGTGGCCATCGAGGGCGGCGAAGCGGTGTTCAAGGTGGGCGGCAAGACGATCGACTTCGCAGGTTATCTGCGGGCCTACGTGGAAGGCTCCGACGATCCCGAAGCCGAGCTGGCCGACCGCGAGACGGTGTTGCCCTCGGTCGAAGTGGGCGAGAAGGTCGACTGCCGCGAGTTGGAGACGAAGTCGCACACCACGCAGCCGCCCAGCCGCTACAACGAGGCCACGCTCACCCGTGCCCTGGAAGAAATGGGCATCGGCCGGCCCAGCACTTACGCGTCGATCATCGACACGATTCTGGCCCGCGACTACGTGTTCAAACGCGGCAACGCACTGGTGCCCACGTGGACCGCGATTGCCGTGGCCCAGTTGCTCGAAGGGCACTTGCCCAAGCTGGTCGATTACCAGTTCACGGCCCAGATGGAAGACGATCTCGACGCCATCAGCCGCGGCGAGCAAAAGTCGGTCGACTATCTGAGCAACTTTTATTTCGGCAACGGCCAGGACGGCCTGAAGAAGCAACTCGAGCACAAGGTCGAGGTGATCAACGCCCGCGAGGTGTGCCAGGTGTTGGTGGGCACGCCGGACGGGGCCGAGCCGGTTTATGTGCGGGTCGGCAAGTTCGGCCCCTACGTGCAACAGGGCGAGCGCCGGGCCAGCGTTCCCGACGGCTTTCCGCCCGACGAGTTGACGCTCGACAAGGCGATGGAAATGCTGGGCCAGGCCGCGCAGGCCGAGGAGCCGTTGGGCATCTGCCCGCAGACGCACAAGCCGGTGTTTCTCAAGACCGGGCGGTTTGGCCCTTACGTGCAGCGCGGCACGCCCGACGACGAAGAGAAGCCGCGGAACGCCTCGTTGCTCAAGGGGATGCGCCCCGAAGAAATCACGCTGGAAACGGCGCTCAAGTTGTTGTCGTTGCCGCGCGAGCTGGGCCCGCATCCTGACGGCTCTTCTATGGCCGGGCAAGCGGTGGTGGTGAGCAACGGCCGATTCGGTCCGTACGTGAAGTGCGGACCGGAGACGCGTTCGTTGCCGGCCGACGTCTCGCCCCTGGAAGTCAGCCTCGATCGGGCCTTGGCCTTGCTGGCGGAGCCCAAGAAGGCCCGCCGCGGCTTTGGCGCGCCGCAGGAACCGTTGCGAGTTTTGGGCGATTCGCCGGCGACGAAGCAGCCGATCCGACTGTTGCAGGGCCGCTACGGGCTGTATGTGGCCGATGGCACGAGCAACGCTTCGTTGCCCAAGGGCCTGATGCCGGAGGAACTGACGCTGGACCGTGCCGTCGAGCTTCTGGCCGAGCGAGCGGCGCGTGGGCCCGTGAAGCGTCCGGTCCGCCGCGGCCGCACCGGGCAGACCTCGACCGCCGGCAACGGCGGGCCGAAGGCCAAGCGGCCGGCAAAAAAAACCAAGAAAGCGGCGGTTAAGAAGAAGCCGAAGAAGTAAACGTGCTCGATCCGGTCGGCCTCCTCCAATTGCTGCGCGCTCCCGACGGCGTGGGAGTCCGGCGGGATGGCAACGCGGCGACTTGCTCGCAAACGCTGGGCACAGCTATACTTCACGCGGCCAAGAACGAAACGGCCGATCGCCGACAGGTTTCGCCCATGCTCGACCGAAAATTCATTGTCGAAAACGCGGACGCGGTGAAGGAGAACTGCCGGCGGCGCGGCGTGCAGGCCGACGTCGACCGCCTGCTCGAACTCGACGCCGCGCGGCGAGACAAACAGGCCCAGGTTGAAGACCTCAATCGCCGGGCCAACGAGGTCTCCAAGTCGATCGGCAAGGCCCAAGACGCCGCCGAGCGCGAGTCGCGAAAAAACGAAGGCCGCGAGTTGCGCGACCAGACCGCCGCCGCCCAGACCGCGCTCGACGCCCTTCTGGGAGAAATCGACGTCATCCAGCGCGGCATTCCCAACATGTCGCACCCCCAGGCGCCGCCGGGCGCGGGCGACGAGGCCGCCGTCGAGGTGCGCCGCGGCAAGACGCCGCACCGCGAGTTCGATTTCAGGCCGCTCGATCACGTCGAGCTGGGCGAACGGCTGGGCCTGATGGATTTCGAAGGAGGGGCCAAAGTCACCGGGCACGGATTCTATTTCCTCAAGAACGAGGCCGTGCTCTTGGAGTTGGCCCTGCAACGCTACGCGCTCGACCTGCTGCTGGCCGAGGGTTTTACGCCCACGATCACGCCCGACCTGGCCCGCAACGAAATCCTGCAAGGCATCGGCTACATTCCGCGCGGCCCGGAGACGCAAATCTACAGCATTGCCGACAGCGACCTGAGCCTGGTGGCGACAGCCGAAATTACGCTGGGCGGTCTGCTGGCCGACACGGTTCTGGAGGCCGAGCAGTTGCCGATCAAGATGTGCGGCATCAGCCATTGCTATCGCACCGAGGCGGGCGCTCACGGCCGGGCCACGCGCGGACTTTATCGCGTCCACCAATTCACCAAGGTCGAGATGTTCGCCTTCACGGCCCCGGAAGAAAGCGAGGCGACGCTCGATTATTTTTGCGGGCTGGAATGCCGGCTGTTTGACGGGCTGGAGATTCCTTACCGCGTGATCGACACGGCCACGGGCGACCTGGGCGGTCCGGCCTATCGCAAGTTCGACTTGGAGGCCTGGATGCCCGGCCGGGGAGAGCGCGGGGAGTTCGGCGAGGTCACCAGCACGTCGAACTGCACCGACTACCAGGCGCGGCGGTTGGGTGTCCGCTATCGCCGGAAGGGCGAAAAGGGAACCTCGTTCGTCCACACGCTCAACGGCACGGCGGTGGCGATCAGCCGCGCGTTGATCGCCGTGTTGGAGAACCATCAGCAGGCCGACGGTTCCGTGTTGCTTCCCGCCGCCTTGCGGCCGCTGGTCGGCAAAGAGCGCATCGTTCGCCCGTAACGTGGACCCTGTGACTTAGTCGCGCCGCATCTCTGCCTCCACCTTGACCGCGCCGTCGTGTAGAATGGCACTGTGGCGGATACTCTTTTCCAGAATGGGAGAATCAACACATGCCCACACTGGTCATCGAAAACGTGCCGGTATCGCTTTACGACCGAATTCAGCATCTGGCGAAGAGCCGGCAGCGGACGCCGGCGGATACCGTCCTCGAAGTGCTGGAGACGGCGTTTCGCAGCACGACGCCGACCCTCACGGAAGGGCCCTTGCCGCAGGAGCCGTTCTTGACGCAGGAGATTTGCGCCCCGTTCAACCTGCCGTGGCCGAAAGGCGAGCGTGTTGTTCCGATCGAGATCGCCGAGTACATTCCCACAGCTCACGACTTGCCGGAATAAGTAATGTTCACCATTCCTGCTTTGAGCGACGTCTTGACGCAAGGCGATGTTCTGGACGACTGTCCGCTGGTCCGTTTGAGCGCCGATTCAATACCAGCCGATCCACGTGCCATGGCGGTAGAACGATGGTTGGCTCGCGTCATCGTCCTGACCCAGGCATGCGACCTGGCGCAACCAAAAACCGACCTCGTTCTTGTGGCGCCCGTTCGCGACGTCGGGAAGTTAGTTGAACAAGGCGTGTTGAAGGGGAACGTCGTTCGCGATCATGTGCGCCGTCATTTGGTTTTCGGCTGGTACTTCATGCCCGCGGCGGCCACCCCGATCTCACTGCCGGAATCGCTGATCGACCTGCGCGACGTCCATTCGGTTCCGCGCGCCGTACTCGAGCAATTGATTGGCGGCGGCAAACGGATTGCGAGCCTGGTGCCCCCTTACCGCGAGCACTTGGCGCAGCATTTCGCCGTCACGTACATGCGCGTCGCTTTGCCGGAACCGTACGCGACGCAACCGTGAGGGTTCTCTATAAGTTGCTGTACTTGACGCGGGTGGCAATGAACTATCATCGGTGGCGGGGTCCCGGTGCGCGGGGAGCCGAGATCGAATAGCTGGGCCGCCTTCTTCGGAGACGCCCCCTCTTGACACTGTTATATGACAGTGTAATATATGGGCATGCAGCCGCGATGGAAGATTGCTGAATTGGCGGAGGTGGCGGGCAGGGCGCTGGCGAACGCCGGACAACACGAACAGCCCTCGGCCAGGGTGCGCGATGTGCCGGACCTGCGGACCATCCGCTATTACACCACGCTGGGAATTCTCGACCGGCCGCTGGAGATGCAGGGACGCACGGCCTACTATGGCCGGCGGCACCTCTGGCAGTTGCTGGCCATCAAACGCTTGCAGGCCGAAGGGGCCACGCTGGTCCAGATTCAAGAGCGGCTCGCCGGGGCCGACGACCGCAGCTTGAAGAAGCTGGCGAATTTGCCCGCTCGACTGGCATTCGGCGAACGCACTGCCGATAACGGCAAGCCTTCGCCCGTGCCAGAGGCGACAAGAAAAACGTTTTGGGCGGATGCGGCCGCCGTGTCACCGGCCTCGGTTCCATCGGCGCAAGCATCGCCGTCGATCGTGCAGTCGGCGCTGCACGTCAATCTGGCCGAAGGGGTGACGCTGGTAATCGAAGGGGTCGAGCAGGGGGCGTGTAGTGCGGATACGCTGGCGGCGCTCGAAGCAGCCGCTCGGGGCGCGACACGGGGCCTGGTGAAGCAATTGCGCCGCCTTGGTTTTACGGCGGCACAGGAAGGAACCGGTTATGATCCGAGCCATTCGACCGTTGGAAACCCATGACGTAAGCCCGCTTCAAGAGGAAGAGGCCGGCTTCGGCGCGCTGCGCACCGAGCGCGGCTGCCTGCCGCTGACGGCGCTCGACGTCCGCGGCAAAATCTGCGGCTTGCACGCGCACACCGTCGTGCGGCAGACGTTTCACAACGCTTTCGCGGAGGCGATCGAAGCGACGTACATCTTTCCGTTGCCCGACCGCGCGGCGGTGACCTCGTTCACCATGCGCGTGGCTGGCCGGCTGATCGAAGGCGCGCTGCGCGAGCGGCAGCAGGCCCGCGAAGAGTACGACCAGGCGATCGCCGCCGGGCACCGGGCCGCCATCGCCGAAGAGGAGCGCAGCGGCACGTTCAGCCTGCGCGTCGGCAACCTGCCGCCGGGCGAGGATATTTCGGTCGAGTTGACGCTGGTCGGCCCGCTCACCGTGACCCGCGGCGAGGCCGAGTTTCGCTTTCCGCTGGTCGTCGCACCGCGTTACGTGCCGGGCGTGCCGCTCAACGGGCCGCCGGTCGGCCTGGGTGTCGGGCACGACACCGACCAGGTTCCCGACGCCTCGCGCGTTACTCCACCGGTGTTGTTGCCCGGCTTTCCCAATCCCGTGCGGCTGTCGCTGGAGCTTGAATTCGACGCGGCCAGCATGCCGACGACGCCCGAATCGCTCGCGAAATCGCTCCGCTCCAGTCTGCACGGCGTGATCGTCGACGAAACAGCGGGACTGACCGTGCGCGTGCAGCCGGCCGAGCGGTTGGACCGCGACTTTATTCTGCGGTGTACTCTGGCGACCGAGCGGGTGGTGAGCGTGCTCTCGTGGACCCCGGCGGTGGAATCGCGCCCCGGAACCTTCGCTTTGTCGCTCGTGCCGCCGGCCGAGCTTGCCGACCGGCCGCCGCAGCCTCGCGACGTGGTGTTTGTGCTCGACCGTTCGGGCAGCATGAACGGTTGGAAGATGGTCGCCGCGCGCCGGGCAGTTGGCCGGCTGCTCGACACACTGCTGGAGCACGACCGCTTCTGCGTGCTGGCGTTCGATAATGCGGTCGAGTTCTCGCCCGAAACGAAGCGGCAGCTCGCCGCGGCGGGCAACCGCGCGCGTTGGCGGACGATTGAATGGCTGGGCGGCGTCGATGCCCGTGGCGGCACCGAACTGGCCGGCGCGCTGAGCGAAGCGGTCGGCTTGCTGGCCGCGGGCGATGCCGCGCGCGAGCCGGTGATCGTGCTGATTACCGACGGCCAGGTGAGCGGCGAAGATTCGCTTTTGAAGACGTTGGCCCATGCCGCGCACGGCCGCCCGCCGCGGGTGTTTGCCGTGGGCATCGACCGGGCGGTGAATGCCGGCTTCTTGCGTCGCCTGGCCGACCTGGGCCGAGGTGCTTGCGAGTTGGTCGAATCGGAAGACCGCCTCGACGAGGTGATGGACAAGCTGCACCGCTTGACGAGCGCCCCGGCGCTGCGCGAAGTGCGGCTGGAACCGATCGGCTGGCGTTGGCAGGACGATAGCCTGGCGCCGGCGCGGTTGGCCGACGTGTTCGTCGACCGGCCTGTGACCCTCTTTGGCCGGCACACTGCCGCAGGCGGCAACTTGCGGATGCGCGTGCAAGGCACCGACGCCGCGGGCCGGTCCTGGCAGCACGAAGTTTGCGGCGCCGCGACGACCGGCGACTTGCTGACGAGTCTGTGGGGTCGGGCCCGCGTGCGCGACCTGGAAGACCGCTACGCCAGCCGGTTGGGGGCGGAAGACAAAAAGCTGGCCGAGCAAATCGTGGCCGTCTCGCTGGAGAGCCACGTGCTCTCGCGGTTCACGGCCTATCTGGCGATCGACCGATCGGAGGTCGTCAACGCCGACGGCAAGCCGCGCGAGATACTTCAGCCGGTCGAGCTGCCGTCGGGATGGGAACAGCCGGAACCGCTCTTTTGCAGAGCCGCTCCTGCCAGCGGGTTTGTTCTGTATTCTTCCGCGGCGGCTCCGGCCGCGGGGGCACACATCGGCGGTTCCAAGGCACGCCTGCGGCAAAGCGGCGGCGCACCGTTGGACCGGCTGAAGGCGGCGGCCGATTCGTTCAAGTCGCCCGGTTGGTTTTCGCCGCGCCGCACGCGACTTAAGGCACTGATCGACGCATTAGTGGATCTCGAGTCGCAGTTGCAGGCGTTGCGACACCCTCGCTTGCCGGAGGTGAGCGAGTTGATCGAACGCGGCCGCGAGCTGCTGGCCGGGTACAACCGCGGCGCGAAGCAACCGCCGTCGGCGTCGGGCGTTGAGGAATACGTCGCGAAGATCCAGACGCTGATCGAGGAATTGCGGCAGACGCCCGGCCTGGTGCGGGCCGGGTTTTGGAAGTGATCGGCGGGCACCTCCCGCGTGCCTGGCCTGACCCATAACTATCCCAACTATCCAACTATTCTGACCGCGTTTGCCTGCCGTGCTTGGCGTGTTACGCTGGATGTTCGGGCCGCCACAACGCCGACTGTCGGAGAAAAATTGCCATGATACAGCCTGTTCGCCAAGAGTTGCTGAGCGCACTTGCCGAGTTGAGCGGGGCCATGCCCGACGTGCGATTCGGCCAGCTCATCGCGAATCTATCGACTCTTGCCCGCGGCTTGTCGGCCGAAGGGCTTTGGGATGCCGAAGACGAAGAACTGCTGGCCGCGGCGCGCGAGCAATTAGCTTATGTCGCCGAGCACGCGGCCCAGCCCGACTGAACAGCCATGGCCGTCGTTTATCCCGCCTGCCGCTGGTAAAGCGCCACCGGGCTGGTGCGGATGTGCAGGTCGAGCTGCGGGAACGCGATGTCGATGCCCTCGTCGCGGAAACGGTCGTGAATCTTGGCGTGAAGGTCGTGCGTCACCGTCAGCCGGTTCTCCAGGTTCGGCAGGTAACAACGCAACACCAGGTTCAGCGCGCTGTCGCCAAAGCCTTCGAAACTGGCCATCGGCGCGGGGTCTTTGAGCACGAACGGGTTCTCGGCCGCCGCCTGCAGCAATAACGCGCGGGCACGGTCGACGTCGGAGCCGTAGGCCACGCCCACGTTCACCGTGACGCGGTTCATCTGGTCGCTCAGCGTCCAGTTGAGCACCCGGCCGGTGATGAATTCCTTATTCGGAACGATCAACTCCTTGCGGTCGAAGTCGGTGATCATCGTGGCGCGGATGCGAATGCGCGAGACCACGCCGCTGATGTCGTCGACCGTCACCACGTCGCCCACGCGAATCGGGCGTTCGAACAGAATGATCAAGCCGGATATGAAATTGGCGAAAATCTCTTGCAAGCCGAAGCCCAAGCCGACGCTGAGGGCCGCCACCAGCCAATGCACCTTCGACCAGGTGATGCCCAAGAGCGCGCAGGCCACGATGATGCCCGTCGCCGCAATGGCGTAGCGAAAGAGCGTCGTGACGGCGTAGCGGGTGGCCGGTTCCAGCGGCAGCCGCTGTAAGAGCACAATCTCCAACAGGCCGGGGATGTTGCGCGTGGCGACCAGCGTCAGCACGAGGGAGATCACCGCTTCCAGCAAATGCACCACGTTGATCGGCTGCGGAAGCGCGGCTCCCCCGCCTGCGTCTACCACCGAAACGTGCCACAGCGGGACATTCAGCACTGACAGCGCCGGCAGCACGTCGGCCCAAATCAGCCCTAATCCGGCGGCCAGCCCGGCCATCAAGGCGGTCTGCACAAAGCGCTGCGTTTGCAAGTTGATCGTCGTCAGGTCGAGCTGACCCTCGGCGGCGGCCGGCACGGCGGGCAACTCGGCCCCGTCGGGACCGCGCGGCTCGTGCTGCACGGCCGCCCGACGCAACCGTGCCTGCCGAATGGCCAAGCGCCGCCGCATGATCAGCAGCCAACGCAGCAACAGCGCGCCGCTGATCAAGAACGCCACCAACAACCAACCGGTGGCGTGAAACCGCCAGGCAAGCTGCCGGGCCGTATAGTAATAGCCGAGACCCGCCAACACGGCCAGCGCCAGCGGGCTGGCGGTCAGCAGCGGATGCGCGAGGTAGTGCATGCGGTCGACCCATCCGCCCTGGCGGTATGCCCGGAACTCGTGCAAAACGCCGCCGACCGGCCTGAGCACGCGGTGCAGGAACACCGAGAGGGCCGTCATGGCCACGATAAACAGCATGCGGTTCAAGGCCAGCCAACGGTCGTTTTCCAGGGCGTGCATGGTGGCGCCCGCCAGGGTGATCGGCAGCACGAGCGGCATGAACCAGCGGAGCTGCTTGCGGAGCAACCGCGTGCTGTGTTCGGGCCAGCCGAAATGCGCCGTGCCCAGTCCGCGGCCACGACAGACTTGTCGCAAAAACTCCATCGAGGCCAAGGCGACGGCGCTAAAGATCAGGCCGTGGGCCAATGCCCGGTCCAACTCCGACCTTCCCGGCGCGTGCTCCAAGAGCGACCCGAACATCGCCAACAGCAGAGGCCAGGGGGCCGCCATGAGCAGCGTGAAGATCAATGCCCGCAACGTCAGGCTCATGTCGTCGGCGGTGCCACGGGCGGCCTGTTCGCCAAGCTGCCGGACGCGCTGGCGCATGTTCGGCTGCGTCGCCAACAGGGCCAGAAACAACAGGGCCGTCAGACAGCAGGGCAAGGCGTTGGCCTTCGCGCTGCGGACGAGCTGCCCGCCGACGGCCAGCCAGTCTTGAGGCCGAGCGAGCCCGCGGAGCGCCTCGCCGGCCGCGGCGAGGTCGCCTGTGCCCAGCCGCGAGGTGCTGCGCACCCAGAGAATGCGTTCGTCGATGTAGTCGCTCTGACCTGCGATGGCGTCGAACAATTCCTTGTCGGCGGTGGTCACCGAGGCGATTTCGCGTAGGTAGCTGTCGTAAGCGCTGCTCAGCGAGTCGATCAGCTCGCGACGGGTCTGCAGCAAGCGCCGCACCTCGGCCTGGAGCGCTTCGCGGGGCGAGTGCGAGGCCGACAGATCGAGGCCGCGCAGCACGCTCTCGGCCCGCTGGTCGATGTCGCCCAGTTTTTTTCGTTGCTCGGTGAGGTTCAGCGATTCCACCTGCACCGACTCGATCTTCGATTGCGGCAGCCGCCCGGCTTCGAGCTGCCGGCGGTGGCGAAGCAGGTCGGTGCGGCATTGCAGGAAGTACGGTCCGAGCTGCTGGGTCAGGCCCAGCTCAACCCTTTTTTTTACGTCTTTGAATTCGCGGTCCAGATCGTTGAGTGCGTTAGTAAACTCGACCGCTTGCTTCGAGGCCGCTGCCACGTCGTTGTTGACATTGGCGACGCGCCGGGCAAGGTCTTCGTTTTCTTCAGCGATGCCGCGCAACTCGGGATAGGCGTGCTGCTTCTCGCGTTTGGCGGTGCTGAGCTTGGCTTCCGCCTCGCGCTGCCGCCGCGAGTGCAGAAGTTTTTGCCGGTCGACTACCAACTGCTTGCGCACGGCCACCTGACGCTCGGCCAGATCGTGCTGCTTGGGGAGCAGTTCGTCTTCGGCATTGTAGCTTTCTCGCTCGCTTGTGCAGCAGGCGACTTCCTGGGTGAGCGCCTTTTGGCAGGCGGCCAACAGTGCTTGCTTGGCCGCGGTCATTTCCTTTGGTTCGTCGGCGACGGCCAGTGCCGTAAGCTGCGTGGATATTTCACTCAGCTTCTTGTTGGCCGCCTCGATCTGGTCCGGGATGCTCTTCAGCCGCCGTTCAGAGCGACGTTGCGGCTCGGCTTCGAGCTTCGTCAATTCCTCTTGCGCTTGGGCCAAGGCGTCTTGTGCCGCGGCCAGTTGCGTCTCCAGCTCGGCCGCGGTGGCGCCGGCCGGCACATCGGGACGCTCGACTTCGGGCGGCTGGTCGAGCTCGAGGCGCACTTCGCGCAGGAGCTCCGGCGCCGTCTGCGCGGCTGTTTTGAACTTGGCGGATTGCTTGACCAGCGCCTCGGCGCGGTCGAGTTCGGTCAGCGCATTCTGGTAGACTGCGACGATTTCGGCCTTGGCATTGTCGTCGAGTTGCGTGGCGGCCTTGACCTGCGCCATCTGGGTCTTCAGTGACTCGGCCGTGACCTCGGGCAGATTGGCCGCGACCGCTGGCGTAGGCGGCGCGCTGGCCGCTTCGGCAAGGGCCTGCGACGGCAAAAGGCCGCCCAACAGCGCCGCGAAACGGCAACCCCACTTCACAGGGCGTAAAGTATTCATGCTCGCGAGTCCCTCCCTGTCCTCGGTGCGACACCTTCGCAAGTTTTGGCCGCCGGAACAAGGCCACTTCGGGTGGCGACAGTCAGACTTCCTGCACTCCGCCCGTGGCAAAAAAGAGCTTCAGCGCGTGCAGGTTGGCGGCCACGTCGTGTACGCGAACGATCCCGACGCCTTGGCTGGCCAGTGCCAAAGTGACGCCGACGGTGCCCGCCGTGCGGTCGGCCATCTTATCGCCGATGATTTTGCCGATAAAACCCTTGCGCGAGTGGCCGACCATCAGCGGGCAACCCAGGCCGTGAAACCGCCGGCAATGCGCCAACAGCGTCACGTTGTGCTCGTGCGTCTTGCCGAAGCCGATGCCCGGATCGAGCGCGATCCGCGACGGCAGGATGCCGGCGGCCAACAGGGCGTCGCGGCGCTGACGGAGGTAGTCGTAGACGTCGGCCACCACATCCTGATAGGCCGGGTTGTCCTGCATGGTCTGCGGCGTGCCGGGCATGTGCATGGCACAAACGGCGGCCTGCGCGTCGAGCGCCGTTTCGATCATCTGCTCGTCGCCGGCCAGCGCGGTCACGTCGTTGATGATCTCCGCCCCGGCGGCCAGCGCCTCGCGGGCCACGGCCGCCTTGGAAGTGTCGATCGAGATCGGCAGGCCGGTTTGCTCGACCAGCGCCTGCACGACCGGCAGGACGCGGCGCAACTCTTCGCTGGCTTCGACCGGCTGCGAATAGGGCCGGGTGCTCTCGCCACCCACGTCGATCAGGTCGGCGCCTTCGGCCGCCATCCGCAGGCCGTGCTCGATCGCCGCCGGAACGCCGGCAAATTGGCCGCCATCGGAGAAGCTGTCGGGCGTGACGTTCAGAATGCCCATCACCAGCGGCCGCGCCGGAAAATCGAGCCGGCGCGTGCGGAGTTGCCAGTGGCTTGCGCGTTGAGGCACGTTCATCACCACGGCGCTTCCATCATCGAAATCACTTGCACGGCCAACCACTGCACGTCTTGCATCTCGGCACTGCTGGTCGACTGGCCCAACTCGGGAAACAGGTTGGCCGACTGGTCGATCGGATTGAGGCTGGGCGGCAAGGGCACGTTGACCGGTTGGCCAAGCTGGTCGCCGTTGCGGTTCACCCAACTGGCCGAGATTTGCAGCGTGAACTGCGACTCGCGAGGTTCATCGGTGAAGCTCTCCATGAGGACTTGCTTGGTATCGGTGATGATCCGCACGGTCAAGACGCTGTCGGCGTCGGGCGTATTGACGACTTTGTAGGGCGTCACCTGTTCGATCCGTTTGACGACGGCTTCCGTCAGCCACTCGCCCAAATAGCGGCGATAGCTGGTCGACTCGATCATCGGCACGTAGACGGTCTGGATGTCGGGAGCGTAGAGGCTGCGTGCCCCCATGCGATAGTTCACGCAGCCCGGTGACGCGAAGAGCAACAGCACAAGCAGCGAGGGCAGGAAATTGCAAATTGCAAATTGCAAATTGCAAATTGCAAATTGCCCGACGCCTGATGCCTGACGCCTGACGCCTGACCTGTAAATCGCCATCGCTCTCATCTCCACACCTAGTGATTCTTTTCGCTTTCAGGCAAGATTTTCTTCAGCCAGGCAAAATAATCGCGCGGCACCGGCGGATAGTTCTTGATCTCTTGGATCCGGTCTTCCGCCATCTTGGCGAACGGCGTGTCGGCGTATTCGCGGATCGTCTCCGCATAATAATATCCCGCCGCCCGGTAATACTTGATTTTGTAGTAATACTCGCCCGCCTGATACTCGCGCTGAGCCCGCTCGACGCGGATCAGTTGCTTGGTGGCAATCAGCAGTTCGCGCTCTTCGCCGAGCATTTCGGCGGGGAACTGCGTCAGCGTCTGCTCGATGAGTTGTTCCGCCTCGTTCAAGGGCCCGGCCTCGTATTGCGGCCCTTGATAGGCGCGAAGCTTGGCCCGAATGCCCAGCAGGTGCGCCTCGCGTTGGTGCTCGCTCTGAGGGAAATCCTTGCAGACCCGCGCGTACTGATCGGCGGCGTCCTCAAAGCGGTTGTGCAAGAAATACGAGTTGGCGATGGCCATGGCGGCATCGTCGCCCAGCGGTCCTTGGGAATCCTCCAAGTAGACGTCGTTGTAGGCCTTCACCGCGTGCCCGTTGGCATCGACCCACGGCCGCGTTTTATCCGTGAGGTTGGGATACCAATGTGAATCTTTCCGGGCCGAGACGTCCCAGTAGTGAGCGATGGCAAATTGCCGCGGCACAATATCGATCAAATACCGCGAGTTTTCATATTTCTTCAGCAGCGCGCCGTAGGTGTCGCTGGCCTTGGGATAGCGGTCGTCGAAGAAGTAGCTCTCGGCGAGCCAATAGAGGGCGTCTTCTTCCAGCGTCGTGTCGGGCCAGCGGTCGGCGGCCACGCTGAAGCACTTGGCCGCCTCGGCATACTTCTTCTGGTGGAAAAGGGCAATTCCTTCGTCGAATTGCTTCTTGGCCAGCTCTTCGTTGGGACCGCGGCCGAAGGCCTTCTTGATCTTCTTGCCGATCTTCTCGGCCGAGATGTTGTCGGTGGCTTTGTCGAACAGCGTTTTTTTCTCGCTGGAGTACTCCTCGAGGTTTTCGTTGCGAATCAGGTCGGCCGGCGAGATGCTCGGCGGCGGGACGTATTGGGGCTTCTGATAGCTGGCCTGCACCACGCCGGAAGCAGGCGGCTGGCCCGGCGGAGCCTGCGCCGGAGATTGCGCAGCCTGAGCCGACGGCCGGGCAAACGGGTTCCACCCCACGCCCGAACGGCAGCCGGCGGCGGCGATCACGATCGCCGTCGCCGCCATTCGCATTATCACCGGCCGTTTCATTCAGAGAACCCTATTTAAGGTACTCCTGCATTCGTGGTTTGTGCCCTAACAGGTGCGCCAGGTAGTGGTTGAGCACGCCCCGCAGCTCGCCGGCCGCCGAGCGGCCGAGCTCGATGCGCCGCCAACTGTCGGACTGCGAATCGGCAAATCGTTGGAGAAGCTTGAGTGTACCGGCATGAAGCAAGACGACGTGTTTGCTGCCCGGCCGGCATCGCGTGCATAAAATGCCGCCCGAACTGAGTCCAAAGGCAACGCGTCCGACCGGCTCGATGTGTTGGCCGCACTCGACGCAACGGTCGAGCGACGGCAAATGTCCCAGCGAGCGAAGTGCGGCCAGCTCAAAGCGCAGCACCAACGGCGGCACGGCCACCTCGCCCCGCTCCAGCGCCGCCAGCGTTTCGACGGAAAGGTCGAAGAGATCGGGGTGGGGATCGGCGTCGTCAGTCAGTTCGTTGAGCAACTCGGCGACGTAATAACCCGCGTAAAGACTGGACAGGTCGCGGGCCGCCGGCCGAAACCGCTTCTCCAACTTGGCTTCGGTCAACAGGTCGAGGGCATCGGACGATTTGCGCAGGAACACTATCCGACAGCGTGCCAGCAGGTCAAGGGCAGACTCGAACGGCCCCTTGAGCCGCCTCGCTCCCTTGGCCAACCCCCGCACCTTGCCGAATTCGCGCGTGAACAGCGTGACCACGCTACTGGTCTCGCTGAACTCGACCGCGCGGAGCACCAGGGCCGTGGCTTTTTCGGGCTGCATGGGAGGGTGCCTATTCGCTGTGGTCAGATTCCTGAATCCTGAACCCTGAACCCTGAACCCTCAAATAGTGCCGCTCGCGCTCGCGCATTACCTCGCGGTCGGCCGGGTCTTTGTCGTCGTATCCCGCCAGGTGCAGGGCGCCGTGGATGACGTAAAGCAGCAGCTCTTCCGCCGCCGACCAGCCGAACTCCTCGGCGCGCGCGCGGGCAGTGTCGGCGCTGACGATGATCTCGCCATCCAGATACCCGTCGGCTTGTTCCAGCACGAAGCTCAACACATCGGTCGGCTCATCGTGATCCAGCCACCGGCGGTTCAGGGCGTGGATGGTAGGATCATCGACCACCGCCAGACTTATTTCGCCCTCGGCAATGCCTTCGCCTGAAAGCACGCCCGCGACGGCCGCACGCAACCGCGCCGCGTCGATCGTCAGGCCGTCTTGTTCGTTGGTGATGGCAATCTGGAGCATTTACGACTCACCGGGGCAAGCCCTCGTTGTCCTACACGTCTCGCGCGTCAGCCGCGTAGCGGCGAGATAGTTTAGCCGCGGGCGCGAGCCCACGGTACCGATGCGGTAGGTTAGGCAAGCCGCGTAGCGGCGACAGAGGTAGCGCACCACGCGCTCTGTCGCCGCTACGCGGCTGCGCGGATCGTTGGCGTCCCTCTTCCGTGGGCTTGCGCCCACGGCTAAACTCTACCGTCCCTACGGGACTGGGAAACGCAACCGCCGCGCCGCGGCGTCGGACTTGTGTAGAAGGACGAGGGGCAAGCCCCTTCGTGGCGGAACAAAACCGGTACAACAACGAAACCATCGCAAGGCCAACTTTTTAACGGCCCAAGCTCTGCCCCAGCCACCACTTGAGAACCGCGGCCGGGCAGCGTATGACTAATCATGGGCAGTGCCCACCTGACGGCCTCAGTCTCCTCTCGCCCTTTGCCGATGCCCACCATCGCCTATCTTACCGCCGGCGGCGCCGGCATGTTCTGCGGAAGTTGCATGCGCGACAACACGCTGGCCGCCGCGCTCGCCAGGCTCGGTTGCGATGTGCAGCTCATCCCACTCTACACGCCCATCCGCACCGACGAAGATGACGTCAGCATCGACCAGGTGTTTTTCGGCGGAATCAACGTCTATTTGCAGCAGAACGTGCCGCTGTTTCGCTATTTGCCCGGCTTCTTGGTCCGCTGGCTCGATCACCCGCGGCTGATCAACGGCGTGTCCCGTTTCGCCATCCGGACCAGCGGCCGGCAGCTTGGCCGTTTGGCCCTCTCGGTGCTGCGCGGCGAGCATGGCAATCAACGCGGCGAAGTCGTGCGGCTGGTCGACTGGCTGGGCCGACACGTCAAGCCACAGTTGGTCAACCTGAGCAACCTGTTGATCGCCGGCTGCGTGCCCGCCATCAAGCGCGAATTGAAAGTGCCGGTGCTCGTGACGTTGCAGGGAGACGATCTCTTTTTGGAGGAGTTGCCCGAACCGTTTCAGTCGCGGGCACGCGATGAGCTGCGGCGGCTGGCGGCTGAAGTCGATGGCTTCATGGTCTTCAGCCGCTACTACGCCGAATATATGGCCGAACAGCTTCAGGTGCCGCTGGAGCGGTTTCACATCGTTCCGCTGGGCATCCAGACCACCGACTACCAAGCCCTCGACCGTGTGCGCGCGGCGGGCCATCCGCCCACCATCGGCTATTTGGCCCGGCTCTGCCAGGCGAAAGGGCTGCACGTTCTGGCTGACGCCTACCTGCGGCTGCGAACGCTGCCGGGCACGGAGCAGGCCCGTCTGGAAGTGGCCGGCTGGCTGCCGCCGACCGACCGCGAGTTCGTCGAGGCCGAGTTCGCCAAGCTCCGCGCCGCGGGCGCGGGCGACGACTTCCGCTATTGGGGCGCGATCGAACGGGAGCAAAAGCTCGACTTTTTGCGAACGATCGACGTGCTGTCGGTGCCGACGACGTACCGCGACCCCAAGGGCATTTTTGTGCTGGAGGCGCTGGCCAGCGGCGTGCCCGTCGTGCAGCCAGCCCACGGCGCGTTTCCCGAATTGCTGGCCGCGACGGGCGGAGGCGTGCTCGTGCCGCCCAACGATCCGGAGAAGCTGGCCCAAACGCTGCACGACTTGCTGGTCGATCACGCCGCGCGCTTGGAGCTTGGCCGGCAAGGCCGCGAACGCGTGGTGGGCGATTTCAACGCCGATCGCATGGCCGCGGCCACGCTCGACGTCTATCAGCAGTATCTGGCCGCGCCGCGTGGCTCAGCTCACTTCTCCAACTCCGCGATGCTCCTGAAATCGTCCTTCAGTGAGCGATAAAGCCGCTGATAGACGGGAAACGCCCGGTGGTAATACTTTTGCGCCGGGCGGTTGGGGACCGTTTCTTTGACGACGCTCACCGTGGCGCGGCAGGCCTCGCGCACGTCGCGAAACGCCCCGCCGCCCACCGCCGCCAGCAATGCCACTCCATAAGCCGCGCCCTCTTCGGCGTTGAGCGTGACGACCTTCTGACCAAAAACGTCGGCCTGAATCTGCCGCCACAGCGGGCTGCGCGAGCCGCCGCCCGACGCCCGAATCTGCCGCACGGGCACGCCCAGCTCGCGAATGACCTCCAGGCTGTCGCGGAGCGAGTACGTGACGCCCTCCAGGATGGCCCGCACCAGGTGGCCGCGCGTGTGGGCCAGCGTCAGTCCGACGAAGCAGCCGCGGGCGTTGGCGTCGGCGTGCGGCGTGCGCTCGCCGGAAAGGTAGGGCAGAAAAAAGAGTCCCGCGCTGCCGGCAACGACCGCTTCGGCTTCGCGCGTGAGCGCTTCGTAGGGGTCACGGCCGGTTTCTCGCGCGGCGGCGATCTCGGCCAGGCAAAGCTGGTTGCGGAACCATTGCAGCGACCCGCCGGCCGAAAGAGTGACGCCCATCATGTGCCATTTGCCCCGCACCGCGTGGCAAAAAGTATGGATGCGGCCGTCCGGATCGAACTTCAATTCGTCGCTGTACACGAACATCACGCCGGAGGTGCCGATCGACGTGCTCAGTACGCCCGAAGTGACAATGCCGCTGCCCACCGCCCCGGCGGCGCAGTCGCCCGCCCCGCCCACCACGCGGCAGTCGGTCGAGAGGCCCAGCTCCGCGGCGGCCGCGGAGGTGAGCGTGCCGGTGACATCTTCAGATTCATAGCAGCGGCCGAGCAGATCGGCGTCGAGCTGGAGCTTGCTCAACAGCGGCTTCGACCAGTCGCGCCGGGCCACGTCGAGCAGCAGCATGCCGCTGGCATCGCTGACTTCGGTGGCATAGTCGCCGATCAGCCGCCGGCGAATGTCGTCTTTCGGCAGCAGCACTTTGTGCAGCCGGTCGAAATGCCTCGGTTCATGGTTCCGCAGCCAGAGGATCTTAGGAGCGGTGAAGCCGGTGAGGGCCGGATTGCCGACCATCTTGATGAGCTTGCGTCGGCCGCCCGCCCGGCTTTCGATCTCGGCGCATTCGGCGGCGGTGCGCTGATCGTTCCAGAGCAATGCGCGGCGGATGACACGGTCGTTCTTATCGAGAAACACCGAGCCGTGCATCTGGCCCGACAGCCCGATGGCCTTGACGTCGGCGGCCTTGAGGCGGGCTTTTTTGACCACCGCCCGGACCGTGGTGACCGTGGCCCGCCACCAATCGTCGGGATCCTGCTCGCTCCACAGCGGTTGGGGATGATAACACGGATAGGTTTCGGTCGCTTCGGCCAGGATTTTGCCGTGCTCGTCGATGGCCAGCGCTTTGGTGCCGGAGGTGCCGATGTCGATGCCGAGAAAAACGCTCATGGGTGGCTCGATTTCGTGGTGGCGTCCAGCCTGACCCCCTTTCCACCGCGCAAACTTCGACGCGCTCGTTCGATGCGGTCGAGAAACCGCGGATCGTTTTCGAGTTCGGCGAGACGAAGGTACTTCGACAAGTCATCCTTGATCTCCGAGAGAGCCACCTTCTTCATTGGGTTCACCAGGACGTCGGAACGGAGATCCGCCTTGAGGTGGTCGAGATCTTCGGCCGCCTCAGGCGCGAGCACGGTTTCGTAGCGCATTTCTGGCTAGAGTATAGCCAGAACGCGCGAATCGACCAACAGGTCGGCTTGCCGTCGTCCCGCAGTGGCAGTTTAGTCCGCACGGAGGCAGAACTACCGAGGGTTCAGGGTTCCGGGTTCCGATGAGGGATGAGGGATGGGCCAAACGATCGCCTATGGCGGCGTCCCTCATCCCTCATCAGTCGGCAGCCACGTGCGGAACAAAGTCGCCAACGGCCTGTCCGCGGACGACCGTGAAGTGCATGCTTGCCCTCGGCGCGGCTTACCTCGGGGAACGGCACTTCGTCGATTTGTTCGAGAGTTTTATAACGTGCAAACAATTCGGTGCTAAAGGTGCGCTCTTTCCACTCTTTCGACTATCCTAGCCGATCGGCTATAACTTGATCGGAGGCTTTGGTTGGCTCGCAAGGGACGGCCACTGCCTTCGTTTTTTATGGCTCCTCGCTACGGTCCCATTGGCCGCGAAGATCGTCGAGGTAGGTGACGCCGTGTAGTTGCCAGTAGCCACTCTGATCGGCTTTTGGTTTCTGGCCGTGAAACTGCGTGTCGTGCAACTTTGCAGCGTACGGGCGCAGCTCTTCCCGCGCGGCCTGCTGGCCACCCGCCCCGCGCTCTGCGATGGTCATCCCATATCCAGGTGACCAAATCGGGGAAGATCATGGCGTGAAGCGTTTCACCTGGCGGCCAACGAGCAGGAGTTTTGGCGGCAGAAGGCCGCGCACCCGCGGGTCGCGGCCGACGAGCACGGCCCGCAGTTTCTGGAGTTCGTCAAACGGGCCTGCCTGCACGCGGCGCCGCTCGCCAAGCCCAAGGACCTGGCCTGGTTCGTCGCCTCTTACGCCCGCGACGCCCTGGCCCGCGTCGAAAGGCAAAAGGAGCTGCCCGCCTTGCAATCGGTTCGCGCCGCGCTCGAAGAAGCGCTGGGCATGAAGTTCACCGACGAGAAGGGCGAGCACTTCTTTCGCTCGACGCTCGTGCAGACGCTGTTCTACGGTGTGTTCTCGGCCTGATCGGCCGGATGAATCACGAGCACCGCCAGCGCCACCAGTGCCGTGCCGCATACGCCGGCCAGCCCCACAACGTGCACGCGGTCGAGCGGGGTCGCCGCGAGGAACAGGCCCAACGCGGCGAGCCAGACGCCGCCGATGCCCGCCGCCAGCAGGACCGCCGCCAAAACCATCGCTACGTTCACAGCATGCGCTCCATGAAGTGCGCGAAGACCAGGCCCGCCGGCAGGGCCAGCACGGCGACGGTCAATGCCAGATCGGCGAACGAGGGCTGCCCGAGCCCCGCGGCAAAAAGCAGGATGGTCAGCGAGGTGATGGTCGTTGTCAGGTTCAGCGCCAGCAGACGGTCGATCGGTGGTTTTGAGAGCAGCACTGCACCGCACGGCAGGAGCGCCAGGGACAACAGCAACACGCCCAGCAGCCACAGATTCATAGCGGCCACTCCCGCGAGGGCGCCGACGCCTGCTGGGCCTTTGCCAGCTCGTGGACGAGCAGCCGCTGATTCGGCCGATCGGTCGCGATCACGATGCTATTGGGCGTTAGTGAATTGGCGACGGTGACCCAGGCCTGGCGTGTAATGCTGTGCGGCTCTTCGCCGCCGGTGTCGAACGGCAAGTTGCGCAGGCGGCCCGTCGCTGGTTGGCGGGTCACCATCGACTTCATCAGCACGGCGATCACGCGGCCGCAGTCCGAGACGACCTTGCCGGGCAAGCGCACCAGCCATTTCGCCGGCGGCACGACGAACGCCGGTTTCTTCCTGTCGAACTTTCGTAGCGCCATGGCGGCGCCGGCGGCCAGCGTTGCGGCGACGAGCGCCATCAGGCATTCGGGCCACGTCAGTTTGGCTGCGAACGCCAGGTAGAGCGCGGCCCACGGAACTACGCGCAGGAGCAGCGCTGTCAGACGACGATCAATAGCCACAGCAAGCGTGCCTCGAAGAACGGCCAATAAAAAAGCTCCGCGGTAGTGGAGCATATCGCAACTCCCGCGGAGCTTATCGGTTTTGTTTCCGCCGCGGACCTCGCGGACACGTCTATCGTAGGGCAGAACGCCGAAAACTGTCAATTAAACGGACGAGCCAGTTCGGCGGTGAACGACACGTCAAGGGATCCCCAACGCTTCCTTCAAGCAGCCGTCGATCGCGGTCATCGTAGCCGCTGAGACTCGTCCGATCGTGTTCACGATTCGCGACTTGTGGAACGTATAGATGTTCTCGCACTTAATCACCGAAGGCGTGCGAAGTCCGGACAATTTCCAGTCGGGTGACGTCGCGTCAATGGAGAATTGTGTGGAGACGCGAGCCGCGCGTGAGACATTGCTGGTGATCGGCACGACGATCGTGTCCCGCAAGATCGCGTTGCCGCGGTCGTTTTGCACGATGAGCGCCGGGCGCACCTTCGAGCCGCCGCCCGAGGAGAACGGGAAATCGACGAGTACGACTTCGCCTCGTTTCATGTCCGGCGTGGATCGAGGTCGTTGTAGACGTCCAATGCCGGATCATCCCAGCCGGCCGCGGCCGCGGATTCAATTTGCGCCAGGAACGCGTCAGCGGAGGGATCGTCGAACAAATGGCGCACGCGTTCGTATACGTCGGCCCGTAACAAGACGTATTCGGTGTTCGTATCGGGGTCGACGATGCGAACGGGGGTCTCTACTGCCGCACGAACCGCCGAACTTTGTTCTCGCGTCAATCGCGTCATGAGCGGGCTCCTGTTTCAGTACATTTTGGCATCAGCAAGGCGGCGTCACAAGACCGCCAACAGCAACGTTACCTTCCACCAGACCCACCGAAACCTCGATCACTTACGCCAGCGTGCCCCGTGTGACGCCCAATTGGTTGAGCACTTGCAGGCCGCGCCAGGCCGTTTTGCCGTCGTCGAGACCGTCGAGCACGCGGCGGTAACGTGTCAGCAGGGCCGTAGCGGCAGCCGCGTCTTCGCGCAACAGCTCGATGCGAAAGTGTTGCAGACCAAGCTTCAGCATCCGCGGCATGTATTCGGCCGCCGATTGGGCGACCGAGTTGAACACCGTGTTGCGGCAACCGGTGTCGGCCAGTAAGGGGAACTCGGCGCCGACGCGGTCGCGCAGCTCGATGCGGTGCCGGTCGCAAGGACGCCCGCAGTCGCGCCAGTCTTTGCCCTCGGAAAGTGCGGCGGCGAACACGCAATGCTCGTTATGAAACATCGGAATATGCTGATGCACGACCACTTCCATGCGGTCCGCCGCCGTTCGCGGCAGCATGGCCACGAGTTGCTCCCAGCTCAGGTCGTAGCTCGGCACCAGCCGCGTCAAGCCGGCGCCAAAGAATAAGTCGGCCGTCAGCTCGTTGGCCACATTGAGCGAAAAGTCGCCGACGAGCGGCGTCCGCGGGGCGTGCTCCCGAAACCATTCCAGTGCCGCCAGGTTGCGGACCAGGACCGCATCGGCTTCCGCGGCCGCGATCTTGGCCAGCAAGCCTTCTTCCGCAGGTTTGATGATCCGCAGCGTGGCCACGCCGATTTGCAAGCCGGCACTTCGGGCGACAGCCACGGCGTCTCGGTAACGCCGCACGTCTTCGAAATCGCAATAGATCATCGCCGGCTGGGTGGGGCGATTGTCGCGCGACCAGGCACAAACGGCGTCGAGCTGCTCGCGGGTGCGGACCAAAACGTACATCGCCGGCGACGACGCCGACCGCGGCGAGGCCGGCATGATTTCTCGGCGCAGTTCAGCAAGCGCCTCGGTGCATACCACACGAGACTTCGATGGTCGGTTGCGCAAGTCGAGCAGTTCCGCCACGGCCCGGCGGCGAAGGTCGTTGAGGACGCTCTTGGGCGCCATCACCGGTGCGGCGATGTCCAGCTCGACCTCGCCCAGCTCGAAGGGCGTGTCGCCCAGCCGTCCGAATTGTTCGCGGACCAGACTCTCGTCGAGCGCGTGTTTTCGGGCTGCCTCCAACGGCCCCGGCCACTCGACACGCACCGCGTGCTCGCCGTCGCTCAGCCTGACGAGCAAGGGACCGCCGATTCGCCCGGCGATGCGAGCGGTCAGGCGCACTCGACGCGGCGTCGCGTCACGGGCAAAAGTTTGCTCGATGCGACGACGAAACGCGGGGTCGTCGGTCTTCCAGACCAGGCTGCCGGTCGCAACGGCGGCAAGGTTGACGGCCCCTTCGCGAAACTCCAGCTCGACGCGGTGCCCGGCGCCGGGCACGGGCCGGACTTGCCATACGCGACCGCCTTGCTCGTCTTGCTCGGGATGCCCCTCGTCGAAGACGACGCCGTCGCCCGGCTTGATGACCTCGTCGAGCAACGCGGCGGCCGAATGTTCGCTCGCCAATTCGACGATCAACCGGCCGCGGCGTGCTTCGACGACGGTGCCGATGTAAACCCCGCGGCTCTTGGGAAAGCGGCCGTGGACGAGACGTTGATGGTCGGCTCCTTCCAAAAAGCCGGGCGTGAAGCCCCGCGAAAAGCTCTGCGTCAGGTCGAGCCGCTCCTGCCGGTCGAGCGAGAACCGCTCGCCGCGCTCGGCGGCATCGAGCGCGCGGCGATAGGTGCGCGTGGTGGCGGCCACGTAATGGGCGCTCTTCAACCGGCCCTCGATCTTCAAACTGGCCACTCCCAGCCGCACCAGGTCGTCGACGTGACCGTGCCCGGCCAGGTCTTGCGGACTGAGCAGGTAGGCCTGGTCGGCCAGCTCGCGATGTTCGCCGTCGACGATCAGGTCGTACGGCAGCCGGCAGGCCTGGGCGCATTGGCCGCGATTGGCGCTGCGGCCGCCCAACGCCTCGCTGGTCAGGCATTGGCCGCTATAAGCCACGCACAACGCGCCATGCACAAAAACCTCGACGGGCAAATCGGTCGCCGCGCGCACGCGCTCGATGTCGGACAGCGACAGCTCGCGGGCCAAAATCACGCGCTCGACGCCCAACCGGCGCACAAATTCGATCCCGCGCGGCTCGGTGAGCGTCATCTGCGTCGAGCCGTGTACGGGCAACCCCGGCGCCAGGCGGCCGATGAGCCGGGCCAGCCCGAGATCTTGCACGATGACCGCGTCGGCGCCCGCCTCAGCGATGGCCGCCACGAAGCGAGCGATCTCCGGCAGCTCGTCGGAAAAGATCAGCGTGTTGCACGTGACGTAGCCCCGCACGTTATGGCGGCGCAGATACGCGATCACCTCCGGCAGCTCGTCGAGCGTGAAATTCGTGGCGCGATGCCGGGCGTTGAAATTCGACAGGCCGAAATAGACCGCGTCGGCCCCATTGGCCACCGCCGCGCGCAGCGCCGTCCAATCGCCTGCCGGCGCGAGCAATTCGGTGGTGGTGCGAACGGTGGTCATGTTTTCTAACGTAGCCCGCTTGCTCCGCAAGCGGAACGGCTTGCATTTATCAATGTACGCGGCGGCCGTCGAAACCAATAGCGGTGGCTGGGGCAGAGCCGCGCGCTCGGCCAGTTTGCCATTTCACGCTCCGTCGCGGCGATGCCCCGGTACCGCCGCCACCGGAGCATCGCTGGCCGGCGGCGCGTTTTGGTGATTGCCAGGTCGCTCTCGGCCAGCTTCTGCCCCAGCCACCGAAAACGCTCGCTGGCCCCACCTTACGCAGGATGTTATCCTCACAGTTTAGCCAACCTGCATTCCGCACTCTTTCTAGAGGCCCGTTATGAGCCAGCAAAAAGCATCGCGTCGCGATTTTCTCCGCAAGTCTGCCGCCGCCGGCGCGCTGGTGGCCGCGCCGTGGGTCATTCCCGCCCGTGCCTTGGGCCGCGAGGGAAAGATCGCCCCCAGCGAAACCATCAACCTGGGCGTGATCGGCATCGGTCCGCGATGCACGTACGATCTGAAGGCCATGCTCGGCCTGACCGACGTGCGGTGCCTGGCCATCGCCGACGTGCAGGCCAGCCGCCGCGAGGCCGGCAAGAAGCTGGTCGATGAACACTACGGCAACCAGGACCTCAAGCTCTATCGCGATTTTCGCGAGTTGCTCGACCGCAAAGACATCGACGCCGTGCTGATCGCCACCGGTGACCGCTGGCACGGCCCGGCCTCAATGCTGGCCGCCGAGGCAGGCAAAGACGTCTACAGCGAAAAGCCGTGCGGCCTGACCATCGGCCTCTGCCAGCAGCTTGCCGACACAATCAAGCGCACGGGCCGGGTGTTTCAAGCCGGCACGCAACGGCGGAGCGTGCCGAACTTTCAGCAGGCGGTCGAGCTGGCCCATAGCGGCAAGCTGGGCAAGGTCCGCACGCTTTATGCCTCGGTCTACACGCCGTCGCTCGACAACGCCTGGCTCGCCGGCGAGCCGACGCCGGCCCGCGAAGTGGTCGATTGGAACCTCTGGCTCGGCCCGGCCCCCTGGCGGCCGTTCAACAGCCAATATGTGGCGGGCAGGTGGCGCGGCTACTGGGACTTCGATTCGGGGGCCAAGCTGTTGGACTGGGGCGCCCACACCGTCGACCTATGCCAATGGGCGAACAAGGCCGACGACACGATGCCGATCGAATTCGAGCCCCACGACAACGGCATCACGGCCCAGTATGCCAACGGGGTGAAGTTGGTGCTCGATTTCCTCAAGACGCCGTTCGGTGAACGTCCGGGCTGGGTGCAGCACTTGGGCACGTGCCCTGTGCGGTTCGTCGGCGACGAGGGGTCGGTCGAGACGGGCGACAGCGGCGAGATTGAAGTCTCTTCGGCGGCCTTGAAAAGCGAACTGAACGCGCCGGGAAAGAAGAAAGTGGTGGGGCTCGACGTTTCGGCGCATGCCAGAAACTTCTTTGATTGCGTCCGCTCGCGCGACCTGCCGGCGGCGAATGCCCAGGTGATGCGGCGTTCGCACATTGCCTGCCATGCCGCGGCGCTCGCCTGGATCTTGAAGCGTCCGCTGAAGCTCGACCCCGTCAAGGAAGAGTTCGTCAACGACGACGAAGCCAACCGGCTGCGGACGCGGGCGGCACGCGCGTGGAGTTGATGCGATGCGCCCCGGAAACCCCACCTTTGGTGAACTGACAGAATCTGTCAGTTGATAACGCAAGGCGCTGGCGAACCGGCGATTTTCTCATTTTTCTTCACACGCGGGGGCGGGCGAGTGTACAATAAACGCTCCAATTGCGGTGCGGCGCCGCGCCGCTGGTTCCGGTCAGAGTGGTGGGGATCGAAAGGGAGAGGTTCCATGACATCCGCTTCTCGTTGCACAATCCGTCGATTGAGTGTGCTGTCGTTCGCAGTGGTCTTGTTCTTCGGTGTGGCCTTCAGCGGGACGGCACAGGCCCAGTTCTTCCGCCAGGCGGTGGGCGGCATTTCCATCGATCCCAAGGGCGTGCTGGCCAACGCCGAGCGCGACCATAACGGCCTGCGGCAATTCTGGCTCGATCTGCTCAAGCCCGTGCCCGGCGATCTCAAGCAGGCCTCGAAGCTGCGAAAGATTTCGCTGCGCGGGCTGGCGGAGTTGTTGGGCGGCCTGAAAGACAAGGCCGCGTTGCCCGATGAGGTCCGCTTCCTGGCCGGACTGCAACGCATCGAATATGTGATGGTGTATCCTGACTTGAACGACATCGTGCTCGTCGGTTTCGGCGAAGGCTGGAAGGTCGATGAACGTGGCAATGTCGTGGGCGTGACGACGGGGCGCCCCGTAATGGAGATTGACGATCTGGTGGTGGCCCTGCGGACCGCCGGTGAGGCTGCCCGTGGCGGCATTCAATGCTCGATCGATCCAACGCAAGAAGGGTTGGCGCGCATTCAACAGATGGCGCCGCAATTCGCGATCCCGAATCTTGACCCGCGGGTCGTGGGTCCGGAGGTCGAGCGGGCGCTGGGACCGCAAACGATCTCGTTCCACGGCATTCCGCCCACGAGCCGCTTTGCCCACATCCTGCTGGCCGCCGACTTCCGCATGAAGCGGTTGGCGATGAAGTTCGAGCCGACGCCGGTGCGCGGTCTGCCGAGCTATCTGGACATGATCAAGGGCCGGATGCAGGCCATGAACATGCTGCCGCGGTGGTGGCTGACGACGAACTACGACCCGCTCTTGACCGACAACGACGGCCTGGCCTGGCAACTTCGCGGGGCGGGCGTGAAGGCCATGACGGAAGATGACTTCCTGGACGCCAACGGCGAGCGAAAGCACACCGGCAAGTCGAGCGCAGCGGCGCAGAAGTGGGCCGACCAGATGACGAGCAAGTACGACGAGCTTTCGTTGAAGGAACCGATCTTCGGCGAGCTGCGCAACTGCATGGACTTGGCCGTGATCGCGGCCCTGATCTTCCAGAAAAACCTGGCTGCCAAGGCCGCGCTCGACTTCGGCGCGTTGCTCGACGAAAACGTCTATCCGACCGAGCAATTCAACCTGCCCAAGCAGGTCGACACCAAGTGCAGCTTTGTCCGTGCCTCGGACCGCTACATTCTTAGCGCATCGGGCGGGGTGCAGATCAACTCCTGGGCCGACGCCCACCGCAGCGAGCCCGGCGATCTGAAGCCCGTCCGCACGCAGGTGGCCGAGGGACGCGGCAAAGCCTGGTGGTGGAACTAGGGGTTGATTTTGGATTTTCGATTTTGGATTGCCACCGAACGTGGGGTGGGGCAAGCGAGCTTGCGAGCGCCGGCCCACCGTGAATCGGGCGTCAGGCTCTTGGTCGCAAACCCGCGCCTGAAGCCTGACGCCTTTTCCACGTCGTGCCCTATAACTCCGCTTCCACTTGTTTGACAGCGGCATTCACGAGATCGAGCACGTGCTTCCATTCGTCGGGGAAGTTGGGGCCGAAACGCTCGACCGCCTCACGGGCCTTTTCAATCTTCTTGCGGCGCTGTTGCTGGCCCATGCCGAAGGAGTCGAGCAGATTGTCGTAAACGTCGGCCAGCTTGCACAACTGCACGGCCAGCGGGGCCGCGGCCAGCGCGTCGAGATAGTCACGCTCGCGCGTCTCTTCCGGTAGGCGTTTGTCTTTCGTGAGCGCCGCCACGTAGTCGGCCACGCGCGTGCCGAACTTCTCGCTCAGATCGTCGTGGTCGGTGCGCGTGTCTTCGATCGTGTCGTGCAGCACGGCCGCCATCAGCGCTTCGGCATCGGTTACGCCAAAGAGTTGCGAGGCCACCGTCATGACCCTCAGCGGGTGCGCAATGTAGGGAGTCTCGCCGTCTTTGCGATACTGGCCCTCGTGTGCCCGTGCCGCGAAGGAAATGGCGGATAGCAATTGGACGTTCAAGGTCGCAGACTCTCCAGATAGGCGATAACCTGCTCGGTGGTATAGCCGGGGCCTTCCGCACGCTGCTTAAGCTCTTCGTCACTTAATTCCGGCATCGCTTGCAAGGCGGCATACCGATCGGGATGCGGCGTAAATCTGCCGAATACGTATCCCGATTCCGTGCAAAACTCCAGTGGCTCAGACAAGTAAGAGAGTTTGCTCAGCAAATCATCGTCAATGACAATGCGGGTCATAAGAGCGGTTCTCCGGAACGTAAAGGCATCGCCCGACGCATTATATACTTCACGCGGCCAAGAATGAGACGTTCGCGGCAAAACGTCTCATTCTCGGCCGCGTGAAGTATATCGCGCGTCCTCTCATCGCTCCATCGGATCTCGGCGGCCATAGCCGTGCCGCGGAGCAACGCCTCTCTGTTCGGCCGCCGCCGCGTCTGTAGGGAACGCCCTCCGTGGCGTTCCGCATGGTCCTTCGGTTGGCCGCGGAACGCCACGGAGGGCGTTCCCTACAGAGATCGCGACACCACCAACCAAAAACTTGAAGCCACCCGCTTCGCCGCCGGGTATGTATGATGGAAGGGATGGTTGTCGAACCAGGCCAACTTTCCCCTTGCCTGAAAGGACCGTTTGCCGATGCCGAAGTGCCGCTTCGCCGCAGCCGTCGCGCTGTGTCTCTGCTGGTCGGCCGGATGCCAGGACCATAATCGCTATGAAATCGAGCTTCAGCCGGAAGGTGCCGAAATCGTCCGCACTCTGACAGTCTGGCGCGTGCCGGAAAACCGCGGCAAAGACCGCTTTCCGCTCGCGGAACTGAAACGCCTCGCCTCCCGCTATCCCGCGGAGCTGCCGGCCGCGCCGGGCCGGCACGTGTTCCGCGGCCGCTTCGGCCCCAAACTGCCCGACGACGTGGGCGGGTCGGGCGATTACCACTTCACGGTGACCTCGTTGGGCACCGCGGCGGTCTATGTCGAGCGGTTCCGCGGTAGCGACGACTTGGAACTGCACATCGACGACCGTCGCCGGGCCGCCGATGAATTGACGAACCTGCTCGTCGGTTGGTTCCAGAGCGAAATCGGCCGCGACCCCAACTTTGCCCGCATCCGGGTTTTCCTCGATCGCGACTTCCGCCACGATCTGCGGAACCTCAGCCACTACTGGGCCATGGCCCGCGTCAGCGGACAGCGGCAGTCCAGTTTGCACCAAGAGTATTGGGTACGGGCGGCCATGTACCTGGTCGAGCATGGCTACTTCCGCTTGGAGGAAGTTCCGGCCGCGATTCACGTCGAGGCGACCAACGACGCCGCCCAGCAGGTCCGCTTTGTGATCGATCTGCTGTCGCGAAAGATCGCGCCGGAAAACCAGCCGTCGATCGCCCGTTCGCTGGGCTTTCTCATCGACACGTCACAAGCGGAAAAGTCGCTCGATGCCTACCTGCGGTCGACTCCGCAGTTCCGCCGCCGCGAGCAGCTTTGGCGTCGCAGTCAGAGCACCGACCCGGCGGCGCCGCCGCCCGATCCGAAAGACGTTGTGCTCGAATTGGTGGCGCGGCTGTTCTTCGGCCTCGACCTGCTGAGCCAGAACGACGAATTGCGCGTGGCACTTTCGACGCCGCTACAGCCCTTCGCCACGAACGGCACGTGGTTGTCGGCATCGAGCCAGGTGGTGTGGACGGCGTCGATCGCTCAGGGGCACGAACTGCCGATGTTGGCCTACGCGTCGTGGAGCGTGCCCGACGTGCCGTTTCAAGAGAAGCACTTGGGTGGCATTGCCCTGACCGGCGAGGATCTGGCAAACTATGTCGCTTGGTACACCGGTCTGGTGCCGGGCCAGCGCAACGAGTGGGACAGTTTCCTCACGGACTTGCAACCGGGTGCGGGCTTGAGCGACACAGTGCGCGGCTTTGCGTTTGCGCGGGCCGGAGGCGAAACGCCGGCAGGCGCCCCCGCCATCGAGACCGACGTGGCCAACTACGTGAAGAAGCTGTTGCTGCCCAATCTGCCGCGTAGCCCGCGGCGGTAGTGGTTAGTGGTTTTCGTGGTTAGTGGCGAGCGGCGTAAGGTGGGGCAAGCGAGCTTGCGAGCGCTGGCCCACCGTAATCGGCCTGAACCCCGAACCCCGAACCCCGAACCCTGAACCCTGAACCCCGAACCCCGAACCCTGAACCCTGAACCCTACTAATATGAAAAAGGCGATACTCGCCCTGCTGGCGACGGCAGGGTTCTCTGCAAATGTGCTGAGCACAGAAACCGCCGTTCCGGTCGGCCGCAAGATCGACGAATTCACGCTGCGCGACTTCCGCGGCAAGCTACACGCCTTGTCCGACTTTGACGACCGACAGCTAGTGGTGGTGGCGTTTGTCGGCTGCGAGTGTCCGCTGGCCAAACAATATGCGCCGCGGTTGAAAAAGCTGGCTGACGAATTCGGCCCGCGCGGCGTGGCCTTCTTGGGGGTTGACTCCAACAGTCAAGACACCCTGACGGAGCTGGCCGCCTGCGCCCGGATTCATGAGATCGAGTTCCCGGTGCTCAAAGACCCTGGCAACGTCGTGGCCGACCAGTTCGGCGCGCAGCGGACGCCGGAAGTCTTCGTGCTCGACCGCGACCGCACCATCCGCTACCGCGGCCGGATCGACGATCAGTATCTCGTCGGCAAGCAGCGGCCCGAACCGACGCGGCGCGACCTGGCGGTGGCGCTCGACGAATTGCTTTCGGCCAGCGCCGTAAGCGTGCCGGCGACCGACGCGGTCGGCTGCCACATCGGCCGGGTACCCAAGCGCCAGGCGCAGGGCGAGGCGACCTACTCGAACCAAATCTCCCGGCTGCTCCAACAGCACTGCGTCGAGTGCCATCGCCAGGGCGAGATCGCGCCCTTTCCGCTTACCGACTATGCCGAGGTTGTCGGCTGGGCCGAGACCATGCAGGAAGTCGTGCATCAGGGCCGAATGCCGCCCTGGTTCGCCAGCCCTGAGTACGGCAAGTTTTCCAACGATGCCCGGCTGACCGACGACGAGAAGCGGCTGCTCGACGAGTGGGTGGCGGCCGGTTGCCCGGAAGGCGACCGCTCGCAGTTGCCCGAACCGCGGCAATTCACGGTGGGCTGGCAGATTCCGCAGCCCGACCAGACGGTCTACATTCGCGAAGAGCCGGTCAAGGTGCAGGCCGAGGGGACGGTGGCCTATCAGTATTACACGGTCGATCCGGGCTTCACCGAAGACAAATGGATCAAGGCGGCGGAGTGCCGGCCGGATAACCGCGGCGTGGTTCACCACATTGTGGCCTTCTTCGTGCCGCCCGGCGAGAAGCTGCGCGACGGCGTGCGGGGAGCAATGGTCGGTTATGCACCGGGCATGCCGCCCACATGCTTCGACGACGGCACGGCGATGTTCGTGCCGGCCGGCTCGCGCGTGATCTTTCAGATGCACTACACGCCCAACGGCTCGGAGCAGCTCGACCGCAGCTCGCTGGGGCTGGTGTTCGCCGACCCGGCCACGGTCACGCGGCGCATCGGCGGCGGGATGGCGGGCAACCGCTTCTTTCAGATTCCGCCCGGCGCCGACAACTTCGAGGTCCGATCGCACCACCACTTCGACAACGACGCGCTGCTGCTGACGATGACGCCGCACATGCACTTGCGCGGCAAGTCGTTCCGTTATGAAGCGGCGTATCCCGACGGCACTCGGGAGGTGCTGCTCGACATTCCGCACTACGATTTCAACTGGCAGTTGCGTTATCGGCTGGCCGAGCCGAAGCTGCTGCCGAAGGGCACGACGCTGGAGTGCATCGCCCATTTCGACAACTCGGCCGACAATCTGGCCAACCCCGACCCGACGAAGCCCGTGCGTTGGGGCGACCAGACCTGGGAGGAGATGATGATCGGCTACTTCAGTACGCTGCCGGTCGAGCCGAACGGCCCGGCGGCGAAAAAGTAGGGTGGGACCAGCGAGCTTGCGAGCGCCGGCCCACCGATAGCGACGTCGCTCATGGTGGGCCGGCGCTCGCAAGCTCACTGGCCCCACCTTACGCAAGGACGTAACCCAGCTCAGACCCGCGCGCGGGCGAAGGAACTTCGGAGCCGGAAGTCAGGCGGTTCTGACTTCCGTCTCCGAGTTCCTTCGCGATGCCCTCGCCCTTGTAACCCGTCGCCTATCACCTAATCCGTGCAATCGTCGGGCGACGACGAACGGTCATCCAATGGGCAGTGGTTGCCGGCGGCCGACTTGTCGGCGACGCGCGAGGCACGCTGATCGGCCACGCTCCGGGCGGCTTGCCGCAGGTCCGACGGGCTCAGCCGACGCAAATTGCTCAGGTCCGTGAGCGGCTTCAACACGCCGACAGCCCGTTCCACGGCCGGCTCAAACAGCATGACCTCCACCAGCCAGTGGCGGACGCGGTCGAACGACTGCACCGAGTCGACAAGCTGGTGCTCCAGGTCGCCCAGCGTTTCCAGCGTCTCCACGGCATCGGCCAAGTCGCCGGTCCGGGCAAGCAGGTGGTCCTTCAGCGTCACCAGCCCGTCGAGCGAGACCTTTGCCGGAGCGACCTGTTGCGACTCGCGCTCCAGCCGCAGGCGAATGGCGGTCAACTCCTTCAGAGCCGCGCTGGCCTCTTCGATTTGCTGCGCGTCGTTGCCGCAGAGGATCTCGTCCTTGAGTGCGGCCAGGCCCTGCCCCACATCGCGCGCCTGATCGACCTCGGGGGCCGAAAGCACGAGGTAGTCTTGCAGCGACTTCCACGAGCGGGCGACGTGATCGGCCACGGAGACATCGGCGGCCGAACTCACAAGCTGCTGCTGGATTGTCGTCCAGGAGCCGGCCACCTGGTGTGCCCGTTCGATTTCGGGGGCCGCGCTCACGAGCTGCTGCTGAATCGACGTCCATGAGTCGGCCACCTTCTTGGCTTGCGACACGCGATCACCCGATGCCAGGGCCGCGGCCTTCAACTCGGCCAGCGCGTCGATCGCGCGGCGCGCACTACTGGCCTGCGAAGCCGCGTTCCGGGCCACTTCGCCCAGACGCACGACTTCGTCCAACGTGCTGCGCGCGGCCACGACGTTCTGATGTTGGGCCGCGATCTTCCGCTGCAAGCTGTCGAGCGCCTCGACGGCCTTGAGCACGTCGGCCGTCTCTTGCTGGGCGGCGAGGGCCTTCTGCTCCAGCTCGGCAAGGCCCGCCAGCGATTGCTCGGCCTCCCGCGTGTCGGACTGCTGAGCGATAAGCTGCGATTGCAGGGCTTCGATTTTTTTCAGGGCGTTCTCGGCAAGCTCGGCCCGCTCGCCCTGTTCGGCCAACGCGCTGAGCAGCTCGTTGGTCTGGGCCACGCCGCCCCGCTTGCCGACCAGCTTGCCGACGTTTCGTTCCAGTGTGGCGACCTGGCCTTCGAGTCGGGCCAGCTCACCGGCGATGGGGCGTGTGGCACCGAAGTAGACCACAACGAGCCCCAAGGCCAGTCCCGCGCCGAACCAGGCCCAGCCGCGGGAATCGATTTGTTGGTTAAGTTCTTCGCCATCCTTGGCGGAATGCGAATCCGTTCGCTCGTGTAAAGTAGCCAACGTCAGTTCTCCTAGCAAAGTGGCTAATAACCCGCCAACCGTAGCATCGCCCATGACTGGGCCAGTCTTCCGTATCGGAAAATCAACCGCCGCCGATGTAGCTTTTGTGGAACCTTCAAGTTTCCCGGACTGCCACGCGCCCGACTTGACCAATCCGACGATTCTGATGTATGATTTTGAGCGATCAAAAATTCTTTCGATGCTTCAAAGTCCCATGCTGCCGGCGAACAAAGATATCTGCGCGATGCGCGAGATGACGTGCTCCACGCTCCTGTTGGTGCTGGTGGTTTCACTGACCGGTTGTCACGAACAGGCCGACGGCGCCGCCAATGTCGGCCAAACGGCAACGGCCGCCATGCACTTTAGCGGCAAGTATCCGCTCCGCGTCGTCGTTACGACCGGCATGGTCGCCGATCTGGTCGGCCACGTGGGCGGTTCGTTTGTCGAAGTCACGCCGCTGATGGGTGAAGGCGTCGACCCGCATCTCTACAAAGCGTCGACCGGCGATGTCGCGCGATTGGGCGAGGCGGACGCCGTTTTTTATTCCGGCCTGCACCTGGAAGGCCGCATGGGCGACGTGCTGTCGCGGCTGGCAAATCGCAAGCCGACGTTTGCCGCGACCGACTTGCTCGACCGCGATCGCCTGCTCAAAGTCGGGCCCGAACAGTTCGACCCACACGTCTGGTTCGATGTGGCGCTCTGGTCCGAATGTTTGACGCAGGTCGAGCAGGCCCTGGCCGGCTATGATCCTCCTCACGCAGCCGACTATCGCCGGCAGGCCGCGGTCTATCGCGATGAGCTTGCCTCGCTCGACGCCTGGTGCCGCGAGCAGATGGCCGCCATCCCCACCGAGCGCCGCGCGCTCGTCACGGCACACGACGCCTTCCACTACTTCGGCCGCGCCTATGACATCGAGGTCGAGGCAATTCAGGGCATCAGCACACAGGCCGAAGCCGGCGTGAGCCAGATCAATGACCTGGTCGATCTCATCAGCCGGCGAAAGATCAAGGCCGTGTTCGTCGAGACGAGCGTCAGCGAGCGAAACATCCGGGCACTCGTCGAGGGGTGCGCCGCCCGTGGCCATCGCGTCGAAATTGGCGGACAACTCTTTTCCGACGCGATGGGCAAGCCGGGCACGCCCGAAGGAACATACATGGGTATGGTGCGGCACAATGTCGAGACCATCAGGCGGGCCTTGCAATGAATGAGGCTACCGAGCACACTTCACCGGCCCGAGGCGAAGCGGCTTTAGCCGAATTGCCCGGCGCGGCGCCGGCACGGGCTGCGAATTCAACTTCGCCCGTGCTGGAAATCCATGACATGACGGTGGCCTATCATCGTCGGCCCGTGCTGTGGGACGTCGACCTGACGATCGAGCGGCCGAGCCTGGTCGGCATCGTCGGGCCCAACGGTGCCGGCAAGAGTACGCTCATCAAAGGCGTGCTGGGACTGGTGCCGATCGCCAGCGGCCGCGTGACGCTTTTCGGTTTGCCCGCCGCCAGCCAGCGGCAGCTCGTCGGCTATGTGCCGCAGCGCGAGAGCGTCGATTGGGACTTTCCGGTGAGCGTGCTCGACGTGGTGCTGATGGGCACCTACGGCCGGCTGGGTTGGTTCCGGCGGCCGGGGAAGGCCGAGCGTGAGTGGGCCATGGAATGTCTGCGGCACGTGGGACTGGCCGACCTGGCGCGGCGGCAGATCGGCCAACTTTCCGGCGGCCAGCAGCAACGGACTTTCTTGGCACGCGCGCTGGCGCAGCGGGCCGACGTTTATTTCATGGACGAGCCGATGGCCGGCGTCGACGCCGCCACCGAGCGCGTCATTTTCTCGCTGCTGCGCGAGCTGCGCGAGGCCGGCAAAACCGTGCTCGTCGTGCATCACGATCTGCGGACCGTGCCCGGCTACTTTGATGAGGTGGCCCTGCTCAACATGCGGCTGGTCGCCAGCGGCCCGACGGAAAAAGTCTTCACGCCCGAAAATCTCCGCAAGACCTACGGCGGTCGGCTCGGCATTCTGGAGGCCGCCGGCCAGGCGCTGGCCGAACAACAACGCAGCGTATGATTACTAACCACAACGCCTGTTCGCCGTGGACGCACGGACGCTTTACGGTTGGTTCCGCAACTTCACTTTTGATACAATGCGAATACCATGACCGTGCCCTTAGCAAAAGCACTCGAACAAGCCGATCTCGATGCGGGAAACATCTACCGTTGCCGTGTCAAAGGCCGGTGGGTTGAAGTGCGCGTTTTCGCAACCGAGCCGCCCGCGTTTGCGAAACCATTTGTCGTGTCGGATGTGATGATCGATCCATGGGTGGGGTTGCCGGGAGTAAGCTTCCTGCGTCGTTGCTCGGCCCGCCACGGGCTCGATTTCTCGTTCGATGTTCCGAGCGTCCCAACGGATTCGGGAGCATGCTCATGACGGCAAAGGAAGCGGTTCTCGAGTTGTTGAAGAGAGAAAAGGAACTCGGTGATGCTGCGGCACAAGGCGTCGACGAGATTCGTCGCGAATGGCTGCTCGCCCTCGCCGAATTAATGGCTCAAATTCGGCAATGGTTAAAGGCGGCCGAACAGGAAAAACTGCTGCAAGTCGAGGAGTACACGGCTTCTCTTCGAGAGGAGGGATTAGGAAACTACGATGCGCCGGCGTTGAAGATTGTTACGCCGCGCGGGTTCGCGCTTAACATCAAGCCGAAGGCACGGTTTGTCGTAGGCGGCATGGGGCGCGTCGATCTTGATGCAATGCCGAAGTTGCGCATCCTTGTGCGGAAAGATCGCACGACGTGGCAGGTCGCGAAACAGACCGGCGATCACGGGTTTTGGTCGTTCGCCGACTTGGACGAAAACTCGTTCTGGCAGGCGCTGAATGAGTTGATGATGTAGAAAAGGCCGTCCCAGATGACCGTTACCT
>Ga0307373_10000512_pt1 | contig 73987 bp, 84 predicted proteins | sample OX2MG_FD_202534 | JGI IMG/M metagenome (GOLD analysis project Ga0307373, IMG submission 202534) | Soil microbial communities from Risofladan, Vaasa, Finland - OX-2 | ecosystem: Environmental > Terrestrial > Soil > Coastal area > Acid sulfate soil | place: Finland: Risofladan, Vaasa | collected... | reverse complement strand
GCTCAACGGAAACAGGGAGTTCTCGAGGAAGAACGGCCGTGAAACAAAAAGCGCGCGACTGAAACAATAATCGGTCCGGTGGGGCCGGGCAATCGAGCAGCTTCCCAAAGCCGCGCCATGCTATAGACCCAAGTAGTTAACGCCCCTCCCGGCAATCAACCCTCCTCGGGGTCGGCTGCTCAAATGGCTCTCGAAGCGGATTCTAAGGGTACGCCGGAGGACCAAGGAGACCTGCTTCCTAGCTCCACGCATGCCCCCGTCCCGAAACAGAAGCGCCACAAGATGCGAAGGAACCGCGCCTTCGACACGGATTCCGACATTCAAAGCAGACTCCCATCGGAGGATTCGCCGCAGTCGCGTGTCGTCAAGGAAGACGTGAAAGAACCGCTCCACCACGCAGTGCTTGATGCGCGAGGACCGGGGGTCCCTCTATCCCTACAGGATTGCCTCGACCGGGTCATCTGTGGAGATAGCGCGACCGTACTAGAGCGCCTGCCGAAGGAGTCCGTGGCCCTAGCCATCACGAGCCCGCCATACTGGAACCTAGTCGACTACGGAGTTGAAGGTCAGATTGGGATCGGGTCGTACACCGACTATCGAAATCGTTTGTGCCAGGTCTGGAGAAATGTCGCGCGGGTTCTCCGCCCCAATGGCAAGTTCGCTCTGAATGTCCCGCTGATGCCGATTCGGAAGGCGGTATCGGAGAAGTACTTCGGCAGCACACATACGAGGTACCTGATCGACCTATATTCCGACCTTCGGCAAGACATTCTGAGAGAGACGGACCTTCTAGCCTACAGCCTGTTCATTTGGGAGAAGCAAACGACCGAGAAGATGTTCGGTTCGTACCCGTACCCGCCGAACCTCTACGAGCGCAACTTCATCGAGTTCATCGCGGTCTTCGTCAAACCGGGTGCCCCTCCAAAGGTCCCTGAAGCGGCAAAGAAGACGGCGAAACTCTCGCAGCGCCAATGGATGGACCTTACGAATCAAGTATGGTGGATGTATCCTGAGAACATCGGTAGGACGGAGGGACACCCTGCACCATTCCCAGAGACTCTCCCGAACCGGCTGATAAGCATGTACACATTTCCCTCGGTGGAAAGCATCGGATTCCGGGGAGACATCGTTCTGGACCCGTTCGCCGGATGGGGTACTACCTGCGTCGCCGCGAAGCGGCTGGGGCGCCCGTACGTAGGCATCGACCTGTCCCCAACCTTCTGCAACCACGCGGTACGGCGCCTAGCCAAGACAACCCGCTCTGAGAAGCCCGAAATCTTGAGCGCGGAGAGGCCGACGAAGACGGACAAGCGGCAGAGAGTCTTCGAGTGAGGACTGCAAATGGTGAGACCTCCGACCGATCCCTACTGGAAAAGGTTCTGCGAGCACTATCTTGCCAGTCGGGGATTCTGGTACGTCCCCAAGGGAGAGGCGGTCAACGACCTTACGAGAATCCGAAAGCGCCTCTCTGTACTGAGAGAAAAGTTCGACCACCTTCCGTGGAGGACCTCCCAATTGGAGTACGTACGGGAGCTGAAGCGTCGGAGGCTCTTTGTCCCGACAGCGAGCGGACAAGGAACGGAAGACCGGGCAGCGATCGCGCGAATGGTCAAGGTAGTCCTCGGCACGCTCGGTCTTGCGTGGGTAGACGAGGCCGACGCCGTTTTCATCTCCCCCGCAGGAGTGAAGTTCCTCGACTCGGGCAACCCTCAAGAAGTAATCGAAAAGCAACTCTGGAAGTACCAATTCTGGAATCTGTCTATTCGCGGAGAACAGTACAAGGAAATCCGGGTCTTCCCCTACGCCATCCTAATCGAGGTTCTACTCAATATTTCTGAAGGCATTACGGCCGAGGAATACAATCTCTTTGTCTGCCGTTCAGAGACCGAGGACTCTGCCAATAGAGTCTGCGAGCAAATCCGGAGGTGGCGGAGGCTTGACGAGAAGGCCCAAGGGCGGATCGTTCATTACCTCGATAGCGTTCCCACTCAATCTGCGCACACCGACGACGGGGTGTCCCTTTACACTCGCATTTCGCGATGCCAGCCGTACGCCTGGGCGTTATTCTCGTCCTCTGGCCGGTTCATCGAGCGGACTCGCCAATCCCTACGGATCGAAGAGGGCAAATCAGACCCTGCTAGACAAAGGCTGACCCAGCACCATCAGACCGCCACGTTCATTCGATTCGAGAATGAGAAGGAGTGGTTCTCTTACTACGGCGACATTGGCGTAGAGAATTCGTACAACACCGCGATGACCATCTACGAGGCAAGGTACGACGTTCCCCGGGCAGTCGAAGCGCTGCAAGCCGCGCGAAGCCGGGCACTCGTGGACGCTGCCCTAACCGACGAGAGCTACGTCCAGACCCTGGTTCACGAGAAGGTAATCGAAGACATCCTGGAGCACCGGCTCACCCTTTTGGAGCCCGGTCTGACGCTCCATGCCGAAGGAGATGCGACAGGTCGCCAATTCCAGACGGAGCGGGGAATCATCGACCTCCTCGCCCGTGATCCTCAGGGTAACTGGGTCGTGATTGAGTTGAAGCGAGAACGCGCCGGGGACAAGGTGATGGGTCAGACCTTGAGGTACATCGGGTGGGTTAAGGACAACCGAAGGGAGGCGAGCCAGGTGGTCCGAGGTATCATTGTCGGAAAGCAGATCGACCGTAACCTTATTTCGGCGGCGAGAGGGGTCGACCCGTTGCCTATCCGACTCTGCGAATTCGATTTCCGGCTGAGGGTCGAAACAAAGTACCCGCCGCCGGTAGTGGCCACGAGTTAGGTAGCCCGAGCAAGCTGTCCCATTCTACGAGGGTACGCGGCTCGGCCCACCGGGTGATCCGGGCCGACCATCGGCCGTGATGAATTCGAGTTCGTTGTTCTGTGCCAAGTCGGGGGGTTCAGTGGGCCGGTCAGATGTCCTGTTACCCTACACCTAAGCCCATGAGCCTATCGTCGAATCGTCTGACTTGCCAAGTAACGCCTTTCCTGGGCGGGTGTTTGTCTGATTGTTAAGTTCGCGCTCTCTCAGGTCGTTAAGGACTTCCTGCACGGCCGTGTTGTACGGTTTGCTGAAGTCGATTCGATACCGGTCGTATGGACCGCCCCTGAGGCTCGGAGGGACTTCCTTAGGGAACTTCCCTGCCGGGTCCTCCAGCGTCCAGTTCTGGTCCCTGACGTTGCGGTACCTAAGTAGAACGTAGTTCCAAGGTCCGCCAAGAACCTTGCCATACTTTGCTTCTCGAACTCGCTTCTTGGTCGTGCGGGTCTTCTTCTTCGGAGACCGCATAATCGGGTAGGTTCGATGCATGGTCATCCCCATCCCATAGGTCGAGAAGGCCGCGCCCAAATCTAGGAACGTCGGTCCGACGGGGCCGGTGTCGCTAACGATGGCAAAGCGGCCGAGTGAGCTGGCAATCCCGATCACTCTGGCCGAGAAATCCTTCGCAGTTCGGATCGCAGGAGCTCCCTCAACCGCGATTGCTCCGATGTCGATGAAAGCAAGGTGGACACCAATGTAGCCGTACTCCGACCCAGCCATAGCAAGGCGAAGCCGGTCTAGAGATCGCTGTAGGAGTTCCGGTCGCCCAAGAGCGCTCGGGTGGACGTGCAGTGAGTACAGGGGACGGATGGCAGGACTCGAACCTGCCGGTGGTTTCATCAGCGCCGAGGCGGCCGCGTTCAATTCGAACTGCAGGTCCGCGCTCTTGCCTAATTCCTCGTGGAGCGCAGGGACAGGCGGGGCCAGCAGCGAGATTCGAACGTTCTCCCCGCGAGAGAGTAGGTCACCGACCAAGGTCGGATACAGGTTGGACTTAGCAAGTTTGCGCCAAAACGCTCCATCGCTGATGACGTTCTCTCCGGCCATCTTCGACCAGTCGAGCTCGCCTTCCTCCAGAGGCGGGTCCTTCAAGCGCAACCGGACCACGGCCGCGCCAGTGACACTGCTGTCAGAGAGGGCTTTTAGGCCAGCAACATTCGGCGCGGAGAAAAGCTCCGGTGGCAGGTATCCGAGGGATGGGTGCGTCCTAAGGAGCGTTTCTGGGTCTAGCCAACCCGCCGTATCCGAGTCCACCAAAAGCCTCTGACGTAGCCTCAATCGCATCGATTCCGATTGAACAAGGTTTAGCTCGATTGGTACACCAGGTTCGAGGAACCCGCACCGGAGAATCGCTTCGGCATCCTCAATCTTTCTCAAGGATGGGATGGCGCGCCCCACGGAAACTTGTTCGAACCTTGGTCCCCATAGGGAGGACCCGGTGATGCTGTCACCGACGCGCTGCCGAACGCTGAGAGTTCTCAGTATGGCCTGCATGATCTACGTTGCTCTCCCCGATTCGTAGGACTCGTAACGCTGCTTCAGTTCGGCCAGTAGTGCGCAGAGGTCGTCCACCGATTCATAGTCGATGAAGATAGCCCCCTCTACTCGCTCACCATCAAGCAAGGAGAACCGACGCTCCTGGATTTGGACAGCAGGGCCCGAGCGACTCTCTTGCACTGTCACGCGGTAGGTTTTCCCGCGAAGTTCCCTCTGGACCTCAAGGTACTGATGAATTATCTTGCCGTTAGGATACCAGATGAGGATGCGCTTCTGGGTGTGACTCCTCGAGTACACCTCGCGCTCTTTCTCTAGCTCCGCAAGAATCCGTTTCACGGTTGGCACGGAGAGCCCGGTTGCCTTCGCAACCTCGCCAGTACTGATTCCATCCGGCGACGCCTTGACTGCTTGGACAATCTTCTTGCGGTGCAGTTGCGGGCCGAGGTCTTGTAGTGGCTCGTCCGAGCGACCCACAAAGTCATGCGCAGTGAGATTTGTTGGCACCAATCGAGAACCCATATCGAATTCGGAAATGCAACGCATATATTTAATAGATGTGTCTCCTAAGCACGGATTGGCAGTTTCAGTTGACGGTATGGGTACTGAAATCGGGGCTACAGGTGACGATTCGCGGTCGGAAGGGAACCAACCATCGCGGAGCGGAAAGCCCCGGTTCGCCTCGGGCGACTCAGCTACGCTTAGACGACTTCTCAGGCGGCTCCACCGATACCGTTACGCGGCCGGCCTTGAGGTCCAACGTCCAGAGGAGGACGCCGCCAGGCTTCGCTTCGAGTGCCGTAGCGATGCCCTCCGGGATCGTCACTCTGACCGATGGTGAGCCTTCGCGGGCGAGCAGTATCGGCGACCTGAAAGTTCCCGGCATGGATTCTCCCATCACCCTCACGGGCGGACGACTACATAACTATAGCCTATGGGTGGACATTCCCGTAGACAACGCACTTAAATACTCCCGAGACTGTAGGTTACACGTAGGCTACGGGTGGGGGAGGAAGGAACAGATGGCGGCGATGGCGGAGACGATGGGCGCACTTCAGATGGACGCAGAGCGAACCGAGAAGGGGCGGCAGATCGCCGCCACCCCCGGAGCGGTCGAGGAGGTCAACGACGGGGTATTCCTCGTGAAGTCCCAAAGCGGCCCCGGTGCTTACCGAGTCTCGGTGGGAGTCGGAAGCGTCGCGTGTAACTGCCCAGATTTCGCTAAGCGCAACCTACCCTGCAAGCATGCGGCCTCGGTTCGGTTCTACCTTGAGAAGCAGACCATCCTACCGTCCGGCGAGGTCCAGAGTGAGCGGGTCCCCGTAAGTTATCCCCAAGCGTGGGCGGCGTACGACCGCGCCCAGATGGAGGAAGTTCGGCTCTTCGACGTGCTTCTACGGGACCTTGTGGCGGGAGTTCCGGAGCCGGAGCGCGATCCTCGCCGTGCCGGCCGGCACCCCATCCCGCTCGCGGACCAACTCTTCTGCGCCGTGCAGAAGGTCTACTCCCAACTCTCCTGCCGCCGCGCCCACTCCCTCTTCGGGTTCGCGGTGGAGCGCGGCCAGCTTCCGAAGGTCCCTCACTACACCCTCTCATCCGAGGCGTTGAACCGCCCGGAATTGACCCCGGTCCTTGAGGAGCTAGTCACCCGCTCCGCGTTCCCGCTCGCGGCTCTCGAAGGAGGCTTCGCTCCCGACTCCACCGGAATCCGCACGACTTCGTTCGGTGCGTGGATGGAGGATAAGCACGGGGACGCCCGGGAGCACATATGGCTCAAGGCCCACGCGCTCGCCGGCGTCAAGACGCATGTTATCGTTCGGGCCTCGGTCACCGGGAAGAATGGCGGAGACAACCCCGAGTTCGCGCCCTTGGTTCGGCAGGCCGCTCAAGCCGGCTTCCCGCTCAAGGAGGTATACGCGGATAAGGCGTACTCCTCCCGGGCGAACTACGCGCTCGCTCAAGAGATAGGGTTCGACCTCTACGTGCCCTTCAAGTCGAGCGCAAAGCCGCGCCCGGCCGCTCGCGGACACAAGGGGCCGGAAGCCCACTCCGAGCTTTGGCGGAAGGCGTTCTTCTTCTTCCAACTGCACCGTGACGAGTTCGAGGTCAAGTACCACGCCCGGTCGAATGTGGAGTCGGTGTTCTCCGCGCTCAAGCGGAAGTTCGGTGAGACGCTCCGATCCCGGACACCGACCGCTCAGACGAACGAACTGCTGGCCAAGATTCTGGCCTACAACCTGACCGTGGTGATTCACGAGATTTTCGAGCACGGGATCGTGCCGGATTTCCTTCGCGGCACGACATCCTCCAAAATCGATGCCGCGACGCGCGTAGGAGAATCAGGACGGCCGTAGGACAATCGAGTTCTGACGAGAGATTGCCCTACAAAGCCCGCCGGAGAATGACCTATGGGATCGGCCCGGACGAGCAGGTGACCGTCCCTGTGCTGCCCGGCATGACCGGGGTTCCCGTGGACGCGTACTCGGTCACGTTGAACTGCAGGCCGGTGGTAGTGGCGTTCGAGCTCAAGGGACAGGTGGAGTACGTCACGACCCAGAAGGCGAGCGGCCCGGCGGCGGCGATCGCGTACACCCGCTCGGCGCCGGGATGGGCGATGAGGAACGCGGTACCTCCGGCCGCGTTGGCCGAGGCCGCCGCGGTCGGCGAATCCACGACATTTCCTGGCAGGGAACTCAGAAGCGCAAAGTTCGCCGCGCACGATCCGGAGATCGTGAACAGGTTGGTCGCGATCGAGTTGGTCACCAAGGTCACGAGCGCGGTGAGCAAGGGATTGGTGGAGATGAAAGCCCAGGCTCCTGCGCTCCCCGGAGCCGCGTGGGTCGGCGTCGCAGGGAACGTGACCGAGGTCGGAGGAGTTCCCTGCCAGGCAAAGATGCATCCCGAGGTGGCGAACTGGCTCGAGATGTTGGCCGCCGACTCCGTTACGTTGGAGGTGAGGGCGATCCCCACCCCCGCCACGATCATCCAGGGTCCCCCGGAGGCTCCCTGGGCTATCGAGGACGCCGCTCCGAGCGCGGAGGAGTACGGGGGGCTCGTCGAGGTGCCGGGGGTGGTCCCGGGAGAGAAGACCCCGAGCCAGAACAACCCACCGACGACCAGCATCGCGACGATCACCATCGCCCCGACGGCGGTCCACCGCGCGCGGCGGCGCGACAGGCCGGGAGGCGGGGCAGGGGGACCGAACGCGTCCATGTCGGGAGTCCCGGAGACCGGCGGGGGAGTCGCGAGCGGGGGTCCGGACATGGGTGCTCGACGATAGTTACGGGGGTCACGATAAAAGCGGAACGGCACGCAAGAGTTGCCGGCGCGTCCCTCGGTTTAAGAGCCGGGTCCTAGGTCGGGGACGGTAGGAGATGAGGTGACGGACACGTCGAGCATCCTCGTCGGCCTAGAGATCCTCGCCCTCGTGATCGGTCTCGGACTCGCGGCGGGCTGGGACGCCCGGTCGCGAGAGGTGCCGGATCGGCTTTGGCAGATCGTCGGTCTTATCGGCGCAGCGATCGGGGCGAGCCTCGTGGCGGGCTCGGGGCTCGGTCCCGTCCTTCTCTGGCTGCTCGTGGCGGGGTTTGCGCTCCAGCACCTCTTCCCCTGGGATGAGCGATGGAGCGGTGGATCGAGCCGACTGCCGGAGTTGTTCGAGGTATCCCTGTACGTGGGGACCGGCGTCGTTTTGCTCGCCGCGGGGTGGGCGTACGGACTCGGTGCGGGCGGCATCCCGGTCGCTGCGATCGCGGTGTACGCGGCCGTGCTGCTGGCGCGGGGCCTGTTCGAGGCGCGAGTCCTGTATGGAGGGGCGGATGCGAAGGCGGTGATCACCGTCGCAGTGCTCCTCCCGCTCTGGTCGACGCCTCTTCTCGCGCAGACAACGACCCTGACCGCGCTGTTGCAGGTGACTCCGTTCGCACTGACTGCCCTCATCAATGGGGCGGTGCTCGCGCTCGCCGTTCCGATATGGCTCGCGATCCGCAACGCGCGCCGCGGGGAGTTCTCCTTCGCGAGAGGATTCCTCGGAACGTCGATCCCAACCGACGAGCTCTCCCTACGCTTCGTTTGGCTGCACGAGCCGAAGCTCGAGCGGGGAGCACCCCCGATGGAACTCGACACCGCGGCCGAAGATCACCAGCTGCGGGCCGAGCAGGCCGCGGAGCTCCACGCGCGGGGAGTCGCACGGGTCTGGGTCACCCCGCAGGTCCCGCTCGTTCTGTTCTTCGCGCTCGGCGCCGGGCTCGCCCTCCTCCTCGGCAACGTCCTCCTCGATCTGGCCGCCCTTCTCTGAAACTGCCCGAACTGGGGGCGGCAAGCCCTTTTTATGGGGGGGCTCTCCCACGCGAGGGAGGCGAGCGCATGGTCCGTCAGGTGAAGCAGCCTCCGATCCGGGTCCTGATCGCCAAGCCCGGGTTGGACGGGCACGACCGAGGGGCCAAGATCGTCGCCCGAGCCCTGCGGGACGCGGGCATGGAAGTGATCTACGCCGGGCTCCGGCAGACCCCGGAGGCGATCGTTCAGGCCGCAATCGAGGAGGATGTCGACCTGGTCGGCGTCTCGATCCTGTCCGGGGCGCACATGGCGCTCATCCCTCGGATCGTCCAGCTCCTGAAGAAAGAGAAGGCCAGCGACATCCCCGTATTTGCCGGGGGAATCATTCCGGACGAGGATGCCCGCCGGCTGAAGAAGCTCGGAGTCCGGGCGATCTTCGGACCCGGTGCGTCGCTGGAAGAGATCGTGACGACGGCACGCACGCTCGCCGGCCGTTCGACATGAAAGGCACGGCACGGCTTCCGAAGGCGGCCCGGGACGTTCGCCGCGGGGACCGTCGGGCCCTCGCGCGGCTGATCACGGCCGTGGAGAACGGCGACCGCAGCGCCGAACCGACGCTGCGCGCGCTCTACCCGTTCACCGGCCGCGCCCACGTCATCGGCATCACCGGCCCGCTCGGCGTCGGAAAATCCTCGGTGATCAACGAGCTCATCGCGCATCTGCGGGGCCTCGGCCGGACGGTGGCGGTCCTCGCGGTCGATCCCTCGAGCCCGTTCTCGGGCGGATCGGTCCTGGGGGACCGGATCCGTCTCGATCGCGCGCCGGAGGATTCCGGAGTCTTCATCCGCTCGATGGCGAGCCGTGGACACGCCGGTGGGGTCGCGATCGCGACCCGGGCGAGCGTGCGCCTTCTCGAAGCGGCGGGTTTCGAGATCGTCCTCGTGGAGACCGTCGGGAGCGGCCAGGTCGACGTGGAGATCCGGGACGTCGCGACGACGAGCGTGGTCGTTCTCGTCCCGCACCTGGGGGACGAGGTCCAGACGATGAAGGCCGGCCTCTTCGAGATCGCGGACGTCTTCTGCGTGAACAAGTCCGATCTTCCCGGAGCGGAACGCGCCGAGAAGCACCTCACCGACCTCGCCGGGACCGGCCGGCCTCGGGACGGGTGGACGGCCCGCATCGTCGCGACGTCGACCTCGCCGCCCCGCGGGATCGATTGGCTCTGGGAGGCGATCGCCGCCCACGAAGCGTTCCTCGATGCGGGCGGCCGCCGGAGCGAGGAGGAGCGCCGCCGGCTCGCGAAGGAGATTGCCGGCCGGGTGCGCGACCGGGTCGGAGAACGGATCCTCGAGGATCCTGCCCTGCGCGGGCTGGTCGACCGTGTGCTCGCGCGCACGCTTGATCCCGAAACCGCGGCTCGCAAGCTGTACGCCGAGCGCTTCCCGTCCCGCTAGCGGTCGCCGAGATGGCCGACGCGTTACCGTGGGCCGCGATCTTCGTGGCGATCGGAGCGGGCGCGGTGATCTACTTCTTCCTGGGTTCCTTCCTGTTCGGGGCGGGATATGAGCCCACCGGCCGGGCGCGGGTCGGCGCGCTCCTCGAACTCGCCGAGATCGGCCCCACGGACACCGTCTACGAGCTCGGGGCGGGCACCGGGGCGATCGCGATGCGCGCCGCGGAAGAGCGCGGGGCGCGGGTCGTGGCGATCGAGATCGATCCGCTGCGCGCCGGGATTCTGGCCCTCCGACGCATGCGGAGCCCCGCGCGCCGGCGGATCACGGTGCGCCGCGAGAACCTCTTCCGCACGGATCTCACCGGCGCGACGGTCGTCACCACCTTCCTCTGGCCCTCGGCGATGACCCGTCTGAGCCCCCGGCTCGAACGCGAGCTCGCACCGGGGAGCCGGATCGTTACTCACTATCACCCGCTCATCGGTTGGATACCGGACGCGGTGGACCTGGAGCACCGGATCTATCTCTACCGCATCCCAGAGCGAGCCGGGTGCCCCGCGCCCGCTCAGAACGGGTGAAAGGTGAACCAGAAGGCCGCGCCTACCGCGAAGATCGCCGCGACGATGATGCCTGCGACGATCCAACCCATGTTCGGGTTGTAGTCGTCCTCGGGACCCGGTTCGGTCGTCTCGCCCATCCGCACCCCTACGGGCTCCCCGGGATCCACGTCCCGATGTAGCCCTTGGAGCCAAGATAAATGAGCAGGGCTGCGACGATGATCCCCGCCGCGAACGTCCCATAAAGGAACGGACGAGAGATCTGGTGCGTCTCGCCCGGTTCGGCCACGACGCAATCAAACCGAGGGGGTTTTTCCCCCCTCGGTTCGTTCCGCTCCCCGGGAGTCCGGGATCTAGCGCTTCGCGGGTTTCTCGAGACCCAGGGCGCGAGCCACGCCGAGGCCGTAGTCCGGGTCGGCGCGCGTGAACTGCGCGATCTGCCGCAGCTGGATCTCCTTCGGTACCGTGGCCATCGATCGTGCGATGGTCCCGATCAAGCGCTCGCGCTCCTCCGGGCCCATCAGCCGAAACAGATCCCCCGCCTGAGAGTAGTCCTCGTTGCCCACGTGGTGATCGTAGCGATCAGCATCGCCCGAGATCCGCAGCGGGGGTTCCTTGAGCGTCGGGTCGCCCACGGGGCCGCCGAAGCTATTGGGCTCGTAGTTGGGCGATCCGCCTCCGTTCTCGTCGAAGCGGGTCTGGCCGTCCCGGTGGTAGGAGTTCACCGGAGCCAGCGGCCGGTTGATGGGGAGGGCCACGTAGTTGATCCCGATCCGATAGCGATGCGCGTCGGCGTAGGACAATAGTCGCGCCTGGAGCATCTTGTCTGGAGAGGCGCCCATCCCGGGGATAAGGTTCGCCGGCTCGAAGGCCGCCTGCTCCACTTCGGCGAAGTAGTTCGCTGGGTTCCGGTTGAGCTCGAGGATCCCCACCTCCTGGACGGGGTAGTCCCTGTGCGGCCAGACCTTCGTCAGGTCGAACGGGTGGATGGGGTACGTCTCCGCCCCCTTCTCGGGCATGATCTGGATCTGGACCTTCCACTTCGGGTACTCCTTACGCTCGATCGCGTCGTAGAGGTCCGCCCGGTGGAAGTCCGGGGCCGAGCCCGCGAGCTCGACGCCCTGCGCGTCCGTCAGGATGCGGTTTCCCTGCATCGTCTTGAAATGCCACTTCACCCAGAACCGCTCGCCCTTCTCGTTCCACAGGCTGTAGGTGTGGGAGGAGTAGCCGTTCATGTTCCGCCACGTGGCGGGGATCCCCCGGTCGCCCATCAGGATCGTCACCTGGTGGAGCGACTCCGGGGAGAGCGACCAGAAGTCCCACTGCATCGTGGGATCGCGCCGTCCGGTCTCGGGGTGACGTTTCTGGCTGTGGATGAAATCCTGGAACTTCAGCGGGTCGCGAACGAAGAATACCGGGGTGTTGTTTCCCACGAGGTCCCAGTTCCCCTCTTCCGTGTAGAACTTCATCGCGAAGCCCCGCGGATCCCGCGCCGTATCCGCCGAGCCCTGTTCTCCCGCGACGGTGCTGAAGCGCACGAACGCCGGGCAGGAGTTGCCGGCCTTCTGGAACAGCTTCGCCCGCGTGTACCTCGCGAGGGAACGTGTGACCGTGAGCGTGCCGTGGGCGCCACCCCCCTTCGCGTGGACCACCCGCTCCGGGACGCGCTCCCGGTTGAAGTGGGCCATTCGCTCGAACAGCTCGTGATCGCTCATCAGCACGGGGCCCCGCGGGCCGGCCGTGAGGCTGTTCTCGTTGTCGGCTACGGGAATCCCCGCAGCGGTGGTCATCGTCTTGCGCTTCTGTGCCATCCTCGACCTCGCACGCCCGCTGGGCGTTGCCCTCGTCAGGGTCGGACGCTATATCCCGCCATCGGGCCCCGAGGCCGTACTCGGGCCGGGCTCTACGCGGACTTCGGCGAGTGCGTGTGGGAGTGCGCCGGGGTCCCCTTTTCCGGGGCCTCGGCCGTGGGTTCGATCGCTGCCGCCGGAACCGGCGTCTCGGTGGACGCCGCTTTCGGGGTCACGTACTCCTCGATGAGCTTGACGGAATGGGCTTCGAGCTGTGTGCGGAGATGGTCGACGACGCGAGGCTTCGCACCGAACCAGGCCACATCGAACTTGGTGCGATCGGGGATCGTGAGGACGATCGACTTGCCGTGAACCTCGACCTGGAACTCCTTGGAGTGTCCGTATTCCAGCTCGATTAGCGCGCGGACCTGCTCGACAGCTCCCTCGATGCGGCCGACGATTCTGAACTTCGCGCGGACCTTGCGTCCGGCGAACGGTGGGTTGAAATCGACCCGGACCCGGGCCTGCGTGAGCGTAACGACCCGTCCCCGACGGCCGCGGATGGTGAGGACGGTGCCGATGTCGAGCTCGGCGTCCTCGCGCCGCATCTCGGGGAGGCGTTGGACCTCGCCCATCGAGAACAGTTCGATGAGGTTCGGGTCCCGCTCGCCGAAGGCGTCCGCGGGAGCGAACTCCCGCTCGAACTCCTCGCCGATCTGGGCGTTCTCGAGGACCTTCTCGATTCCCGCAGGGAAGTATTCTCCCCCGATGAGGTGCGGCCGCGGGCCGAATGTTCGGCCGCTCGGCAGGGTCCCGGTCGCCTTCTGCACGACCTCCTCGCTCGTCGCATCGATGAGATCGGTGCGGCCACCGCCCTCGGCCCAAAGCTCGTACTCGAGTTGCACGAGCTCTCCGGACTTGATAGGCGCCGACGATTCCGATGCGTGGGGGGACATCTCCGCGCCGAGGGCGCATGCCGTTTAAGGTTTGCCCGACGCCGGAGGGTCGGCCGCGGTCGCCCCGGCGCCCGGCCGTCGTCCGCTCCAACCGAATCGGAGCCAGCCCCGGGCCGCTCCCCATAGGGTCGCCCATCGGCGGAGGATCTCGAACGCCCGATATCGCATCCCGGGATAGGTCCGATCCCAAGCGAACCCCTGGGCCGTGAGCCCGAGCGCGAGGAGGCCCAGTCCGATCGCACCGATGCCGAGCAGGATCTCCCCCATCGGTCGAGTCGGCCCCGGTACGAGGAGGATCGCCCCGAGAACGGTGAGCCCGGGCAGAACCACATACGGCGCGAGGCGCAATCCCGACGCTTCGTAGGTGCTGCTCCGCCGTCGCCACAGGGCGAACCCGCCGAACGCGTAGCGCGATTGCTTGCGCAAGAGCCTCCAGGAGGTCAGGTCCGAAAAGTCGTGCTCGACGTACGCTTCTGGGACGTACGCGGCCGTCCAGCCGGCCTCGAGGGTCCGAACGGCCATGTCGTGGTCCTCGTTGCCCGCGCCGAGAGAGAGGGTCGTGTCGAGCGGACCGCACCGATCGAAGACCGCCATGCGCCACGCCGAGTTTCCCATCGGGAGAGCGTGGGGGTGGCGACGGGCGACCACATCGTAGAAGCGGCGCAGGTACCCGTCGTAGTACCGGACCCCGGGGCCACGGGCCGAACCTGCGAGAGCGGGCGTCGGGCCCCCTGTGAAGCCGACCGCAGGGTCGGAGAACGGCGCGAGCAGATGCGCGAGCCAGTCGGCGGGGGCGATCTCGTCGGCGTCCAGGAAGGCCACGAACTCCGAATCGACCCGGGCGAGCGCGGTGTTCCGGCTCTGTGCGACCGAACCCGGGGCATCCAGCCACTGGACGCGCGGATCGGAGCGGGCGATCTCCTCGACGACCCGCCGGATTCCGCCGGAGGGGCCGCCTCCGTCGTCGATGACGATCGTGGCGATCGCATGATGCTGCGATCGTAGGCTCTCGATCGCTCTCCGGACGCGAGGATCGTTCAGGACCGTGACGATGACCGTCACTTCCCCGGGAGCGCGAGGGCGTCCGGCCATCGGCGAGTCCTTAGCGCCCGAGCCCCCGGGCGAGCGCAACCTCGGCGATCGTCCGATCGACCGCGGTGGCGCTGGTGTACGAGGGGTGCCAGCCGAGGGCACTCGCACGGTCGATGCTCAGGAGCAACTGGGGAACGTCGCCGGCCCAGCCCTGGGACCCTCCGGTGAACTCGATCCGGGCCTTCTCGCCGTGGGCGCGCACCACCTTTTCCGCGATCTCCCGCACCGAAATGCGATCGAGGGTCCCGAGGTTGTAGATGTTCACCTTCGCGTCCGCGCGGTCGGCGACGAGGAGCATTCCGGCCACGCAGTCCTCGGTGCGCAGGTAGCTCTTTGCCTGACGTCCATCGCCGAGGACCTCCAGGCGACGGGGGTCCTTCTTCAGCTTCTCGAAGAAATCGAAGATCACGCCGTGGTTCATCCGGGCGTCGATGATGTTCGCGAGACGGAAGATGTACGATTGCAGACCGTAGGAGTGGGCGTACGCGCTGAACAGTCCTTCCGCCGCCAGCTTGGAGGCGCCGTAGAGCGACTGCGGTTCCAGCGGGCCGTAGCTCTCCGGCGTGGGAAAGACGGTCGGCAAGCCGTAGATCACGCACGAGGAGGTGAGGTACGCCCGCGGGACCGCGTGGCGGCGAGCGGCGTCGATCACGTGGAACGACGCAATGGTGCCCTGCTCCAGATCGATCTCCGGCCGGCTCGTGCCCAACCGGATGTCCCGGTTCGCAGCCAGGTGCCAGACGGCTTCGGCCCCATCGAACTGCGACTCCCAGGTCTTCGGTTCCCTCAGGTCCGCCTGGAGGATGGAGAGGCGAGGCTCCGACGCGGGATCCGGCAGATCACTTCTCTGTCCGGAAGAGAGGTTGTCGATGACCCGGACCTCGTGGCCGCGGTGAAGCAGGGCGCGGACGAGCACTTGGCCGATCGCACCGGCGCCGCCCGTTACGACGACCGGACCTCGAGACGCCGACGGCCCCATGGCACTCATCGGCGAGGAGGGTGTACATATAAGAGGGCCGCAGATGAGAGCCCGGCCGGCGCCGGCCGCCGTTCCGACCGGACCGAGGGAAGGGTGCTCGAAGGGTCTCAGGTCCGCTTGCGTCCACCGACCGCCCAGGACGCAGCGCTCCTATTCGAATGGTACCAGGATCCGGAGCTCGTCGCGCCGTTCGACCGGTACGAGCCCGACACGGTCGACGCGTTCGCGGCCGGACTCGCCGGCGCGGCCGGAGACCCCGGCTCGCTCTATCCGCGGTACGCCGTGGAACTCCGGGCGACGGGGACCATCGTGGGGTGTGTCGGCTGGTACCGGGCGCATCCGGTCCTGGAGTACATCGACGTGTGGTACCTGCTCGGAGACCCTGCCCAACGCGGAAAGGGAGTTGGGCGCGAGGCCGTGCAGATCCTGGTGACCGAGCTGTTCCGAACCCAGACCGTCCAGAGGATCGGGGCGACCTGTGACGTGGAGAACGTTCCCTCGGCCCGACTCCTGGAGCGGATCGGGTTCCGGCGGGAGGGATCGCTGCGGGGCGCACTATTCCACCACGCGCGGTGGCACGATGTCTACGTCTACGGCGTCACGCGCTCGGAGTGGCCGTCTCCTCCAAAAGCGTGAACGTGAGGCGGCAGCCCCCTCCGGCGAGGGGAACCGGGTCGCGGATCGCGATCCGGCCGATCTCGCCGGTCGATCGAACATGGGTGCCCCCACACGGACAGGCGTCGATTCCGTCGATCTCGATCACGCGCACGGGATCGATGTGCGCGGCGAGACGCACGAGGCCGGATCGGGCGGAGGGGTGCAGGTCCCACTCGGCCCTCGGCACGTGGCGGATCCGTACGGACCGGGGGTGCGAGAGCGCTTCGGCCGCGTCCTCCGCGAGCTCCGGAAGTAGGTCCGCCGTTACCGTTCCCTCCAGATCGAGGATCCCTTCTCGGCCCCCGAGCTTCGCCTTCTGGGTTCGAATGTTGGCCCGGGCGAAGATCCGGGCGCTGAGGAAGTGCTGAGCGGTGTGCAGGCGCATGTGGCGATAGCGCCGGTCGAAGTCGAGGACCCCCTCCACCTTGGTGCCGACGGCGAGATCGGCGAACGCCTCGGGAGTACCCCGCACCCTGTGGACCACGGCGGATCCGCTCTTGGTGACGTCCACCACATCCACGGTGCGCCCGGACGGGGCGCGGAGGAGGCCGCGGTCCGCGGGCTGACCGCCCCCGACCGCGTAGAAGTACGTGCGGTCGAGCACGACCGCTCCGGGGGGACGCGCTTGGATCCGCGCGCGGAACGTGCGTACGTAGGCGGCGTCGCTGCTGTCGAGATAGGCGAGCTCGGTCACGCCGCTCGCACGCGCGCGAGCGCAAAAACCACGTCGGCCGCCTCGCCGGTGGGCAACCTATAAAGAGGTGATACACGTAGTCGCGGCCCAGGGTTTTCCCATGTTCAAGGCGCGCATCCGCACCGAGGTCCTCCGCGAGCTCGTCGAGGTCGTTTCGACCCTCGTCTCGGAGGTCAAGCTCACGATCTCCAAGGACGGTCTCGAGGTCAAGGCGGTCGATCCGTCCCACGTCGCCATGCTAGTGCTCAAGCTCGACAAGGGCGCCTTCGAGGAGTTCACCGGCGAGCCTACCGAGATTGGCGTCGACATCGAGAAACTGAAGGATGTGCTCCGGCTCTCCAAGCCGAACGACATCCTCGACCTCCAGTACGACGGGGGCAAGAGCCGCCTCGTCGTCAAGGTCGGGAAGGTCACCCGGCACATGTCCGTGATCGATCCCGCTGGGATCGCCGACCCCAAGGTGCCGAACGTGAGCCCGCCGGCGGTCGCGGTGGTCCGTATGGAGGAGATCCGCCAGGGGATCCGGGGAAGCGAGAGCATCTCCGATCACGTCACCATCGCCGTTGACCCGGAGAAGTTCAGCCTCTACTCGGAAGCGGAGACCGACCGGGTCGATCTCGATCTGGTCAAGGGCGGTCCGGGGCTGTCCCGACTCGAGGTCAAGGAGCCAGTGAAGAGCATGTACCCGCTCGATTTCTTCAGTTCGATGATGAAGTCCATCACCTCTGCCGAGGAGGTCACCCTCCACGTTGGGAACGAGTACCCGCTCAAGATCGAATTCACCGTCGCGGGCGGCAAGGGCTCCGGCCGGTTCCTGCTTGCTCCGCGGGTCGAGGAAGACTAGGCCCGAATTCAGCGCCGTCACGCGACGGCGTTAAGCCGCGTGTCGAATGGCGGAGGTCCCATGTCGAGCGCGGTAGATCGGACGGTCGCGATCGTCGGCGCGATCCGCACCCCGATCGGGAGATACGGCGGCTCGCTCCGCGAGCTCTCGGCGGTCCAGCTCGGCACCGTGGCGGCCCGTTCGGCGATCGGAAAGAGCGGCATCCCGCCCGCCGACATCGAGGAGGTACTCTATGGGCACTGCATCCAGGCCGGTGCCGGCCAGAACCCGGCGCGGCAGGTCCTGCGGGGAGCGGGTATCCCCGATAGTTCCGGCGCCAGCACGATCAACATGGTCTGCGGCTCGGGCATGAAAGCGCTGCATCTCGGGTACTCGGAGATCCGGTCCGGGGCGGCCGGCCGGGTCCTGGTGGGCGGGATGGAAAGCATGTCGCGCGCTCCGTTCCTCGTCGACGGTGAGGTCCGTTGGGGGATCAAGTACGGAAACCGACCGTTCGTCGACGCGATGCGCAACGACGCGCTCACCGACGCCTACGGCGAGCACGAAGAGATGGGACTGACCGGTGAGCGGATCGCCCGCAAGCTCGGTCTCTCGCGCGTCGAGATCGACGCTTTCGGGCTGAGAAGCCACGAACGGGCGCTGCGCGCCACCCGCGACGGCACCTTCGCATCGGAGATCGTTGCCGTGCCACCGGGGATCACACCTCGGTCACCCGGACTCGACCACGACGAAGGTCCCCGGGCGGACACGTCGATGGTTGCGCTCTCTCGGCTCAAGCCCGCGTTCCGCCCCGACGGGGTCCTCACGGCGGGGAGCTCCTCCTCACTCGCGGACGGCGGTGCCGCGCTCGTGCTCGCGAGCGCGCACGAGGTGGAGCACCGCAGGCTGAAACCGCTCGCGTGGATCCATTCGATCTGCGTCTCGGGCGTCGACCCATCGGACGTGATGGAGTCCCCGATCCCCACCGTAGGCAAGCACCTCGCGGCGACCGGGTTCGCGCCGGAGGAATTCGATCGGGTCGAGCACAACGAGGCATTCGCGTCGGCGTCGATCGCCGTGATGCGCGCGTTCGGGTTCACCGAGCGTCAGTTCAACGTCCACGGAGGCGCCATCGCGCTCGGGCACCCGATCGGCATGAGCGGCGCCCGAATCGTGATCACGCTCGTCCACGAGATGGTCCGCTCGAACACCTCGCTCGGCCTCGCCACCCTGTGCATGGGCGGCGGGAACGGCCTCAGTGTGATCGTCGATCGGCGCGGGCTCTAACCCGGAAGAGCGGGGAGCGGACTCTGGACCTCGATCCAGTTGCCGTCCGGGTCCGTCACGAACCCGATCAGGTACGGGACCTCGATCCACGGAGCGATCGCGACCTGGGCGCCTAGTCGCAGAAGCCGATCCCACACGGCCCGGAGATCCGGGACCTCAACTCCGAGGTGATCCAGCCCTTCACCGGGGACGAAGGGCGTGGCATAGCGGTTGCCGGGAGGATACCAGTTCAGTTCGAGCGCCTGCCGGCTTTCTGGGTCCTCGAGCTGCACGAACCGCCCGCCGTGGTTCATCGATCCGCGGCCCGTCTCGACGAGGCCAAGGCCCTCCCGGTAGAACGTTACCGAGCGATCGAGATCGGTCACCCGAATGCCCACGTAGCGTAGCGTCATCGGGTACCCAATAGCTCAAGGCCCGTCAGGCGCTCCACCCGCTCGTAGGCCGCGCGCACCGCTGAACGATCGCCCGCACGCGCGTACGGCCGAGGCGCTCGGCCGAGGGCATCGGTCCATCGGCGGATCCGCTCGAAGGCGCGGTCGACTCCCAGGTTCGTCTCGATCGACCGCGCCACTTCGCTCGCGAAGCGCGACGCCTGCGCCGCCGATACGGTGCCGCTCGCACCGCCGGCGACGGAGCGTCCGATCCTGCGGCGTATCTCCCGGTATGCCGCCCGGGCCCGTCCCGCATCGCGATCGGACCAGTCGAGCGGATCGGCATAGGGCCGGCTAAGCAGGTACCATCGGAGCGCGGACGCGCCGTATTCGCGCGTCGCAGGCCCGAGGGAGACGAGGTTCCCGACCGACTTCGACATCTTCGAGCCCCCGTCGCGCACGAAACCGAAGTGCATGAACCCGCGCGCGAACGGAGTGCCCTCGAGCGCGAGGGCGATCTCGTTCTGCGCGTAGTGATGGGGAAAGACGAGGTCCTTCCCGCCGCCTTGGTAGTCCACCGGGACACCCAGGTGGTGTAGGGCCATCGCGTAGCACTCGAGGTGCCAGCCCGGCACTCCCCGCCCCCAGGGACTCGACCAGGTCGGTACGGGAGCCTCCTGACGTCTCCAGATCATGAAATCCCTAGGATCGGGGCGCGTGCCGCGGTCCCCTCCGTTTGGCTCCCGGACCGCGTGGCGCGCCACGTCCGCGGCCAGCTTGAAATTGCGTCGGGTATGGCTCGCCGGTGGCGAGTACCACCAGCTGTCGCCGCGACGCTCGACGTAGCCGCGTCGCTCGAGCTGCCGGCCGATACGGACCATCCGAGGCACCCACGCGCTCGCCCGGGGGGCGAAGGTCGGAGGAAGGATGTGGAGGGCATCGAGCTCGCGAAAAAACCGACGCTCTTCCTGGCGCGCCAGTCCCATGGGGGTCATCCCGAGCTCGCGGGCGCGCTCGTCGATCTTGTCTTCCACGTCCGTGACGTTCATCACGTGACGCGTCCGGACCCCGGCGTCGCGCAGGTACCGGCGGACGATGTCGAACGCGAGGTAGGTACGGCCGTGGCCGACGTGGGCGGGGGCGTAGACGGTCGGGCCGCAGACGTACGCGGCGACGTACGGCCGCCCGTGCGGCCGGAGCCGAACGCTCCGCTCGGTAAGGGTGTCGAGGTACTCGAACGCCATGCGCGAGGCGAGCGGCGTGAGCGGGAAGATAGCGCTTTGGGACGGACCGTACCGTAGCGGTCGGCTCGTTAGCTTGAAGAGCGGTATCGAACCTACGGCTACGGTCGACCGCCCCATGGAAACGCTCTACCTGCTCATCGAGATCGAGGTCGGACGTCTGGACGAGGTCCTCGCGCGGCTCCGGGCGATCCCCCACGTGGTGGAAGTGCAGGCCGTCACGGGCCCGTTCGACCTGATCGCCAAGGTCCAGGCCGAGCACATCAACGAGGCGCTGGACGTCGTCATCGGGAAGATCCGTCGGATCCCGGGCATCAAAGGCACCGAGACGCTGGTGACGGTATCCGCCGGGTGAGCGGCGCGGCCCCTCCCTCCTAAATATCCGGTGGGCGCTCCGAGGGTCGGTACCATGGTCGAAGCAGGTCAGCCCGCGCCGGACTTCCAAGAGAAACTTCAGGACGGCTCGTCCTTCCGCCTCTCCTCGCTCCGAGGGAAGCCGGTGGTGCTCTACTTCTATCCGAAGGCCGACACCCCCGGATGCACGATCGAGGCGAAGGGGTTCCGCGACCACTACGCCGAGTTCCAGAAGGCGGGGGTCCAGATCGTGGGCGTCAGCACCGATGACTGCCCGGATCAGCAGGCGTTCGCGACGAAGTACAGCCTGCCGTTCCCGCTGGTGGCCGATTACGGGAAGAGGGTGGCGAAAGCCTACGGGGTGCTCCGGCCCATCGGGACCGCGAAGCGCGTGACGTTCTTCATCAACCCGGACGGTGCGATCGCGGAGGTCGTGGACGTCTCGGGCGCCGAGCAGCACGTCGAGCGCGCGCGCGCCCGCTACCTCTAGTTCGTCGGCGGCTCGGTCGCCCGGCCGATGTCCGAAGTCCTCGACGCCGCCACCGGCTCGGGCCCGCGGCGGCGGATCTCCCAAACGCGGTCCCCGAGGAGGTGGAGCGCCGCCGGGACGAGGTAGGTCCGGATCACCATCGCGTCGAGCACGACGGCGACCGCTACCGAGAACCCGATCGCCACGAGCAGCGCGAAGCTCCCGAACATCAGGGTCGCGAACGCGCTCGCGAGGATGATGGCGGCGGCCGTGATGATCCCGCCCGTGCGCGCCACACCCTCCACCGCCGCGTTGGTCGAAGAACGTCCCCGCAAGCGCTCCTCGCGCACGCGCGTCAACAGGAAGATGTTGTAGTCGATTCCGAGGCCCAAGATTAGGATGAACAGGACCGTGGGCACGAAGAAGAACAATGCGATGCCGAAGATCCGCCCCAGCACGAGGTAGGTGATCGCCCACGACCAGATGATCGACAGACCGATCGTCGCCACGGCCATGATCGGGATGATCCAGGACCTCAGCACGACGAACAGCACAACGATCAGCCCGATCGCCACCGCGATGACCATGCGCTCGGTCGCGAGCGCCGTCTGGGAGGCGAGATCGCTCGTCGTGGGGGCCGCTCCGCCAAAGGCGACCTCTGTAACATCGGAGTGGGCGATCTGGTACGTCGAGAACGACGACTCGACCGACTGGATCGCCGAGATGGCGTTCGCCGACAAGCCGCTCACGCCGGTCTGAAGCGTGAGCAGCACGGTCCGTCCGTCGGCGCCCACGTACGCGCCGAGCAGGGCGTGCAGGTTCTGCTGCGTAGCAATCGGAGCGGTCGAGTAGTTCTCCCACGTGGAGAGAGGAGCTCCCCAGGGACCCACCGGGGATTGCACTTGAGCGATCCCGCCGGTCGACTGCGCGATGGCCGTTAACGAAGCGATCTCGGAGAATTCTCGGGCGTTCGTGTGGTTCCCTACGATCAGCGGGGCGGAGAACGACACGAGGGTGTACGACGGGAACGCGAACCCGGGTCCATAGTGGGCGCCCAGTGTCTGGAGCCCCTGCACGGCCGGTTGGCTCGACGGAAGCTGGTCGTAGTAGTCGTACGACAACGGCACGGCCAGCGCGACCAGGATGAGGGGGATCGACAGCAGCAGGATGACCCCCACGATCGTCCACGGCCGGCGTTGGGTGAGCCGAGCGGCGCGGTAGAAGTACGTCCGCTCCCCGGCGATGCGGGCGTTCTGCGTGGCCGCCTGCGTGCGGAAGCGGTTCCCCGTCGCCGGCCAGAAAACCCTCGGTCCGACCAGCACGAGCAGCGCGGGCGTCAGCGTGAGCGACGCCATCATCGTGATGAGGATCGCGACCGAGAGCACGGAACCCCACTGGCTCAGGAGGGCGACCCCGCTGAAGGCGAGGGCGAGCGTGGCGATGATCGCGGTCGAGCCACTGGTGGCCACGCTCTGGCCCGCCCACGTCAGCGCCGTGACCACCGCGTCCTTGGACGCGCGGCCGGCGACGAGCTCCTCTCGGTACCGGGCGATGAGGAAGATCGAGTAATCGGTCCCGACCCCGAGGACGAAGACCTCCTCGAGCGTCAGGGCCGAGGTATCGACGTGCGTGATGAACGTGCCGATGAGCACCGTGCTGCCGAGACTGAGCACGAGCGCGATCGCGAGCCCCACGAACGCCGTGAGGGGCGTGATCGGGGCGCGAAAGTACAGCGCCGTGATCCCCATCAACAGGATTACGGTGATCGGGAGCACGAGGCCGAGCGACTCGTTCAGGATGGTCTGCTGGGCGAGATCGAGGGCGGAGGTGCCCGTCTGCTCGAAGGAGATCGCCCGCGAAGGATCGGCCGCGGCGAGGGCCCCGGGCACGATACGGTTGATCTCGTTGATATCGTCGTAGACGGGCTTGGCCCCGCCGACGGTGAAGCCGTCGTCGACGGAGAAGAAGACGACGATCAGGCCCGCGGTCCCCGCCGGATTGACGAACTCGGCCGAGATCGAATGGGGGATCGGGAGCGGCTCCGCGTAGTACGAGGAGTTCGCGACCGTCGCGTTCGCCCACGCCGTCGCGACCGCCGGCGACGAGATCCCCCGAGGGAACTCCGTCCAGACGATGACGACCCACTTCGGAGGCAGTCCGAGCGAGGGACTGAGGACGTTCGCGGCGGTCGTTCGCACGCTCGCGTAGGCGGTGTAGTTCTCCACGCCGAGCGATCCGAGCGTGACGTTCGCCAGATTCTGGGCCGCGGGATTACCGGGGAAGAGCGGAACGATGAGCGGAGCGACGTTCGAACGAACGGTCCGGTCGGTGCACGCTTCGACCGTCGGCGGATCCCGGGCACAGTTCGCGGTTCCGTTGAACCCGGCAACGGAACTTCCGTACCCCTCGTAGAACGCGCGGAGAACCTCGAGAGCGGCGGTCTGGTTCACGAGCGCGGCGCTCGTCTCGCGGTAGGCGATCGGGTTGGCCGATGCGGGCGGAGTGCGGTTCGCGACCAGCCCCTCCCACGTCCCGAGGAAGAGGGCGGGCGGGCCCCACAGGAGCGCGGAGGAGAGGTTGACGGCGGGCAGCAGCGTCGGGATCGAGCTCTGGACCACCCCGCTTGCGATCTGGGCCTGCCCGCCGAGGTAGGTCGCGTACGCGCTGTAGACGTTGGAGATCTCGGAAACGTACGTCAATTTCGGATCCGCCCCGAGCGATTCGCTCACGGCGAGGATCGAGGTCTGGGCGTTGGTATCGGTCATGTTCCCGGCGGTGAACAGGAGGTACGTGGAGGCGCCTCCGGATTGGTTCGGGAAGAGCTGGGCGAGCTCCTGGTTGGCCATCGAGCTCGGGGCGCTCGAGGGTAGCGAGGTGGTCGAGTTCGTGGTGACCGATCCAAGGAGTGGGAGGAACGGCACCGCCACGATCAACAGCACGACCCAGAAGGCGATCGGGTACCACGGATGACGGACGACCCAGCGACCGAGGGCTGCGAAGATCCTCGGCCCCCGGCCATGGAGCGTCGGGTCCGCCACGGGCCGGTTCGAGCGGGGGCGTCAGATAACGTCAGCGCCGCCGGGGCCGCGCGCATCGGCGGGTCTCGGACGGGAGCGGGGGGTCTGCCAAAGTACGGGGAACTTCTCTGCATCGGCGAAGACGCGATCGGAGTCGACGACCCAGCCGTGGCGCACGTTCGTGAACTCCCTCGAGTCGAACAGGGCCGTTCCGGTCGCGACGAGTTCTCCGGAACGAGTGACGAGCACCACCCGGGCGTCCTTGAAGAACGCGCGGGACGGCGCTCCGAGGATCCCTCCGGCCGCAAGGTTGGAGCCGTGGGCGACCGCGCTCGCCGCGCTGTCCTTCAGCACGAGGCGCGGGAATTCCTCCCAGACCTCCTCCATCGGGTGGAGGGCGGCTTCCAGGGCCCCCGGAGCACCGGCGCGCGCCGTCTGGACGGCGTCCGCGAGCGTGGTGAGGGTGATCGAATGGCGCTCGTCGAACGGGCCCGTGCCGATGCGCCGAAGCTCCACCAGGTTGCCCCCGAGACCGAGGGCTTCCCCGATATCGACCGCGAGCGAGCGAATGTACGTGCCCGAGTCCGCGGTCACATCCAGGAGCAGCCGGGGTCCATCGGTTTCGAGCAGCCGAAGGTGATGGATCGTCCGGACGCGGCGCTCCCTCTTCACGGCGGACCGGACCGGAGGGGTCTGGTAGATCGGGCTCTCGAACTCCGCGAGCACTCGAGCGAGCTCCTTCGGAGGTGGAGCGCCGTGGAGGACCATGGCTCCGACGTACCGCTTCGGGAACTCGAGGACGAGCGGGATGAGCTTGAGGGCCGGGCCCACGCCGATCCATAGAAGGCCCGAGACGTTGGGATCGAGGGTCCCGGCGTGGCCCGCCCGCTCGATGCCGAGGAGGTCCCGGACCCACGCGGTGACCTGGTGCGAGGACGGGCCGCGAGGCTTGTCCACGAGCAGGAAGGCGCCCGTGGCGAGGCGGGGGGAGAGCGCCGAGGGCACGGGGTCGCCGCTCACGAGTCCTTCCCCCGCCGCTCGAGGAACCGCACGATCTCCTCCACCACCTCGTTCGGAGACCGTTCGGACGAGTCGATCGTGAGGTCGGCGGGCTCCGCATCGAGATCGATCTCGTAGAGCGTGCGGTAGCGGCGATGCTCGCTCGCCTCGCGTTCCGCGATCTCCCGTGTCGCGCGGTCGAGCGACTCAGCGTCGCGTCCGGCGACGCGCCCCGCGCGCACCTCCGGGCGGGCGGTGATCACGATCGAGACGGCGGCGATCCCGTGGCGTCGGCATAGCGGGCCTTGGATTCGCCCATCCAGTACCCGACCCGGCTTCGCGAGCGCCTGCATCGCGCGGTCAAGGGCCCGATCGACCTCGGGGTGGGTCTCTGCGTATCTCCCGAACGCTTCCAGATCGAGCCCGTGCTGCGACGCCTCGGTCCGGAAGATCTCGCCGGCGGATCGGTACTCGAGGCCGAAACGCTCAGCGATCTTGCGGCCGGCCGTGGATTTGCCGCTCCCGGGCGGACCTCCGATGCAGACCACGACGTCGATCACGGCCCGACCCCCGGGCTTAGCTCGCCGGGGTCGGGAGAGGGGGGACATTGTGGTTCCGCTCGTAGCGGGCGAGCCAGACGTCCTTGAGCAGCCGCCGGAAGATGAACGACAGCGGGACCGTGTACAGGCTGAAGATCAGGAACCAGTACGGGATCGGCCCGACCACCGGGTTGAGCAGCCCGATCACCGACCCGCCGAGGTTCACGTTCGCATTGAGGGGGTTCGCGTTGTACGCGGTCTGAATGACGAGCCCGACCCATGTGTAGATGAGGATCAGGAGGAACCAGGTGACCGCCATCCCCTTCAGTTGCGCTATCGAGACCTCGGAGGACAGTCGCGTGAGCTTCTGCTGGTAGGGCTTGAGCGAGTCGATCCGGTCCTTCTTGCCGGAGCGCATCGCCGCCATCTGGACCTTGCGGAACGCGCTCGACCACTTCTGGACCTTGGCGGCCTTGATCCAGTCGGTGACGAAGTTGTAGGCGATCGCCGTGATCGCCATCTCGAGCGCGCCGGCGATGGCCATCGTGAGGAGGAGGTACTGGCTGTTGAACCCGATGGCCGTGTAGAGGAATCCCGGGCTGCTCGGCCCGGTCCCCATGGCACCCGCGAGCGAGTTGCGGAAGGCGGTGTCGATGACCATCCACAGACCGAGAAGGCCCAGGAAGACGAGGATGAACGTCGAGAGCCGGAACCCTCCGCCGCGCCGGGGCGGAGGCGGGGCCGTCGCCGGTGGGGCTGTGGGTGGCGCCGGGGCGGAATCGATCGCCGTGCTGCTCGCGAGGGGAGCGTCGGACCCTGCGGCCATCACTCCTCTCCCGCGATGAACCGACGCAATAGCGGGTTCATCTCCATGAGCTGTTCGCGGCCCATGGCCTCGTACAGATTAATGATGATGCCCACCATCAGCAGCACGCCCGTACCGCTCGCGTTCCCGACGGTACCAATGAGGTCCGCTCCGGCGGCCAGGGCCCCGACCGTAGCGCCGCTAATGACGGTGATGACGGGGATGTAACGTTCCAGCACGCGGCGCAGTACCCGCGGCTCTCGACGGAATCCGGGGATCTGCATGCCGGACGCTTCAATCTGTCGCGCGACGGCCTCGGGGCCCATGTTCGTCGTCTGGATCCAGAACTTCGCGAACAGGATCGAGCCTCCGACTAGGACCCCGAAGTACAGCGCGACGTGGACGAGCGATTGCCACCACGCATGGCCCAAGAGGAATGCCCCATACGTCTGCGAGTTGAGCAGCGGTAGGAACCAGGACTCGAGCCCGTTCGGTGTGGCGAGGTACCACGCGCCTCCCGTTAATGGGGTCGTAGCGCCCACCCCTAACAGCTGCGCGGCGGCCGAGCTCGCGGGATACGATCCGATCCACCACTGATGGCCGATCAGCGGAAAGTGCGCGAGCGTGGGATTCGTCCATAACAGGATCGTGACGACCGAGATGTTGGCGAGCAGCGCCGACATCAGGATCACCGGGATGTTCGATGCGTAGATCAGGCGGAGCGGGTAGCGACCCCGCGCCCCTCGCGCCTCCGCGTGGGAGAGCGGCAGTTCGATGCGGGTCGATTCGGTCCAGGCCACGATGAAGAAGATGACGGCCGTCCCGACCAGCGCGATGACGGGATTCGGCGCGTGCAGGAGCACTTGCTCCCAACCCCCCGAGGCCATCTGGGAGGCGTTGAGGTGCGTCAGGAACCAGATCGTCTTCGGGATCGTTCCGCTCGGGGGGTTCCCGGCGTTGATCGGCCCCGCGGCCGACGGTAACCAGTTCAGGGTCCCCTGGACGATCTGCTGGCTCACGCCGGCCGCGATGAACAGGGAGATCCCGCTCCCGATCCCCCACTTCGAGACGACCTCGTCCATCAGGAACACGAGGTAGCAGCCGAAGACGAGCTGGGCCACGATGATCGTGTCGGCGAGCAGCATGCCGTTGCCGGGAGAGAATTGACCGAGACTCGTGACGAGCGAGGCGGACGGGGTCAGGTACCCGAAGACCTGGGGGATCGCCTCGACGAAGATCATGACGAGGACCAGCACCTTTTGCGAGCCCTGGTAGGTCCCCTTGTCCTCGTCGTCCGTGAGGTCGAGGTTGATGATCTTCGCCCCGACAAACAACTGCATGATGATCGACGCGGTGACGATGGGCCCGATGCCGAGGTGCATCAGGGTCCCCTGGGCGCCGGCGAGGATCGCGCGGTAGCTCGCGAACAGATCGATGACGGTCGCCTGATCTACCCCAAAGAGGTAGATGTTCGTCATCAGGAAGTAGAGCAGGACGATGATGATCGTCCAGAACATCTTCGTTCGGAAGTGGACGTGGCCCTTCGGCTGGGAGATCGCCGGGAGCCGGGTCGTGAGCGGCTTGAGGCCGTAGAGGCGCGACTTCGGCCCCGTGTAGGAAAGGCCGAGGTACATCAGTCCGAAGATGCCGAACATGCCCGCCGAGAGCATGCCGACCGCGAGGAGCGTCGGGGAATCCCAGTACCAAAAGATCGCTACGATGGCGACGCCGATCGCCGCGAGGGGGAGGGCCCAGCGCGGGTCGCGCGGGATCTCCTCATCGGCCATTCGAAACGCTCAGAGCGGGTGTTCTCGCTATATAATCTAGGGGGCGCAATCCTATGCTCCTTGAGGGGGTTCTTTCAGGAGCGTGACCTTCTCCTGGGCGTGCTTCGTCGCATGTTCGACGTAGACCTTCCAGGTCCGGGCGGTGCGGCCACCGCCGAGCAGGCGGTCGATCCCGGCCTTCGATAGATTGGCGATGCACGTCTCTCCGTCCTGGCGGAACGCTTGCGCGATCCGGAGCAAGGGCACGAAGCTCTCCAGCTCTCCCACGTTGATCGAGGTCGGCTGCGCGACGATCTGGGCGGGGCGCTTGAAGCCGTGCCGTCCGAAGTGGTCCGGCGCGTAGATGAGCATCGACTTGAACTTGTACTTGTGCAGCCCCGCGTTGCCGCGTCCCCCCTGCTTACCGGCCCCGCGGCCGGCCTTGATCCCTCGACCGTGGGTGCGCGATCCTCGGAACTTCTTCGTTCGACTCGGCATCTTATTCACTCCCGGATCATGCGGCGGGCGAGCTCGTTGATCGCGCGGCCCCGGTAGCCGAGCGCGCCTCCGAGCGCGTACGGCTTCTTCGTGGACTTCCACCCTCCGCTCGGAGCTCCGAGTCGGAAGAGCGGGCGGACCCCCGGGACGCTCGGCAATCCTTCGACGACCACGCGCTGCGTGAGCTCGGCGAGGTCCTTCGTGCGGGTCGATTCGGCGACGTTCGCGTCCGTCAGGCGTTCTCCCCCGGCTGTCTCCCCGCGGGACTTGAGCAGCAGACCCACGGTCTCCGGCTCGGCCTCGCCCCAGGTGACGTACCCTTGGATCTTCGTGAGCATTCCGCGGAACTCAGGCTTCTCGGGCACCACGGTCACGTGCTGCGGCCGGTTGAGATGCAGGAACTTGAGCGTCTCGACGATATCGTGCCGCGCGTGGATCGTGCCACGGACGCGGATGATCATCCACGCCATGTTCAGCGACCTCCCCGAGGCGGTCCGCCGGGCCGCCGGCCGGGACCCCCGGCGCCGCCGGGTCCCGGAGGCCGTCCGCCTCCGCCCCGGGGCGGCGGTCCGCCGCGGCGCCGACCGCCACGGCCGCCCATCGGGCGGGCGCCCTCCTCCTTCGGGGGGAGGATGGACGTGCCGATCGGTCCGCGCACGATCTTCAGGCGAGCGGCATCCTCCGGACGGATCTTCAGGCTCGACAGCGCCGCGAGCGCGATGAACGCGGCCTGAGCGTAATTGACGGTCGTCTTCGTGTGACCGTCGGTGTATCCCCAGGTGTCGGTGAGTCCCGCGAACCGAAGGATCGGCTTCGCGACATCGCCCACTGCGAGCCCGACGCCCCGCGGTGCCGGCTTGAACGTGACGACGACCGAGCCCGAGCGGCCTCGGACCTGGAAGGGAACCGTGTGGGAGCGCCCGCAGCCGCATTCCCAGCTACCACAGCCGCGCTGGATCTCGATGAGCTTGAGCTTCGCGCGGTCGATCGCGCGCCGGATCGTGGGTCCGACCTCCCGGCCCTTGGAGCGTCCGAGACCGACGAACCCGTCGCCGTTCCCCACGACGACGGTGACGGCGAACTTCAGGCGCCGACCGGAATCGGTCATGCGCTGGACCATGTTCACGTCGAGGACCTCGTCGTGGAGACCCGGAAGCAACTTGTCCACGATCTGCGGCTCGCGCAGCGGGAGCCCGCTTCGCAGCGCGTCGCTCATCGTCGTGATCTCCCCGGAGTGGACCTTGCGACCGAGCTCGGTCTTCGGTACCCAGGGGGGCGGTGGGGCGGGACCGGACGGTCCGCCTCCTCCGTACCGAGAGCCCTGGGAGGAGCCGCCGGAGGGCGGGAAGGTGGACGCTCCGCTCATGCGGTCGCCTCCTTGCGCTCGGTGATTGTCGGCAACTTGCCCTTGTAGGACTCGAGGGGTTCCGGGAGCGGCTTCGGCAGGTGCGAGCCGTTGAGCCGGTCGTTCCCGGGGAAGACCGTCTCTCCATGGGGCACCTGAACGCCTGCGTCGAGCAGGCCCTTGAGCGCCGCGAGCACTCGTCCCCCGGCCGTCGGGTGCCGAAGTCCCGCATCGAGGATCGCCCCGTCCGTCCCCGCCGCCTTCGATCGAAGGCCGGCGAGATAGCCCGTCAGATACGCGGCGGGGGTCGACGCGAGGCTGCCACCGGGGAATCCGACCCCGCCGAGCTCCCGGCTATCGGCCGAGGCGACCACGCGATCGCCTGTCGGGTCGTAGGTGGTGATCGTGACGTAGACGCGCTGGGCCGTAATGCGTACGACCGCCCGCGGGCGGCCCGAGCGCAAGAGCTTGAGCCGCGTGCGATAGTCGGTGCGGCCCTCCCGGCGGCGCCGGAAGCGGACCCGGTAGCGGGGACCCGTACTCATGACTTTGCCTCCGCGGCGAGGTGGCCGGCGAGCTGCAGGTTCAACAGGAGATGGGCGCGGCTACGGTACATACCGCCCTTCGCCTGCCGGTAGTACCTGCGGTAGATCGCCGGGGTGATGCGTTTCTCCGTCCGGAGGGTGGCAAGAAGCTCGCGTTGGGGCCGGATCCGGCGCATCCAGCGCTCCTTCTTGCTCGACCGGGAGAGCGGGCTGCCGCGGCGCGAGCCGGGGCCCTGGTGGCGTCCCTTCGCGACCTCGGCCGCGTAGCGGCGCGCCCGGGCCCGGGACGTGCCCTGGATCGCCTTGCGACGGATCGCCCCGGACTTGATCGCGGTACGGATATCCTGGCGCGTGACCGAGTCGGAGACCTCTTGCTCACGCGCCGGGTCGATCCACACGCGCCCGCTGCCGCACTTGAGCAGGATGGAGGCGAGTCGGCGCTGGTTCGAAAGATCGGGCACGTCTCTACTCCTCCCCTTCGGGGGTGGCAATCGGATTGAGCACATGGATTCCGAGGCGGCGGGCCGTCTCCTCGAGGGTCAGGCGCCGGCGGGTGCCGACGGTGCGCGCGATGATCGCGGCCTCCTTCGTCGCGTCGAGCTTCTCGAGCTCGCCGGTCGTCCGGATGATGATCGGGCGGAAGCCGCTGGGAACGAGGTCGCGGACCTTGGCGGGGGACCGGTAGCCGACCCGGACGATGACGGAGCGGTAGCCGTAGTGCCGTCGCTGCTTGGACTGTAGGCCCCGGGGCCGGCGCCAGCTCTCGTCGCGGCCGATCCGGTAGTAGCGATGCGCGGCCTGGCGAACGAAGAGCGGTCGGTGCCGATCGAGCTCGCGTCGCAGGCGCAACAGCTTCGCCGACTCCGGGTCGAGCGATGCCCGCTTCGGAGCGCGCGGCGTCGCGGGTTCTTCGGTCGTGACGACCGTCGCGTCCGCGGGCACGATCTCCTTCTTCTCCTCGGCCGGCGGCGCGGCGCGGACGCGGCGCCGGGCGGGCTTCGGTGCCGGCGTCTCTTCCGGCTCGGGCGCGGTCACGGGATCCGGCGACATCAGTCGGCTCCCTTGAGGTGGGCGTGCTCGGTGAGGTAGATGCCGTCCTGGAAGACGCGGGGATCATAGTTGCGGATGTGCGTTGCGCGCTCGATGTTGGCCGCGCTTTGCCCGACCTGCTCGACGTCGTAGCCGGAAAGGACCACGATGTCCCCCTCGACCGCCGCCTTGGTTCCGGGGCGCAGCGGAGCGGTCCGAGGGTACTTCTCGCCGAGGAAGTTCTCGATGATGAGTTCCTCACCCTTCACCGCGACCTTCATCGGGAAGTGCGCGGCGACGACCTTCATCTTCGCCTCGACCCCGAGCGTGAGTCCACCGACGAGGTTCTTCAGGTGCGCCGCCCACGTTGCGAGGAGCGAGCGGGATTGCTTGCGTCCGGGAGGCAGCTTGAGCGTGAGGGTGGCCTTGCCGTCGGCGACCACGAGATCGAGCGCGTCGCTCGGGAACGGCCGTACGATCTGACCGAGCGGGCCCTTCGCCTGGATGAGACCGGGGTGCACCTCGAGCCGGACCCCGGCGGGCACTGCGATCACGGCCTCCGTTGTCTCAGTAGACATACGCGATGAGCCTCCCCCCGAGCTTGAGCTCCCGGGCCTGTTGGTGGGTGATCACTCCGCGGTTCGTGGAGAGAACGAGGAGCCCGAAGTCCTGGGCCGGGAGGAATCGGGATTCGTAGCGCTCGAGCTCGCGATGCGGGACCGCGATCCGCGGCTTGATGACGCCGCAGGAGTTGATGCGCCGGGAGAGCTTGACATCGTACTTCCCTCCGCGACCGGTGGGGACGAACGTGAACTCCTCCACGTAGTGGTGTTCGCGCAGGATCCGCAGCACCTCGCCGATGAGGTGGGACGCCGGCGCGAGCGCGACCTCGCCCTGGCCATGCTGGTCCGCGTGGCGCAGGGTGAGGAGCGCATCGTTGAGTAGATCGTGACGCATGTTCCCTTACCTCACTGGTACTTCCGGAACCCCAGGTCGACCGCGACCTCGCGGAAGCACTGCCGGCAGACGTGCAGTCCGTAGCGCCGGACGATGCCGCGCTTGCGGTCGCACCGCAGGCAGCCTTCCTTCCGCCCGAATTCCTTCTTGGGTTTCGACATCGCTCTCACTCCACGAACGTCACTTGGAAGGTCGCCGCGAGGTACGCGCGGGTATCGGCCTTGGTCGATCGCAGGCGCTTGGGGATCGGGCGGGCGGAGACCTGCCGTTCGCGCACCCCATAGCCGGAGCGGCCGAGCTCGACCGCGATGTCCATGCCGTGGATGCCGATCTCGGGATCGTACTTCATTCCCGTGAAATCGGTGTAGTCCCCGATCCCGAAGGAGAAGTTGCCGTTGCGGTCGATCGAGTCCGGATCGAGCTGACGGTCGCGAGCCTCGAAGGCTCGGTTCAGGAAGTCGACGGCCGAGGGACCCCGGAGCGTCACCTTCGCTCCGATCTCCTGGCCGGCCCGGATGCCGAAATCGCGGTTCGTCGAGTGCGAGCGGGTCGCGATCGGTTTCTGGTGGGTGATCATCTGGAGGACGCGCTCGGCCTTCTGGCGCGGTTCGCCGGATTGACCGACACCCGCGTTGACCACGACCTTGATGATCCGCACGGCCCGGTTGACGTTCTCCGTCGTCGGGGCCTGGGCGGGGGAGGATGCGTTCATCGGTCGAGACCCTCCGCGATCGTCACCTGGGGCGAGGTCTCGCCCACGATGAACACGTACTCCTTGATGGTCGAGAATCCCTCCTTGAAGTGCACGAGGTTCGGCTGGGAGGAGTTGCGGACCTCGACCCGCTCAACGCGTGCGGTTTCGCCGACGTGGCTGCCGCCCGCGAGGAACGCGAGCTGGCCGGGGGCGAGGGGGAGGTGGCGGACGATCGTCTGGCTCGGCACCTCGATCTGGAGCGAGTCGCCGACGCGGTAGGGGGAGTTGGCGGGGACCACGAGGGTGCGGCCATCGTGCAGGGTCATGCCGACCTTGCCCGTGCGGATCGCGTGCTTGAACCGTATGCGCCCGAGCTTGACGGACGCCTCGGTGGGAGGGATGGTCACGAGGGTGAGCTTGCCCCGGCGGTCCTTCACGACGCGGGCGTGCGCATCGAGCGGCGCCGCGAGGGAGAGTACGTCCATGAGACCCAGACCGCGCGAGAGATCGCGAACGACCTTCCCGTCGACCTTGACCGTGCCCGAGTTCACGAGCAGCCGAGCTTCGCGCTCGTTCCGGACGAGGTGGCGCAGGTCGCGCAGCACGATCACGAGGGGGATCGATTGGTCCTGAGCATGAGGCCCGGGAGCCGGCCGCCGGATCCACTTCGTTCCTTTGCGGGGAACCGGCCAGGTCCTCGGGGCGGCCCGACGCTTCATCCGGCGCGTCATGCGTCGCCCTCCTTCGGTGGGCGGGACTTACCTCGGGGCTTCGCGGAGGGATGCGGCTTCGCTACCGCGGGCTCCGGTGTTTCTTCCGCCTCGCCGGCGATCTCCTCCTCTTCGGCGGTATGAGGGGCGTTCTTGTGCGTGCGGACCGCTTTAGCGTCGGGTCCGTACTCCTCCTTCTCGGCCGACTCGAAGAATGCGGTCTCCTTCGGTGTGAGCTTCATCTCGCCGCTGGGGGCCTTCGATCCCGCCTCTTCGGGTGCTCCCTTCTTGGGGGCCTTCCCCATCGGCGCCTCTTCCTCGGTCCCAGCATCCTCGAGGAACTCGCGCTCCGCCTCGGTGAGGTGCATATCCCCTTCGGGTCCAGGGAGTACGGCGGCCGCATCGGGCGACGCCGCGGGGGTCTCCGTCGCCGCCGCGGTCGGTGCTTCGGGGGCAGTACCGAGCTCTTCGGGGGTCAACTCCTCCTCGCGAACGCTCAGGATGCGGCGTCGCCAGGCATCCGAGAGGTTGAGCTTGGTCAACAGGAGCTGGCCGGTCCGGATCGGGAGCGGCTTCTGCTTCTGCTCCCCGGTCTTCAGCGTGATGTTGTTGAGGATGACGGAGTAGCTGCGGCGATCGACCCGGGCCACACGCTCCTCGCTCCCGACGTAGCTTCCCGATAGGATGCGCACGGTGTCGCCCTTGCGGACCGGGACCGAGCGGCAGTGGAAGCGCGCGCGCAACTCGCGGGAGAGCGGGACCGACATCCGTCGGCGCCGGTGAAAGGAGTCTGCGTTGTACAGCGCCTTGCGCTGTCGGCGGGGTGCGCTGGAAGATTGACGTGCCATGAACCCCTCCTACACGATGATCGACGAGGCCGCGGCCACGCGCGACCACCGCTCGGCGGCCTCCTTTGCCACCGGTCCCTTGATCTGGGATCCCTTCAGCTCGCCGGTCTCGGTCGTGATCACGGCGGCGTTGTCCTCGAACTGCACTCGGGTCCCGTCGGCCCGCCGGATCGGGGAGCGCGAGCGCACGATGACGGCGTACAGTACTTGGCGCCGCATCTCGGGCGTTCCCTTCTTGACGGAGACGATCACGAGGTCGGCGATCCCCGCCCGCGGGTAGCGGCGGTGAGTGCCGTGCCAGTTGTGCACGGCGATGATCTCTACGATCTTCGCGCCGGTGTTGTCGGCGCAGTCCAGACGGGCACCCTTCGGGAGGCCGCGTCCTCGACGACCGGCGACGCCCTTCATGCTTCCTCCTTGACCGGAGGGCTCGGCTCGGGCGCAATGGCTTCCTCGCCCTTCACCTGCTGGGCGGCCTCGCCCAGGTCCTCGACAATGCAGAAGCTGACGAGCTTCGACAGCGGTCGAGTCTCGGCGATGCGGACCTTGTGTCCGACCATGACCCCGAGGCAGGGCGGGGAGTGAGCAAGGTAGCGGCGGCGGCGCTTCTCATACCGCTCGTACTTCGGCACCCGCGTGAGTAGCGTGCGCTCGACGACCGCGGTACGCTGCATCGCGGTGGAGACGACCGTCCCTTCGAGCACCTGGCCGCGGATGGACAGGCGCCCGTGGAAGGGGCAGTGCTGATCGTCGCAGTTCTGCTTCGGCGCGCGAACGTCGAGACCTATGTCCCGGGCGCGTCGGGTGCGAGATACTGGAGCGGGACTCATCGGATCCTCCGGGAACCGCCGGCGAGGATGCGCTTGGTGCGGTCCTGGGGTCGAACGCGAAGACTTTCGCCTATTAACGGTAACTCGCGTTCGCCGAGGAGAAGCGTCCCGAGCATCCCGGACTTGGGCACGCGCACGACGCGGCCATGGTCGGCCAGTCGGACCGTGAAGATGTTCATGGACTCATCGACGATCGTGCCGCGCAGAGGCAGCGTCCGGATCCCCGGAGCGCGGTCGACCGAGATGGCGGCCCCGAGGATCTCGCCGGCGAGCGCGGCGCGGTCGGCACCCGTGAGCTCTCCCTTGCCGACCATCGTCATTCCACTCTAGGCGCTCGCGTTCGGTTCGGCGGAAGTGGGAGCGAGGTGGCGCTCCTGGAGCACGGTCAGGGCCCGGGCAACGTTGGTGCGCAGCGCGCGCATCTTCCCGGGGCTCGGGGGCGCGCCTCCCATGGCGGCGATGCCGCGCTCGCGCAAGAGATCGCCTTCGGCGTCGGAGATGCGGCGGCGCAGCTCGTCGTCGCTGAGCGCCCGCAGGTCCTTCATTCTCAGCAGCGTCACGCGGGGGCCTCCGGCCCGGCCACGGCCGCCGCGATCGCGGGGCCGGGTCCGGGCGGTAGCTCGGCGCCTTCGACGGGCGGGAGATCGATCGGCGCGGGGGCCGGTCGGGCCTCCACGCCCTTGACCTTGATCTCGTCGGGGAGCTTCGCGTTCGGGCGCATGATCCAGACGTTGACGCCGATGACCCCGGGCTTGAGACGGGCCTGGTAGAATCCCTTGCCCATCCACAGGTGCACGGCTTCGCCGCAGTACTTGATCGTCCCCGCCTTGAACCGTTCGGTGCGGTGCCGCTCGCCGGTCAGCTTCCCCGAGAGGATGACCTGGCAGCCGCGCGCGCCGGATTCCATGATGCGGCGGACGGTCGAGTGCCCCGCGCGACGGAAGTGCCAGCCGCGTTCGAGGGTCGAGGCGAGCTTCTCGGCCATGAGCTGGGCGTTGAGGGACGGGTTGCGTTCCTCCTGGACCTCGATCTGAGGGTTGTCGAGCTTGAACCGGGCCTGGATGTCCTCCGTCAGCCGCTTGATGAGCTCGCCGCGCCGACCGATCAGAATCCCGGGGCGTTCGCAGATCAGCGTGACGCGTGTGCCCATCGGGGTGCGTTGGATGTCGAGCCCGCCGAAGCCGGCCCGCGCGCTCTCGCCGACGAGATAGTCCTTGAGCAGGACCCGCCGTGTCGCCTCCTCGATGACCTTGCGTTCGGCGCTCACTCTAGGCCTCCTTCCGCTCGGCGAGGACGATCTCGATGTGGGTGGTCTGCTCGTTCCACGGCGTCGCGCGACCGTGGGCGCGGGGCATCGACGCCTTCAGAATTCGGCCCCGGCTCGAGGCGGCGACCTTGACGTAGAGCCGGTCGGTGTCGAGGCTCTCGTACTCCGCGTTCGATTCCGCGTTGCGCAGGATCTGCAGCACGTTCTTCGCGACCTTCTTCGGGAACCGGCCCGGTCCCACGCCGCGCTTGTGGGACGTCTCCTGATTGTAGCGCCGGAACGGGATCGCGCGGCGGAGCTCGACGGCATCCTCGAGGACGGTGCGCGCGCGCTCGAGCGGGAGCCCGCGGATCGCGTTGAGGACCTCGTAGGTCTTCTTCGGAGAGATCGGGAGCTCGACGCCGCGGGCACGAGCGACGCTCGTGCCGGCCTCGTCGCGATAGGTGTATCCTCGCATCGTTCCGTTCCCTCCTTCACTTCAGCGGCATGAACTTCGACGAACGCGTCGCGCCGACTCCGGGTCCGGAGTGCTTCTCGAACCGGCGGGTCAGAGAGAACTCCCCGAAGTAGTGCCCGATCATCTCCGGGCGCAGTTCGACTTCCTTGAACTCTTTGCCGTTGTAGATCGCGACCCGTCGGCCGATGTGCTCGGGGAGCACGAGGGCGTCCCGGCAATGGGTCTTGAGCACCTTGTCGGGGGGCGTTTCGCGCATCCGGCCGAAGAAGCGTGTCGTCTCCACGTTGAACCCGCGGCGAATCGACCGGCGCGCGCGGGCCGGGAGGACCTTCGCGAGCTCCTCGAGGTTCATCTCCTTCAGGCGCGGCAGGGTGTACCCACGGTACGTGAACTCGCGCTTGCGGCGCGTCTCCACCTTCTTGATCTTCTTCGATCGTGCCATGATGCATTACACCGTCCCTGTATCGCGTCCGCGCACCCGGCGCTTCTTGCGCTGGGAGCGGCTGAACCGACCGACCTTCGCGCCGGGCCATGTGCCGCTCGATACCGTGCTCGGCCGCCCGACGTGCTGGTGGGCGCCGCCTCCGAACGGGTGGTTGACCGGGTTCATCGCGACCCCACGGACCTTCAGGGGTGCGCGTGCGAGCGAGCGCGTCGCGTGGAACTTCTTACCGGCCTTGATAATGGGGCGCTCGAGTCGACCGCCTCCGGCCACGGCTCCGACCTGGGCGCGGCAGGTGATGAGGAACTGCTTGAACGCTCCCGACGGGAGCTGCACGGTCACGAGCTTGCCGGCATGGGCCGTGACGAGGGCGCTCGTCCCGGCGGCCCGTACAAGCCGGCCTCCGTCGAACGGTTTGACCTCGAGGTTGCACACGAGCGTGCCGTCGGGGATTTCCCCGAGGGAGAGCAGCGCTCCGTGGGTCACCGGACCGCGATGGAGAGAGATCGCGTCGCCCGTGGCGATCCCCGCGCTCGCGATCGTGCGGATGACGTCCCCGCTCGGCGTGGAGATCTCGGCGACGGGAGCGGTGCGGCCGGGAGCGTGAACGATCCCTACGACCGTTCCCTCACCCACGACGGAGGGGGAGGGATGGTAGATCGGCCCGTGGTGCCGATGGCTCGGGGATCGGTACGTGGGCGTGCCGGCGCCGCGGCGTCGGGAGATGATCCGCTTCCCCATCAGAACACTCCCGCTCGGCTGCCGATGTCCTCCGCCGAGTACTCCTTCTTGAACCGGACGGTGGCGATCTTGCCGGCCTTCACGATCTTGACGTTGACCTTGTCCACCTTGCACTGGTAGATCTGCTCGACCGCGCGCTTGACCTCGGCGCGCGTGGCGCGCTGGTCGACCTTGAACTCGAGCTTGTTCTGGCGTTCCATCTCGTCCATCGATTTTTCGGTCACGTAGGCGTGCAGTAGGATGCGGTGGCGCAGATCGCTCATGCGGCCACCTCCCCGAGTCGAGTGCGGAGCCCCTCGAGCGCCGCGTGAGAGAAGAGCGTCATCCGGCCCGGATCACCGCCCGGAGCGAGGTCCTCCGTCGCGAGCTGGTGGACCGAGACGACCTCGACGCCCGCGAGGTTGCGGAAGCCGCGGGCCTGGTCCGGGCCGCTTGTGACCACAAGGACGCTGCGGGGGGTCCGGCGGACGCGTCCGCGGAGCTTGCCGCGCCCCGCGCGAAGATGGGAGTGATCCCGTGCGCGCTCAATGTCGTCCCACAGATGCAGCTTCTCCAACACGTCGCGTGCGGCGGCTGCGGTCATGATCTCCTCGACCGGGTCCTCGAGGACGAACGGGAGGTGGGTGTCCTTCGGGACGGTGTGGCCCCTGGCTTCTGCGAGCGGGACGACCCGGGTGGCGGCGAGCGCGGACGCGAACGCGAGCTTGCGCTCCTTGACGTTGATCTTCTGGGCCCAGATCCGTTCGACCTTGGGTGGGTGAGCGCGGCCGCCCCCGACGGTGTTCGGCGCCTGCGCCCCGGTCATCGAATCCATGAGTCGAGGGGAGCGCGAAACCCCCTTGCCTTTACCCGACCAACGCACCGAGTGTCGCCGGCCCGAGGTGAGTCCCGTCCCGTACGGCTGGCGCCGGTGGGAGCGGGCCGCGAGCACGGCGCGGCGGATCAGGTCGACCCGAACCGGGACCGAGAAGGCGAGCGGGAGGTGGACCGTCGCCTTCTCCTTCGGAGTGCCGTCCAGTCCGAGCAGGTGGACCCGATGCTGGGGAACATGAGGCGCGGAGGGAGCCGGGGAGCGCACCGGCGGCTCGGGAGCCGTCATGCGCCCTGCTTCGACCGGGTACTGAAGTAGCGTAGGTCGACCTTCTCGACGGTGCTCACGCGGGCCCGCATCGGGGTGCGGAAGCGCAGGAGGCGCTTCGCCGGGCCCGGTAGCGACCCGTGAAGAACGATGCACGCGCTACGGACCTCGCCGTAGTGCGGAAAGCCGCCGGCGGGAGTGATCGGGTCCGTCCGTGGATCGCGGACGACCTTGAGGACCCGCATGTTGAGCTGGGTACGCCGATGGTACCCGGTTTGCCCGGCTTGAGGGACCCGATAGGTGACGAAGCTCGGATTGTGGGGGCCAAGGGTCCCGATCATGCGGCGGTGCTTGGAATTCTTGCGCGGCTGGAGCTTGACCCCCCAGCGCTGGATATGGCCCTGGAAACCGAAGCCTTTGGTGACACCGATGACATCCAAGAACTGGCCCTCGGCCGTCAGCTGATCGACGGAGACCTCGGTCCCCACGGCGGTGAGCGCGAAGGCGCGACGGTCCTCGAACTGGTCTCCCGCGACGCGGACCTCGAAGATCTCCGGGGTCTTCGATGAAACTCCCGTGATGAGGTGGGGTTGCGTGTGGACGATCAGGCGGACGTCCTCACCCGCAGCGTGCCCGAACGCGAGGCGGGCCTCGGGCGAGCTCGGCGGGTGCGGGGAGATCCGCCGGCCGATCTCCTGAACCGGGTTCTCTCCCCATACCTCGGCGACGACCCGCTTACCGTAGGGGTTCCGAGCGTAGATGCGGGCCCCGACCGCTCGCATGGGGGGTACCTCTACGACCGTGACCGGGACGGACAGTTCCTGGCCGGCAGTGGTGGATCGCTTTCGATAGTCTACGAGGAATGCATGGGTCATCCCGACTTTGAATCCGGCAAACCCTTCGATCGCCGGAGCCTTCGTGGGAGCGAGGGCCCAGGAGCGGACCCGGGGGAGCGCCCGGGCGGAGCGCTTGCGGGGTGAAAAGCCAAGAGACCCTCGGCGTGGTTTATGACGTCGGGCCATAGGTCGATAGGGGGTCCTGCCTCCGGTGGGGACGGGGGAGAAAGGTACCCTATATAACGCCTTATCCGAAATCGCGATTTCTTACGAGAGAAAATCGAATTTTTGCTGGGATGGACCGAACCATAGCGCCGGAGCGTTGCCCGCCCGAGCGTGCGGCGCGGAATCACCGAGTCCTTCGGGCTAGGTTCTCGGCCACGCGTGCCTTCACGATGCGCGTGACTAGATCCGTGGGCAGGGGGTGCTCCGGAGTGAAGCGAAGGGTACCTTTCCCGCTCTCGAATGGCTTCAACGCGGCCGAGAACCGGCGTCGGACGCGAACGCTCCCCACAAAGAAGCTACAGTGGTCCTTGAACGCCGCGAAATAGACCGGCATTCCGTTCCGACGGAAGGCCGGGATTCGGTAGCTGATGACCTCCTCAGCGTCCGGAGCCGCGGATCGGATCGTTCGGCGCAAATTTTGGAGCGCGGCCCGGAACTTGGGAGGGAGCTGCGCAAGGTATTCGTCCACTTGCGGCGATGCGGGCGTTCGAGCCGGCGCCACTCCCCTGGAATCGGTGCGAGGGTCGTTAAGAGTTTCGACGCAAACGTGGCGGGTCACCTCACGCGACCAACGGAGACTTTCCACCGCCCCGGACCGGATTCCGACCCCCGAGCGGCGCCGGATTCGAAGCGGGGGGAGCCTCAACCATTATGGTCCGCGGCCGAATCGGTGCGACGTGGGGAACTCCCCGATCGTGTTTGGAGACGCGGGACGCCCCGTCGATGTCCTCGCCGCGGCCGCCCGGCTGCGCGGGCACATCGTCCGCACCCCGCTCATACGAGCTCCTCCGTTTCCCGGACTCGGCGACGCCGCGGTGTATCTCAAACTCGAGAACTTCCAGACGACCGGCGCCTTCAAGATCCGAGGGGCTATCAACCGGATCGCGCAGATCCCGGAGGACGATGCTCGTCGGGGCGTCGCCGCTGCTTCGGCGGGTAACCATGCGCAAGGCGTGGCCTGGGCGGCCCGCGAGCGGGGGATTCCCGCGACGATCGTGATGCCCGAGACCGCGTCCCCGCTCAAGATCACCCGGACCCGGTCGCTGGGGGCGCGGGTCCTGCTACACGGCGCGAACTACGATGAAGCGCACGAGTACGCCCTCCAGCTCGCCGCCCGAGAGCGGCTGACATACGTGCATCCCTACGACGATCCCGACGTCATCTCCGGCCAAGGCACCGTCGGCCTCGAGATCCTCGAGGACCTACCGATGGTACGCCGGGTGATCGCGGGGGTGGGGGGTGGGGGCCTTCTGTCGGGAATCGCGGCCGGCCTCCATTCGCAGGGCAGTTCCGCCGAGGTGATCGGGATCCAGCCGTCCGGCGCGGACACGCTGCGGGCGTCGCTCGCCGCGGGCAAGGTCATCGAGGGAGCGACTCCGAACACCTTCGCCGATGGTCTCGCGACGCGCCACATCGGTCGGTTGCCGCTCGAGATCCTCCGCGCGGTGCACGCCCGAGCCTTCGTGGTCGACGACCGCGCGATCGCGCGAGCTTCCTTCCTGCTCCTCGAGCTCGCGAAGGTGCTCGCCGAAGGCGCCGGGGCGGCCGCGCTCGCCGGCCTTCTCGAGCACCCCGAGCTCGCGCGCGATGGTCCCGTGGTCGTCGTCGTCAGCGGGGGCAACCTCGACCCGTTCGTGCTCGATCACGTGCTCTTCATCGGGCTCGCGGCGGAGGGCCGGCTGCTTCGGCTGCGCTCCGCCATGCGCGACGTTCCCGGCCAGCTCGCAGCGTTCTTGAAGGTCGCCGCCGACTCCGGCGCCAACGTCCGCCATCTTAACCACGAGCGGGAGTCGCCCGACCTTCCGCCGGGCCGGGTGACCGTCGAGATTGAACTCGAGGTCCGGGACGGACCGCACGGCCTCGAGGTTGAGCGCGCGTACCGGGACGCCCACTGGCCGGTCGAGCGGCTCCCGATCCACGCCGCCTGAACGACCCCACGTCCGGCAGGGCACTCGGGTCCGTTCCCTCCCGAGGTTACCATCGGAAGCGTGTGCAATTGACATGCGTAAATACCGGTAGTCGCATCGTTGGGTGAGGGGAACCATGGCGCGCGAAACTCCCGAGCCGCGTCCGGCCATCGCTCGGCGGTGGACGGTCGAGGAAGCCAACGCTCGCCTGCCCCAGCTCGACGAGGTGCTGCCTCAGCTCCGGGTCATGGTCGACCGCCTGCGCGCGGTGCACGAGGAGGTCCACCGGCTCGCGTCGTTCTGGGGGCCGGAGATCGATTCGCCGGATCTACCCGATCGCGAGCACAAGGACCGCTTGGATCAGGAATGGCGTCGGCTCACGCAGCGCATCGAAGACCGGGTCGGGGCCTTGCGCGAGGAAGGGATCGAGATCAAGGACCTCGACAGCGGTCTGATCGACTTCTACGGTACGGTCGACGGGGAGCTCGTGTTCCTATGTTGGCAGCGCGGGGAGGACCGGGTGGCGTACTACCACCCGCTCTCGGGGGGCTATCGGACCCGACGCCCGATCGAGAAGAACGAGCGGCGCGCGACGCTGGATCCCCGGGGTTCGCACTAAGCCTCCGAAGGCTGTCCGGCGAGGGCCATCTCGACCAGCCCGATCCCTGCCGCGAAGCCGCCGAGCACAGCCACCGGGATCGTCATCAGGGACGGGATCGGCGCGGCCACCTCGATGCTGAGGAGCGCGATGGGTAGAGGGGCGAGGAGGGATCCGAACCCGGCCGCGACACCGAAGATCGGGCGCGAGGATCGACGCGTGCGGAGTATCGCGAACCCATCGACGACCGCGACGAGGGCGAGCAATCCGGCGGCCGCCCCCAGGTCCGTCACGAACGACTCGAGCGTCGGGAACGGAGTGACGTAGAGCGTCGTGTTGTTCGCCGGAGATGGATTCAGGGTCAGGGAGATCCCGGTCGACGATCCCCCCGATACATACACCGTCGAGAGGAAGAGGTAGACCGCGGTGTAGGCGTAGCCGGTCTTCGTCGTATTGACCAGGACCCCGCCGAGGGGCACGTTCGCAAAGGAGAACGTCCCCCCGAGCCCCGTGATGACGCTCGAGGACTGGTTCGCCTCCGTCGTCAGTTCGACCTGAGCCCCCGCGAGCGGCGAGCCGTTCGGAGCGATGACCGTTCCGTTCACCGTGTAGGTCGACGGCTGCTGGGCGAGGACCGCGATGTAGCCGAACGCGCCGACGAGCCCCGCGCAGATCACGAGCGACGCGAGGAGGACGTAGATCGTGGCCGGCCGGCGACGCACCCGAGGCGGCCGCGGGGGAATGTAGCTGGGATATAGGCCGGGATAGATCTCCCAGCTGAAGAGGGGCGGATGGTCGCGCGGAAGCACGACCGGCACCGGGGTACGGCATTGGGGGCACGGAAGCCACTGCGTCGCGGGACCCGAGCCGGGGAGGACGCCGAAAGTCGTGCCGCAGTGCGGACACCGGACCGCGAGCACGTCCGACGACATCCGGCGGCAACGACCCCGCGCAGGGTCATATCGTTGCGTCGGGCGCTCGTGAAACCGCATGTCCGGGTCGTCGGCATCGATGACGGTGCCTTCCGGCGCATGGATCGTCGAGCTCCCATCGCCGCGGTCACGGTCTCCGCGCCGGAGTATGTCGAGGCGGTCGAGGTGGGCTCGGTCGAGGTCGACGGCCGCGACGCGACCGAGCGCGCGGTCGAGCTCGTGCGCCGGACCGGACACCTCGCCGATCTCCGGGCGGTGCTAGTGGACGGGATCGTGCTCGGAGGATTCAACGTGGTCGATCTCGACCGGCTCGCGAGCGAGCTCCGTCTACCGGTCGTTAGCCTGACGCGCCGGGCCCCGGACCTCGCGCGGATACGGGCCGCCCTCGTGAAGTGGTTCCCGCGGGACGCGCGACGTCGCTACGCGCTCCTCACGGCCCATCGCCTGTTCCGGGTGCCCACCTCCGGGCGACCGATCTTCGCGAGCGTCGTGGGCTGCCGCCGGGTCGACGCGCTCGCGTTGATCCGGCGAACCACGGTACGGGGCTTTTGGCCGGAACCGTTGCGCCTCGCCCACCTGATCGCCTCGGCCGGAAGCGGCCGAGCGCGAGCCAAGGATTAAGGGGCGAGGGCTCGTACCGACCGTCCGGGCCTGTAGCTTAGCTTGGATGAAGCACTGGCCTTCTAAGCCAGCAAACTCGGGTTCAAAGGTCCCGTGGCGACGGCCGCCCGGGACGGAAGCTCCCGACAGGCCCGCCCCACCCCGAGCCTCGTCCGCGGGCTAACCGGACCCGGATCGCCCCGGCGAGGCTCCTTGGTCGATCAGTCGCCGGTAGAGCTCGGATATGCGCGATGCCATCGCGTCGATCGAGGCCGTCGTTCGAACGAACGTGCGGGCGTTCTCTCCCATGCGACGCCGCTCCTGGGGACGATCGACCAAGGCGACGATCGCGCGCGCGAGCGCCGCGGGGTCCTGAACGGCGACCCGCCGGCCCGTGACCCCGTCCTGGACGATCTCCGCCGGTCCGCCGACATCCGGGCCGATGCAGGGGGTTCCACATGCCATGGCCTCGAGCATCCCGATGCTGGCGGTATCGCTCGTCGACGGAAGCACGAAGATCGACGATTGGGCGAGCAGCGCCCCTTTCTCGGCTTCCACGACCGGCCCGACGTAGCGTACGCGGCCGGAGAGACGGTTATCGCGTGCGATCCGCTCGCGCACCGCCGCCTCTTCGGGCCCGGTCCCGCCGACGATCGCCACCATGTCCGTGAGATCGGCGGCGTTCGCGATCGCGTCCAGGAAGCGGTGGACGCCCTTGTCCACCGTCAACCGACCGAGGTAGGTGACGAGGGGGTGGGGCGGAAGGCCGCACCGCGTCCTCCAGTCGGGTACGTTCAGGCCGGGGTGAAAGTTGTCGAGGTCGATGCCGTTCGGGATGACCTCGACGGGCCGGCGGAACGGCTTGGAGGCATGCGCGAGCAGCGCCGAGCGCGCCGCTTCGGTCGGCGCGGTCGTGATGTTGCATCGCCAGTACAGGCCGACGTTGTACCACCACGCGAGGCGGAAGAACGTGGGGATCAGCCACTTCGAAGGAACGCTGTCCTGCATCGCGCCGAGGTTGGTATGAAACGTCCCGACAAGCGGGGCGCGGAGATGGCGGGCGAGCAGGAAGCCGATGCTGCCGATGAACCCCGGGGAGTGAACGTGGACGACATCGGCTTGCGATAGCACCCGCTCGGCCGAGCGCGCCCAGAGCGGAAGGACGGAGGAGAACAGGGGCTGGGAGTACTGGGTGTACAGCGGCACCGGTACCGAACGGAAACGCACGACCCGGACCCCGCCCTCCACCGACTCCCGGGTCGGCTCTCCACGGACCGCGTGCGGCGCGTAGACGTGGACCTGGTGGCCCTGCCGGGTGAGCGATCGCGCGAGCCCGTCGACGGTCACGGCGACGCCGTCGCGCGTCGGGAGGTAGGAATCGGTGAAGAAGGCGATGTCCATCGGTGCGATCTCCTCCGGCTCACGCCTGCGTCGAGAACGTTCGCTGGATGCGGGTGAACTGCTTGAGGTCGAGCGCCGCGGCGTCGATCGACACGACGACCGCGGAGTCGGTGCTGCGCGCCTCGTCGGCGAGCCAGGCCGCGAACTGCACCATCGTGTCGGTGGGCTCTTCGGCGAGCAGGAAGTCGAGCGCGTCGGTATAGACGAGGGCTCCTCCCGCCATCGCCTCGCGCAGCCGGCCGCCGATCTGGCCCAGCGGGATCGGGCGGGCGGCCTCGCCCGGCGCGCCCACCGAGGTCAGGTTGAGTTCGACGCGACGCGCGGCGGGGAGTCCGGGCAGCGCGGGAGGGTGCAAGGAGAGCAGGATCGTCCGGGGGAAGTCCGCCATGGCCGCCGCGACCAGCGCGAGGGCGCGGGAGGGCTGCGGTTCGTTGACGAGGTAGCTCTGGCGAGGGACGACGCGGATGGCCCCTCCACCGGGCGACCAGCGACGCGGGGGCGGCGGCCCGTTCGCGAAGAGGACGTCCGCGCGCGTTCGGAGGGGTCCGAGCATGCTCCGTCGTTTGAGCTCGACCTCGTCTCCGAGTCGCGCGAGCCGGCCCTGCACGAGGAGGCGAAGCTCGGAGGCGGTGTAGCCTTGGGAGACGTGCTGGAGGATGTCCTTGAGCGCGGTGCGGATCCCCGCACCGAACCCCTCGGCATACGTCCGGGCCCGTTCCTCGTCCGCCGGCGGCTCGTCGTTCTCGCGCGCGTCCACGGAGGTCGTCCGATCCGTCACGCCGAGGCCCGGCTCCGCCCGGGGGGCTCCGCCACCGGGGACGGCTCGTTGGAGCCGCCGCGGTGAGGCCGGCGGTCCTCGGCGGTCGACGGGGCGAACTTGTAGCCGTAGTGAATGACGCCCGCGCGTCCCTCCTCGCGGAGCTTGCGGAACATCGCGTGGACGGGCATTCCGATCTCGACCTCCACCGGGTCGACGTCGACGATCTGCCCGGTGAGCATCGGCCCCTCCACCGTCTTCACGAGCGCGAGCACGTAGGGCACCTGCATCTCGAACCCCTCGGCCGCGTCATGGACGATGGAGAACGAGAAGATCTCGCCGTCCCCGCAGAGCTGGAGCGGCTGCATCTTGCCGATCGAGTGGCGGTGGTGAGTACAGGTGGGGCATACGGAGCGGGGCGGGAAGTACACGGTGCTGCAGATCGAGCACTTCGATCCGCCGAGGTTGTACCGGCGAGGCGTTTCGCGCCAGAATCGTGCGATCGACATCGTACCCACCTAGTTGGTCCTCTCCAGCAGGTGGACCACGCTCGTAGCTCCCGTCCCACCCACATCGTGCGCGAGTCCAAGGTTCGCTCCGGCGACCTGCCGGTCCTTCGCGTCGCCGCGGAGCTGGCGGACCAGCTCGACGACCTGCGCGACCCCCACCGCTCCAAACGGGCGCCCCTGGGCCTTCAGCCCTCCCGAGGAATTCACCACCACGCGGCCGCCGCGGCCGAACTCGCCGGCCGCGAAGGCGGCGCCCGCAGCGCCCTTCGCCACAAACCCGATGTCCTCGAGCGCCACGAGCGCTCCGATCGAATAACCATCGAAGATCTCGGCGATCTGCACGTCCTTCGGCGTCCGCCGGGCTTGCTGAAAGGCGCGCCGCGCGGCGACGGCGGTCGAATCGAGCGTCGTAATGTCGCGTCGGTGGTGGACCGACATCGTGTCGCAGGCGACCTGGCTCGCCGAGATGTGGATCGGAGTGTCCGTGTACTTGCGCGCGACCTCCATCGGGCCGAGCACAACCGCGGCGGCTCCGTCCGAAAGCGGGGCGCAGTCGAGCATGCCGAGGGGCTGCGCGACCGGCGTGGCCCCGAGGACCTGCTCCAGCGTGATCTTGTTGCGGTAGTGCGCGTTGGGGTTCTTGGCCGCCATCTCGTGGTCCTGGACGGGGACCGCCGCGAACTCCTCGCGCTTGGTCCCGTACTCGTGCATGTGGCGTCGGGCGATGAGCGCCCAGAGGCCGGGAAGGGTGGCGCCGAAGACAACCTCCCACTCGTGATCGGCGGCCGAATCGGTGATCTGGTTGCCGGTGATGTCCGGCACGTCCGTCAGCTTCTCGGCCCCTCCGACGACCACGAAGTCGTACTGCCCGCTCGCCACCGCGAGGTATCCCGCGTGCAGCGCGAGCGCGCCCGAGGCTCCTCCGCCTTCGACCCGAACGGCGGGGAGGTTGCGATTCCCGAGCCCGGCGTAGTCGAGGATCAGGGGCGCGATCTGTTCCTGATCGATCAGGCGGCCGGCGGCCATGTTGCCGAGGAAGAGGCCTTGGAGCTGGGCCGACTCGAGCTTCGCATCCACCAGCGCCTGGAGGCCGGCCTCGATGCCGATCTCCCGGAAGGACCGGTCCCACAGCTCGCCGAACTTCGTCTGTCCGGCGCCGAGAACGGCGACCTCGCGCATCGTTACTCGCCTCCCATGTGGATCTTTCCGCGGAACTTCGCGTAGACCGCGTACGGAATCTCGATCCCGTGATCGAGGTAGTCCTGGACGGGACGGCCGTAGCCCCGGTCGAAGCGGGCGATCTCCTCCGTCGTCTCGAGATCGAAGGCGTCGCTTCCCGCGCCGGAACCGTACCCGACCATGAGGATCCGCTCGTGGGGCTGGGCATAATCGAGGACGTTGGCGAGCCCGATCAGGGCCGCGCCGGAGTACGTGTTGCCGATGTAGGGCGTGACGAGCCCGTGGCGCATCTGCTCCTCGGTGAACCCCATCTGTTTGCCGACCCGCTGCGGGAACTTCCCGTTGGGCTGGTGGAAGACGACGTGCGCGTAGTCCCGCGGCGTGCTCCCGACCTCCTCCATCAGGCGACGCCCGCACTCGGTGACGTGGCGGAAGTAGGCGGGCTCGCCGGTGAATCGGCCCCCGTGGCTCGGGTACCGCTCGCCCTCTCGGCGCCAGAAGTCCGGAGTATCGGTCGTGTAGGAGAGCGTCTTGCGCAAGGAGCAGATGACCCGTTCGCGCCCGATCACGAACGCGGCGCCGCCCGCGCTCGCGCTGTACTCGAGCGCGTCGCCGGGGGCCCCCTGCGAGGTGTCCGAGCCGATCGCGACGCCGTATCGGACCATCCGCGACTCGACGAGGCCGAGGCAGGTCTGGATCGCCGCGGTCCCGGCCTTGCACGCGAACTCGAAGTCGGCCGCGGTGAGGTTCGGAGTGGCCCCGACCGCTTGCGCGACGACCGTGGCGGTCGGCTTGACCGCGTACGGGTGGGATTCCGATCCCACGTAGAGGGCCCCGATCTCCTGGGGATCGATCGCCCCGCGGATCAGCGCCGTGCGCAGGGCCTCCGTCGAGATCGTGATCGTGTCCTCGTCCGGCGCCGGTACGCTCTTGCGGTGGACGTTGAGCCCCTGGCCCATGCTCGCGCCGTCGACCCCCCATACCTTCCCGATCTCGGTCGGCGTGATCCGGTACCGGGGCACATACACCCCATAGCTCACTATGCCTGCTTCCATGTGGTTCGATCTCCGTGCGTTACAGCTCCTCGAGCCGCTCCAGGATCGTGGACGCCGGGAGCGCGGTGGTGAGGAGAGGGATGTTCTCGACCTCGCTCAGGCGGATCGCGAGCGGGTCGATGCGGCCCGGGTTGGCGAACACGACCGCGGCCGGTTTGAGCGGGTGGGCCCGGATGGCGACCATCGGCGATCGCCCATAGCGGACGTTCGCGAAGATGAGGGCGCGCTGGGTCGTCCAGCCGTAGACCTCGACGTAATGCGCCGCGTCGATCGAGAGGATCGCGCGGGGCGCGTCGAGCAGGGTGTAGCCATGGATGTCGCGCGAGAGGCCGACCCGTCCCACGGCCTTCGCGTCCAGCCGTTCGGCGAAGGCTTTCAGCGGCACGGCGACGGAGAACTCCCGCATCCCGAGGATGCCTTCCGAATGGGGCCGGGCTCCGAGGCGTTGGCCGACCCGGCTGCCGTGCAGGGTGTCCAGATCGACCAGCCCCTGGACGTACCGCCGGATGAACCCCGCCCCGGGGCTCGCCCGGCGTTCGGACTCGTAGTCGCTGATCACCGAGGGCACGGTTTCGAGATGGCGTGCGAGGTCCCGCTGGCTGATCTCGAAATCCTCCCGCCATTTGCGCAAGGTGCGGCCGGGGTGGGCGGAGAGGACGACCTCGCCAGCGATCTTCTCGCGGATCTCGGCGTCCATTCCCCGGTCCACCTCGGGCGGGGTATAAATCGGTAGCTCTGCTGTCGTCCATGCTATCGTCATATGTCGAACGTGCTGAGGAGCCGGTCGGGGAAGTGGACCGGGCGAGAGTTTCCGGAACGGGCGCTCCTTCCCGCTCCCTTTGAACTCGCGGCCTCTACCTTGCCAAGGTAGCGATCTTCCGCTGATCTACCGGCCCACGGGCCCCGCCGAAGCGGAGCGCGCCATAAGCCCTTTCCCGCTCGCGCCGGGCGCGCGCGGGCTCACTTGCGGCCGAAGACCGCCAGCATCGCCGGGAAGTAGAACAGGCGGATGATGAACGTGTCGATGACGAGCGAGATTGCGAACGCGATCCCGAGTTGCTCGAGGAAGCTGATGGGCTGAAGTCCGAGCGAGCCGAGCGAGACGGCGAGGATCAATCCGAGGGACGTGACGACGACCCCGGAGTGGGCGATGGCCCGCGGGATCGCGATCTTCTTCTCCGCCAGCTTTCGCTCCTCCACGACCCGGCTGAGGATGAACACGGTGTAATCGTTCCCGAGCGACAGGAGGATCACGAACAGGATCAGCGGGATGAGGTAGATCAGCGATTGACCGAGGAGGTACGTACTGATCCAGTACAGGAGCACGATCGTCACCGAGATGCTGATGTAGACCCCGGTGAGGGAGATGATGGGGTAGGACAGCGAGCGGAAGGCGAAGCCAAGAACGACCCCGATCAGCAGGACAATCAGGATCTCGATTTCGGGGTAGACGATGTTGTTCTGGTTCTTCTGGTCGAGCGACGCCGCGCTGATCCCTCCCACGACCCAGCTCGAGTTCGATCGCATCTGGCCGACGAGGTCCATCGCCTGGTTGGTGAACGGATTGTAGTTCGTGAAGACGGCCCAGTACGCCCAGGTGCCATTGTCGAAGATGAACGTCGTGGCGGCCGACTTCGTGGCGGAGGTCGTTCGATTCCCGGAGACGTACGGGCCGATCGCCGACTTGACCCCCGAGAAGCTGAGGATGTGCGTCGCGGTCGCGTTTAACTGCGCAGCGCCCGCGGGAGAGATCCGGCCGTCGGGGAGGAGGTACCCGGAGGGATCCTGCACGAGCACGTACGTCGGGTAGAGCTGGTTCGACCCGAACGCGGAGTCGAGCTGCTGCTGGGCCTGCACGCTCGGCAGGCTGGACGGTAAGCCTTGGGTCACGTCGTACGTCGTCGGGACCGTGAGCGCCACCGCGATGGCGGGGATCGCGAGGACGGCCACGAGCGCGATCACGAGGTAGCGTCGGCGGACGGAGAAGTTGGAGGCACGGTAGAACCCGGTGGTTTCGATGGGCTTCATCGGGCCGGGGATCCGGGCCTTCTTCAGGAAGATCCGGGGCCCGATGTAGCTCGTCAGGACGGGGAGCAAGGTCGCTTCGCAGATGCCGATCAGCATGACGGCGATGAACAGCACCGGGCCCCAGCTCGGCAGACCGGGAATGAAACTGAGGACGCCGAGGCCGACCGCGACGATGATGGCGCTCGTGAGCACGGCGAATCCCGCCGTGTCCGTCGCCCGCTCGATCGCGAGCTGCGGGTCGACGCCCTGGTGCACCTCCTCACGGTAGCGGTACAGGAGGAACACCAGATAGTCGGTGACGATCCCGAGGGTCACCGCCTCGAGGGTGTACGTCACAAGATAGTCGACCGGGCCGAAGAGGAGGCCCGTCGTGAAGATCGCCACATCGCCGAAGAGCGTGCCGATTAGCACGAACAGGATTGTGAGGAGCGGCGCGACCCAGGATCTCAGCGTGATGAGAACGGCGATCGCGAGGAAGACGAACGTCAGCGCGAAGAGGAAGTCGGAGGAGGCGGTCAGCGCCTGGGTATCGTAGCTGATCGCTCCGCTCCCCGTGACCCCCGCGCTGGGGCCGAAGTACTCGGTCGCGAGGTTGCGGACGCCCGGGGTCGCGATCTGCGCCGGGTAGGTGTTGTCGGAACTGCGGTAGGAATCCGGGACGTTGAAGATGACGAGCAGGATCTGGGTGGTCCCGTCGGGGCTGACGTACTGGGTGCGCAGGGCGGTGAAGAGGTCCTCGAAGGGGAACGGAATGTCCGTCCAGCCGTTGTCGAGGACGTAGTTCCAGCCTCCGTTCCCGGGGAGGAGGAAGGAGGCGACCACGCTCGGCGCGATCACGATGGGTCCCGCCGGGTTCAGCACGAGCCCGATCGAGGTCTCGAGATCGTAGGCGCTCGTGTAGTTCTGCAGGTTGGAGACCAGGACGATGATGCTCACCTCGCCGCTGGAAGGGATGCTCGGCGGTGCCGACCAGAAGATTGCCGTATTGACCTGGGAGAGCGGGGCGACCGAGGTCGAGTAGTTCTGAAGGAGGTTGGCCTTGAATGCCGCAGTGTAGTTCGAGTACGGCCCGCCCACCTTCGTGTACGCGGTGTTGATTCCGGCGTAGGTGTAGCTCTGGTTCCCCCACTCGGCGTAGAACTTCTGGGGGAACGCGTACACTTCCGCGGAGTAGTTCACAAACGAGGAGTGCGCCGCGACGATCGTGCTCCGATGGGATCCGTAGATCTCATTGAGGAGCGTCGCTTCCGAGTAGCAGATCGAGCCCGTATAGTCGTAGTGGGAGTAGTTCTTCTGGGCGAGCGCCGCGGCGAACGATTGGGCCTGCGAACAGAACGCCTGGGGGGTCGGGTACTGCGCGCTCGAGTTCGCGACCACGGCGAACAGCGTCGAGTTCTGGGGGTGGCCCTGAGCGAGGAGGTTCTGCGCCTGCTGCGACTGGCTCCCCGAGACGCCGTTGCCCGAGGAGGAGTAGTTGATGTACTGAGAGGAGAACGCCGCCATCGGAACGATGGCGAGCAGGATGATGATCCACACCACCAGAACGAGCCGACGTCGACGGTTCTTGAAGAGGAGGCGAGACAAGCCGTGACCGTTGCCTGCAGGGTCTTCGGCTCCCATCTTGCGCACACGGGGGGGGGCCCTGGAATAATGACCTTTCGCCTCCCCGTCTCCGTCGAGCGGGTCCACCTGCCGGGGGGAGGAGCCCGCGGGCCCTAGGGTCCGCGGTCTCGGAGTTGTGCGCTCCGGAAGGAGGGTTAATTCCTCCGTCAGACCTTCCCCGGTCCATGCGCTATCCGAACCGCCCCGACCGCCGCGTGGATCCGATCGGGGCCTTTGTTCCGGGACCGCGCGTCCTCCGTGCCCCGACGGGACGCGGAGTGCTGAACGGACGGACGTTCGCCGTCAAGGACGTGCTGGACATTCGCGGTGAGCGGACCGGTAGCGGGAACCCGGATTGGCGGACCACGCACGCTCCCGCGCGCTCCACTGCGCCGGCCGTCGAGCGATGGCTGGAGCAGGGAGCCCGCATGGTGGGCAAGACGATCTGCGACGAACTTGCGTTCAGCCTGGAGGGAGCGAACGTCCACTATGGAACGCCCATCAATTCTCGCTGCCCGAATCGGCTGCCTGGAGGGTCGTCGAGCGGATCCGCGGCCGCCGTCGCGGCAGGCCTGGTGGACGGAGCGCTCGGTTCCGATACGGGCGGCTCGGTCCGGAACCCCGCGAGCTTCTGCGGTATCTTCGGCTTCCGTCCCACCCACGGACGGGTTCCCGTCCGAGGCATGACTCCGCTCGCCCCGAGTTACGACACGGTCGGCTGGTTCGCGGGCGACGGCCCCACCCTCCAGCGATTCGGCCGCGCGCTGTCCATCGGGAGGGGGGAACCTCCCCGTCAGTACGTGCTCGTGTCGGATGCGTGGGATCTCGTGGAACGGCGATCCGCGCGAACCCTTCGGGCGGCGGCCGAGAAGCTGGGGATCACCGACGAGGTTCGGATCTACGATGACCTCCCCGCGGCATGGTACGAAGCCTACCGCGTGCTCCAAGGCGCCCAGATCTGGTCGGAGCACGCCGACTGGATCCGCCGGGCCCACCCCCGCTTCGGGCCCCGAACGGCCGAGCGGCTCGCGGCCGCCCGCCGGATCACCCGAGCCGAGGTTACGAAGCAGGCGCGATTCCGTCGCCGGGTGGCGCGTCGGGTCCGGGCGCTCGTCCGGAACGGGCGGGCCCTGGTGCTCCCGGCCAGCCCGTGCATCGCACTGTCGCGCCGGCGCTCGCTCGCCGAACGGGCGTCCTTCTATCCTCGCGCCCTCGCGCTCAACTCGGTCGCGGGTCACTCCGGGCTGCCCGAGGTGGCGCTCCCTCTCGCGGAGGTCGGAGGATGCCCGATCGGGATCGGGGTGATCGCCGGCGCCCATCGCGACGAGAGCCTGCTCGCATTGGCCGCCTCCGATCGCATCGCCCAGCTCCTCCCCGAAGCCACGGTCTCCCCGCGAACGCTCCGCTGATGCCCCGGGGCCTCCCTCCCCCTCCATGCTCGCTTGGGGACCCCCACCGGGCCTGGGTCGAGGTCGAGCCGCACCGGGGCACGCGGCCACGGTCCACAACAACGCTTATGGGCCGACCCCCGTTCATCCATTCGATGGCAGAAGGCTCCTCGTCCGGCGAGCCGATCGATGTCCTCTTGGCGGGCACCCGGGACCTGTTGCGGCCTGAGGAGATCGTTCGCGATGCGACCCGCGACATCATCAAGGACGAGATCCGCCGCCACATCGAAAAATCACTCAAGGCGGATCCGGAACTGGCCCGGGATCTGCGAGAATCGGTCCGCCAGTTGCTCGAAGCGCGCGCGCTCGAGTACGCCGCCCTGCTCCAGGTCGGGACGTGTACCGCCCGGCTCGGCCTGTCGACCCTCCCCGAGTCGGTGCGAAGGAAGCTGCGCGAGGACATCGCCAAGCTCCTGACCCGCGAGCTCGGCGGCATCGTCGAGCAGTCGCTCTGATCCGTAGACGGCTACTGCTGGATGAGCTCGATCCAGATATCGTCCGGCCCGCGATAGTACGCCACCACGACGCGCCGACCCTCCCGGAACTGGGTCTGGAGCCGCCCTCCGTAGCGGCGCAATCGGCGGGCGGCGTCGGGCAGGGCCCGGACCCGAACACCGATGTGGTCGAGACCCTCACCCGCGACGAAGCGGGTCGCGAACTCCGAGCCCGGCGGGTACCAGTTCAGCTCGAGGTGCTGCTTCGATCGCGGATCGCGCAGAAGGACCCAGATGCCTCCATGGTGCATGGTTCCACGGCGGACCTCCCGCAGTCCGAGTGCGCCCGTGAAGAACCGGTGCGCGCGCTCGAGATCGGTGACTCGGATTCCTGTGTAGTCGATGTACATCCCCTTCATGCGACACGTGCCTTCGGCGCCCGTCGGCCGCGTGGCGGCGTCGGTCGCGCCCCGTCCGGCCGCGAGGGCAGGCGCTCGAGCAGTTCCCGGACGCCGTGGACGAGCGCGGCGATGTCGCCTCGGTTGTTGTAGAGATAGAACGATGCGCGAATGCTCCCCGTAAGGCCCCGGCGCTCGTACCAGGAGTGCACGCAGTGCATGCCGGAGCGGACGAGCACTCCCCAGCCCTCGTCTAGGAACAACGCCGCGTCGTGGGGATCGATCCCATCGATCGTGAAGCCGAAGATGCTGGGGCGGTCCCGAACGTTCTCCGGTCCGAGGACGTGGACCCGTGCGAGCCCGGAGAGCGCTTCGGTCACCTCGCGGTTGAGCTCGCGCTGAGCGCTCTCGATGGCCTCGAGGCCGATCCGCTCGAGGTACCGAAGTCCGGCGTGGGCTCCGATGATGCCAGCGTAGTTCTGCAGCCCCGCCTCGAACCGGTAGGGAGGGGGACGCAGTTCGTGGTCCGTGAGCGTGGTCCACTGCACCGTCTCCCCCCCGATCACGAGCGGACGCAATCCCGAGAGCGCCTGCGGGGTGCCCACGAGGATTCCCGTTCCGGTGGGTCCGAGCATCTTGTGGGCCGAGAGGGCGTAGAAGTCCGTGCCGAGGCGATCGAAGTTCACCGCGCGGTGCGGGGCCGCCTGGCAGCCGTCGAACAGCGTCTGAGCTCCCCGATCGTGCGCGCGCTCCGCGATCTCGCGGATCGGAAGCGAGCGACCGTCGAGATTGGAGGTGTGGAAGAGGCTGACGAGCCGGATCCTCCGGGAGAGGGCGCGCTCGAGCACCTCCGCATCCCACGACCCGTCCGCGCTCAGCGGGAGGATATCGAGCCGGATCCCGCGCTCGCGCTGGAGCCGCTGCCAGACGACGAGGTTCGAGTTGTGCTCCTGATCGGAGACGAGCACCCGGTCGCCCTTCTTCCAGTCGAGGCCGCTCGCGACCAGGTTGATCGCCTCGGTCGCGTTCCGCAGGAAGACGACATGTTCCGACGCGCTCGTGCCGACGAACTCGGCGAAGGCGTCCCGCGCGGCGTCGTAGCGCCGTGAGACCTCCTCGGAAAAGCGGTGCAGGCTGCGCCCGGCGCAGCCGGGGTAGTCGGAGTAGTACTCCTCCATCGCGCGCAGGACCGGATCGGGTACGAGCGACATGCACGCGGAGTCGAGGTACGCAACGCGAGATCGCCCCGGGTGTGGGCGCAGGGCGGGGAAGTCGGTGCGCGCGCGTGCGACGTTCACGGGGGGTTCCTCTGCAGGGCCTCGGTCGCGGCCAAGAGGGCGGCGGCGCCGTAAACGAGAGCGGCCTCGGGCGGAGCGAACTGGGCGCTGTGCAGTCCCGCCGAACGGCCCGCGACCCCCACGCCGAGCTGGAAGAACGTCCCGGGCACACGCTCTAGGTACCGGGCGAAGTCCTCGGCGCCCATCACCGGCTCCTCGAGCTCGATGACGCGGCCGACGCCGAACTCCGAGCGCAGAGCCCCCGTGATCACCCGCGTCGGCCCGGCGGGGTTCCACAGGGCCGGGTACCCTCGGTAGTACTCGATCCGCACCTTGGCCTCCAGGCTGGCGGCGATCGAGCGCACGCGACGGCGGAGCGCGACCTCCATCCGTTCGCGGGTCGCGGGCCGAAACGTCCGCACGGTGCCGTCGAGGACGACCTCGTCCGGAAGAATGTTGTGCCGGGTGCCGCCGTGGATCTGCCCGACGCTCACGACCACCGGGTCGACCGGGCTGCGTACCCGGCTCACGAGCGCCTGGAGTCCGACCACGATCTCCGAGGCGACGAGCACGGCGTCGGGCCCGAGGTGCGGCGCGGCCGCGTGGCCCCCATGGCCCCGGATCCGAATCCGGAAGCGGTCGGCCGCGGCCATCGCCGGCCCTACGCGGGTGCCGATCGACCCGAGCGGCACGGCGGGGTCGACGTGCTGGCCCACGACGTAATCGACCTTCGGCCGCTCGAAGCAGCCTCGTTCGAGGAACGGCAGTGCGCCCCCCTTCTCTCCCTCCTCCTCGGCCGGTTGGAACAGCAGCTTCACGGCACCCCGGAGCTCCGAGCGGTGCCTCGCGAGGACGGCAGCGGCTCCGAGCAGCGCCGACATGTGAACATCGTGCCCGCACGCATGCATCCGGCCGGGGTTGCGCGAACGGAAGGCAAGGCCGGTCTCTTCGCTCACCGGCAGGGCGTCCATGTCCGCCCGCAGGGCCACCACGGAACCCGGTCGATCCCCGACGATCATCGCGAGGACCCCGTTGAAACCGTCGCCGTACGTGATCGGATCGAGGCTCAAGGCCCGGAGCGCTGAGACGACCCGATCGCGCGTGTGGGTCTCTTGGTCGGAGAGTTCGGGGTCCTCGTGAAAGGCGATCCGCCACGCCCGCATCTGGGGTAGCACGCGTCGGGTGGAGCGCGTCCACCGGCCGGCGACCGGAGCCATTGGGCCGCTAGCGGCGCGTGCGATATAAGAGGGGCCGCGGCGGCGGGCTCACGCGCCGTGCGCGCGAAGCGTACGTGCGATCGGCCCGAGCACGCGCCGGACCGTCGCCGCTCCGAAGGATCGGACGAAGCGCTCCTCGAGCGCGCTCGCGACGATGACCCCGTCGGCCCCGTACGCGAGCGCCTGCGCGGTCGTCGCGGGATCCTTGATCCCGAACCCGATCAGGACCGGGGTCCTCGGCGCGGCCCGGTGGGCCGTCCGAACGATCGGGGTCAGGTCGATCCGCTCGGCCGAGCGTGCCGTCCCCGTGGTCCCGTAGCGCGCCACGAGGTACAGGAATCCGCGGGTCGCTCGCGCGAGACGGACCGTGCGCCTCTCCGAGACCCCCGGCGCCGCCAGGAGGACGAGATCGATCGAATGGCGGCCGGCCGCGTCGATCCAGGGCGGCGCTTCTTCCAGCGACAGGTCCGGAACGATGAGGCCCGACGCACCCGCGCGCGCGATGCTCGGGAGCGAGTGGTCGAGCCCGTGCCGCCAAAATGGGTTCGCGTAGCTCATGACCGCGGTCGGGAGGAGCGCGCTCGCGATCTCGAGCGACTCGACGAGATCGCTCCAGTCGGTGCCATTCGAGAGGGCCCGGTCCGCGGTCGCCTGCAGGATCGGCCCATCCGCGATCGGATCGGAGAACGGGAATCCCAGCTCGAGCGTCGAAGCCCCCGCCTCGAGCGCGGCCTCGACGACCGAGCGGAGCCGACGCGTGCGGGCCCGGTCGACCATGACGTACGGGACCAGGGCCGCGCGTCCCTGCGAACGAGCGAGGGAGAGCGCGTCAGCGACTCGCGGCACGCCCGACCACCTCCAGGTCCTTGTCGCCGCGGCCGGAGAGCGTGACGACGATCTTCTGCCGGGCGGGACGCCGTCGCGCCTCCGCGACCGCGGCGAACAGGGCATGCGAGGGTTCCAGGGCGGGCAGGATCCCTTCGTCCTCGGCGAGCCAATGGAATGCGCGCAGGGCTTCGTCGTCGTGGACCGCGATGTACCGGGCCCGCCCGCTGTCCTTCAGCCATGCGTGCTCGGGGCCGACGCCGGCGTAGTCGAGCCCGGCGCTGATGCTCTCCGTCTCGGAGATCTGTCCCTCCCGGTCTTGCAGGACGTAGGAGTAGGCCCCGTGCAAGATCCCGGGCCGTCCGTGGGCGAGGGACGCCGCGCCGGCCCCGTGGTGGCGAGATCCTCCGGCCTCTACGCCCAGGAACTCGACGTCCGTGCGTCGCAACGGATGGAACGTGCCGATCGCGTTGGATCCGCCGCCGACGCACGCGACCGCGAGGTCGGGGAGCCGGCCGAACGCCGCGCGGGATTGCACCGCGATCTCCCGTCCGATCACGCTCTGGAACTCCGCGACGATCGATGGGAACGGATGCGGCCCTACGGCGGAACCCAGTAGGTAGTGGGTCGTCCGAACGCTCGAGATCCAGTCCCGGAGCGCGGCGTTGATCGCGTCCTTGAGGGTCCGCTGGCCCGTCGTTACGGGCCGGACCTTCGCGCCGAGCAGCTCCATCCGGAGGACGTTGGGCCGTTGGCGCTCCATGTCGACCTCGCCCATGTACACCTCGGTCTCGAGCCCGAGCGCGGCTCCGATCATCGCGGTCGCTACCCCGTGCTGCCCCGCACCGGTCTCGGCGATCAGGCGCGGCTTGCCCATCCGCTTCGCGAGCAGGCCCTGGCCGAGCGCGTTGTTGAACTTGTGCGCGCCGCCGTGCACGAGATCCTCCCGCTTGAGCCAGATCTCCGCGCCTCGGGCCCGCTCGGTGAGCCGGCGGGCGAAGTACAGAGGTGTGGGTCGGCCGGCGAGCGTGCGGGAGAGGCGGCGAAGCTCGGCGCGGAACCTCGGATCTCGCCGCGCGGCGCGCCACTCGTGTTCGAGCTCGGACAGCGCCGGGACCAGGGTCTCGGGGACAAAGGCTCCCCCGTAGGGGCCGAACCGCCTAGGCATGATGGGCCTCCCAGCGTCGCACGGCCCCCAAGAACGCGAGCATGCGCGTCGGATCTTTCCTCCCGGGAGCGGATTCGATCCCACTCGAGACGTCCACTCCCCACGGGGCTACGGTCGAGAGCGCGCTCTCCACGTTCTCGGGGGTGAGTCCCCCACCGAGCACGATCTTTCGGCCGGGGGCGCTCGCGATGATCCGGGCGCAGATCTCCCAGTCCGGAACTACGCCGCCTCCTCCCGGCAGGGCGCCGCCCGCGGCGTCCAAGTGGACGAGGGAGGCGAGATCGGTCCCAGGAAGCTCGGGAGTGGGATCGCCGCTCCCCGGCCGGGGAATCGCCAGTGACGGGACGATGTGACGCCGAAGGACCGTATCGAGCCCGTCGGGGATCCGACCGTGCACTTGCACCCGGTCCGTTCCCATCTCTTCGAAGATCCGTAGGATCAGTTCGACGCTCGGATCGACCGTCACCGCCCAGATCTCGCGGTCGCTCGGCACGACCTCGGCGAGCTTCGCCGCCCGCTCCAGAGGGATCGCGCGCGGGGAGCCGGGCACGTCAATCACGAACCCCGCGGCCCCGCCTTCGGGCACGAGCGCGATCGTCGCGGCATCGCTCAATCCGCAGAACTTCACGAAGGTCGTCACGATCCACCTCGGCGCATGCTTCCCACCCGGCAGAGGCCGGCCACGAACCCCTCGGGGTCTCGCGCGCGAGCGAGCGCCGAACCGACGAGGATTCCATCCGCTCCCCAGGTGCGGAGGCGCGCGGCGTCCTCGGGGCCTTCGATGCCGCTCATCCCGATCAGCGGTCGGAGTCCCTGCGCATGGACAAACGTCTGCGCCGCGATCTCGGGGCGGAACCTCAGGGTGTCCAGGTCCCGCAGGTTGATGCCGTAGACGTCGGCGGGCACGTGGTCCGCCACCTCGAGCTCGTCGGGGCCGTGGAACTCGAGGAGAACCTCGAGCCCGCCTTCGTGGGCCCGCTCGGCGAGCTGGGCGAGCGAGTGCGAGAGACGGCGTTCGGTTTCGAGCCGGGCGAGGAGGAGGATCGCCGCGGCGCCCGCCCTCCGGGCGGCATCGACCTGGATCGGGTCGATCACGAAGTCCTTGAACAGTACCGGGAGGCGGCTGCGTGCGGCGACGGCCGCGACCTCCTCCGGCGCCCCCGCGAACTCCGGGGTCGTCGCGAGGCAGGAGAGGCCGGCCGCCCCTCCGGCTTCGGCGACGCGCACGAACGAATCGATCCCGGTGCGCGGCAGCGTCGGCTCGCGGGATCCTGGGGACCGGTGCTTGTGCTCGAGCAGCACCCCCCAACCGTGGGCCGCGGAGTCGATCGATGCACGGAGGCTCGGAGGAGATCGTCGCGCAGAGGACGGCAAGCCGATTGCGTACGCGGGGGAGGCGATCATGCGCCGGATCTCGGGAAGCAGGTCGTCCAGAAAGGCCATCGCTACTCCTCCCCCGCCCAGATGCGCGAAGCGCCGAGCTCACGGAGCCGGCCGAGCAGCGCTTCGGCGTTGCCGGAATCGAGCGCGTCGGTAGCGCGGGCGACGCCGGCTCGCAGCGTCGGAGCGGCGCCCCGCACCCACAGCCCGAGGGCGCTCGTGAGGAGGATGCTCCCCCGGCGGGCACCGCCCCCTCCCGCGAGGATCCGCTCGGTCTCGGCGGCCGACTCCCGGGCCGGAAGCGGACCGTTCGAGCCCCGGCGGTCGTCCGGATCGAGGTAGCGGTGGGGGTCCACTCGGAGCCGATGCCGGCGGGTACCGCTCCACAGGAACAGTTCGGAGGGCCTCGTGGGGGAGAACTCATCCGTCGCGTCCGAGGCAACGATCGTGGCCCCGTCGTGGACGCCGAGCCGGGGAAGGATCGATGCCACGGACCGGGCCGTGGCGCGATCGGGAGTCCCGACGACCTGGTAGGAGACTCGTGCCGGGTTCGTGAGCGGACCGAGCTGGTTGAACAGGGTGCGGATCCCGAGGGCGCGGCGCACGGGTCCCACCGCGTCGATCGCGGGATGGAAGAGCGGCGCGTGCAGGAACGTGATCCCCTCGCGACGGTAGCTCTCCCGGGCGAACGCCCGCGACGTGAGGTAGGGAAGGCCGAGCGCCTCGATCAGATCGCTCGATCCGGCGTAGCCGAGGCGGGCTCCGCGCAAGCTCCGGTTTCCATGCTTCGCCACGGGCACGCCCGCCGCGCGGACCACGAAAGAAGATACGGTGCCCACGTTGAACGCGGGGCGTCGCGCTCCGCCCGATCCACAGAGATCGATCGCCCGATTTGCGCGCGGGCCGGGGAACGGGATCGAACGGCGCTGGAGCTCGCGCGCGAAGGCCGCGATCTCGGCGGACGTCTCGCCGCGCGTCGCGAGCGCGGCGAGGAGCGCCGCGCGTTCGACGTCGGAGGTCGAATCACGAACCAAGAGATCGACCGCGGAGCGGACCTCCACGGGGCGCAGCGGCCGGCCGTCAGCCGCCCTCTCCAGCAGCGAACCGATCATCGGTGGACCTCCCCGAGGAAGTTCCTGAGGATCGTGGGCCCCCGCGTCGTGAGGTAGGACTCCGGATGGAACTGGACCCCCGTGACGGGGCGGTGTCGGTGCCGCACCGCCATGACGGTCCCGCGCGCGGTGGAGGCGGTCACTTCCAAGACGCGGGGGACGTGGCGTGCGTCGAGTACGAGCGAGTGGTACCGGGCCGCGTCGAACGGAGAGGGCACTCCCCGGAAGAGCGGGTCGGCGCCATGTCGGACCGCCGCCGTAGCTCCGTGCACGGGCGAGGAAGCGTGGACGACTCGGCCCCCGAAGTATTCGCCGATCAGCTGGTGGCCGAGGCAGACCCCGAGCACGGGGCGCTCGCGGCTAAACTCGGTCAGTACCCGGCGTGCGAGGCCCGTCACGCGCCGGTCCCGGGGATGGCCCGGACCCGGAGAGAACACGAAGCCGTCAGGGTCGTACTCGGTGACCTCCGACCAGGGAGCCGTGTAGCGGATCGTACGTACGTCGGCGCCCGCCGTGCGGAGCGCCTGATCCACGTTGTAGACGAAGGAGTCCTCGTGGTCGATGAGGAGGACCTTCATCGCGCACCTCCGACCAGCGTCGACTCTACCTGCGCCAGCTTCGCGAGCACCTCGCGGTACTCACGCCGAGGTTGGGACTGCCAGACGATCCCGGCGCCCGCGGCCGTGTGCAGCGCTCGTCCAGCCGCGAACGCCGTCCGGATGGAGAGCGCCCACGCGGCATCGCCGTTCCCGCGCAGGAGGCCGACCGCTCCCCCATACGGGCCCCTCCACGTTCGCTCCTGCTGGCGCAGGACCTGGGTCGCGCGGATCTTGGGCGCGCCGCTCACGGTTCCCGCCGGGAATGCGGCGGCGAGAGCCTCCCAAGGGCCGACCCCGGCACGCAGGCGGCCACCCACCCGGCTGATGAGATGCTCGAGGCGCGCGAAGCGCTCGCGGCGCTCCTTCGAGAGGACGCGGACGGTCCCAGCCTGGGAGATGCGCCCGAGATCGTTCCGGGCGAGATCGACGAGCATCCGGTGCTCCGCGAGCTCCTTGGGATCCTCCTGGAGCGCGCGACGCCCCCGTCGGGCCCGTCCGTGCGGAAGGGTCCCCGCGATCGGGCTGACGTAGGCGCGGCCCCTCCGGACCTCGAGGACGGACTCCGGGCTCGCACCGACGATCTCTCGATCGTCGAACTTTAGATAGTAGAAGTAGGCGAATCGCTCGACCGCACGCAGCCAGCCGGCGCGTTCGACCAGGTTCGCCGGCCGGGGCCAGCTCCGCCGGGTGGCGACCACGACCTGGAATACCTCGCCATCCCCGACCGCAGCGCGTGCGCGCCGGACGGCCCGTTCGAACGCTCGCTGGGGGAGCGTCTCCCGCAGCGGTCGGCCGGGGCTACGGATCTCTCGGGAGGCCGGCGGGCGCACTGGCAGGTGTGGCACGCGCTCGAGACGCAGACGCTCGATGACCGCGAACTCTCCGAGGGGGAAGGGCGCGCCCGGAGGGAACTTCCTCAACAGCGGCTCGAACGCCGAGACCGCGTCGAATCCGACGTAGCCGAGCAACGCCCGGTCCCGACGGCCGCGCAACGCGCTCACCGTCCGCTCCTCCAGCGAGGCGGTGGTGTCGCTCGGCCCGATCGCGAAGCGCGCTCGTGGGTCTACGAAGGACGTTGCCCATCGCCCGGGAATCCCCGGCGCGTCGCCGCGCTCGATGTAGCCCGCGCAGGCGGCGTCCCGGGAGCGGTGGACGAACTCCTCCCACGGATCGCTCATCGGCCCACCTCCTCGACGAGCGCGCGGTGAAGCGCGCGGAGCGCGGCGCGAGCCTTTGGGATCGGCACGGCGAAGGAGAGCGATCGGGGCGTGGCGCTCAATCCCTCCCCCTCGGCGAGGATCGCCGGCGGGATGCGGCCGAGATCGTCGAGCACGCCATCTCCGATCGCCGTGAGCAGGCCGACGGGGAACGGACCTTCGATGCTGGCGCCCCCTCCTCGGGAGAGGCCCGCGAGCGCGCGGGCGGCTGCCCGGGCCTTCGTGCGCTCCACCACGACGCTCAGCAGCGAGGAGGACGTGAAGAGGGTCACGATGTTCACGCGCGCGTCCGCGAGCCGGTGGGATGCCTCCGCGACGACCCCCGGTCGCTGGCGACCTCCCGGCACGCGAATCCGGACCAGCCCGAGGGGTTCGAGCAGGGTGAGCGCCCGCATCCCGTTCGGGCCCCGGGGAGGGCCGATGATGGTCACCTCATGCGGGTCGTCGAGCGAGCGGACCGCGATCTCCAGGTTCGCCGTGCGCGCCGGCTCCACCGTCAACGGATGGAGGACCTTCGCGCCGAACTGAGCGAGCTCCTCGGCCTCTTCGTAGGAGAGGCGTCGGATCGTGCGGGCCCGGGGCACGAGTCGCGGGTCGGCCGTCAGTACCGAAACGCCGCGTTTGATGAGCTCGACGCGGCTCGCACCGAGGATCGCCCCGATCGCGGTCGCCGAATAGTCGGAACCGCCACGACCGAGGGTGACGACGCGCCCGTGGAGGCTCCGGCCGAAGAATCCCGTGACCACCGGGATCCGGCCGCTCCGCAGGTGGGCTCCGAGCCCGGCGCGAACATTCGCGGCCGAGCGGTCGATGAGGATGTTCGCGGATCCGTGCCGATCGTCCGTAACGAGCCCGAGGCGGTCGGCCTCGATGCCGACGGCCGGAAGGCCGGCGTTCCGCAGCTCGCCAGAGAGCCAATCGACCGCCAAGCGCTCCCCGATGCTCAGGATGAGATCCGCGGTCGGCGGGTCGCACCGGCCGCGCCGCTCGATCCGATGGACGAGGCGGCGCAGGCGGGCCAGGTGCGCGCGGCCGATCGCCGAGGGGTCGGGATGTTGCTCTTCGATGCGGACGAGAGCTTCCCGATGGGCCCGGGTCGCGCGCGGCCGCTCGATCAGGCCCCGAAGCTCGTCGGTCACACCCTCCCGGGCCGAGACGATGAGGACGACCGGCGTGCGGGACTCCCGAAGCACCCGGATCCGAGTCACGACCACGTCGGGCCGGGCGAGCGATGCGCCTCCGAACTTGACGACGAGCGGCCGGCGCGGGCGTGCGCTCACGGGGACCTCCCGGAGGGGGCAAGGAGTCCGTAGGAGTGCGCGAGCTCCGCATTCGAGACCGAACCGCCCGCTCCTCCGCGGACCGCATTGTGGACGAGCAAGTAGAACCGGAGGTACGGCGCTTCCCAGCGCACCCGGCCGATGGAGACCGCCATCCCTCGAGCGCGATGAGGGTTCCCGGCCCAGCGGTCGCGAACGGGCTGGGGCCGGTCGGGCTCGCTCCGCAGCACGATCGGCGGGTGGGGGAGCGTGGGAAGAGGTGCACCCGCGAGCGGGTCGAAGCGGCGCCACGCATCCAGGATCTCGGCACGGCTCGGACGCCGACGGGCGATGACGGTGATCGCTTCGAGGTGACCGTCCCGAACCCCCACGCGGGCGCACTGGGCGAGCACCGGTTCGGCCCGCGGATGGATCCGACCGTTGCGAGCGGTCCCCAGCATGCGCCGGGTCTCCTCGGCGACCTTCTCCTCCTCCTCTCGGATGAACGGCACGACGTTGTCGGTGATCGACAGCGAGGCGACGCCCGGGAACCCGGCCCCCGACAGAGCTTGGTAGCTCGCGAGGTGGACCTCGCGGGGAGCGAGAAGCTTCCAGATCGGGGCGAGTCCGAGCACCAGGCCGGCCGCCGTACAGTTCGGGTTCGTCACGAGGATCCCGCCGGGGCGCCGTCGCGCGGTGAGCATCCGAAGATGAGCCGCATTCACCTCCGGGACGAGGAGGGGAACATCGGGGTCCATGCGGTGGTCGGAGGAATTGCTGAAGACGTGGAGGCCGCGCCGGCGGCACTCGGATTCCAGTACCCCGGCGGTGCCGGAGGGAAGGGCCCCGAACACCACCCGCACTCCGCGCGCGCGCAGCTCGCGAGGGGTGAAGGGGTGCAGCCGTTGCCGGGCGAGCGCGCCGGGGACATCTTCGGGGAGCTGCCAGAGCTCCTCGAGCGGCCGGCCCGCGGAGCGGTCCGACCCCACGAGGATCGGGGGAGCGAAGAACGGGTGATCGCCGAGCAGGCGGGCGAAATGCTGGCCGATGTACCCGCTCGCGCCCAGGATGGCGCTCGGGATCTGCCGGGAGTCTTCGCTCACGACAGGAACCCTCCGCGATAGGCGAGATCGGCGAGGACCATCGCACCCACGTTCTCGACCACGACGACGGCACGCGGAACGATGCAGGGATCGTGGCGCCCGGTGACGACGAGCTCGGCGGGCGCGTGGGTGGCGAGGTTGACGGTCTGCTGCGGTCGTGCGATGGAGGACGTCGGCTTGACGGCCACGCGGTAGACAATCGGCATCCCGTCGGCGAGGCCTCCCAGGATCCCGCCGGCGTGGTTCGAGGTCGTTCGGATCCGGCCGTCCTCGTAGCAGAACGGGTCGTTGTGCTCGCTCCCCCGCATGCGCGCCGCCCGGAACCCCGCACCGAACTCGATCGCTTTGACCGCGGGGATGGCGAAGACCGCGTGCGCGATCTCACCCTCGATCGAGTCGAAGAATGGCTCGCCGAGGCCGACCGGCACACCATGGATGTGCACCTCGACGACGCCCCCGACGCTGTCCCCGGATCGTCGGGCGGTGGCGATCTCCTCCTCCATCCGCAGGGCTGCGGTGGGATCGGGGCAGGCCACCTCGTTGGCGCTCGCCCGTCCACGGGTCTCCCCAAGCGTCAGGGACGGATCGATCAAGGCGTCGACCGCGCCGATGCTCCGCGTGAATCCGACCAGATCCACGCCGATTGGGGCGAGAAGCTGCCGGGCCAGCGCTCCGGCGATCACGAGCCCGACCGTCATGCGGCCGGAGAAGATGCCCCCGCCGGAGAGGTCCGCCTCGGGCCCGTACCGGACCCGCGCCGGGTAGTCCGCATGACCGGGGCGAGGCAGATCCCGCATCCGGTCGTACGCCGCGCGCTGGACGTCCTCGTTCGCGACGTGGGCCCGAAACGATCCCCCGTCGGTCCGGCCGTCCACCACGCCTCGGTCGATGACCATCCGATCCTCTTCCTGGCGCTTCGTGGCGAGGCGTCGGCCGACCGGCCTGCGACGGTCGAGCTCACGCTGGATCGCTCCCACGTCGATATCGTGTCCGGGCGGGATCCCGTGGATCTCGACCCCGACCTCGGGGCCATGGCTGGTCCCGAACAGCGCGACCCGATAGCGCTCGCCGAACTCCATCATGATGCGGTCCCTCGCTCGTGCACCACGCGGGACAGGGCATCCCAGAATCCGGGGAACGATTTTCGAACCGCCCGCCCGTCCCCCAGGTGGGATGGCGAACGCGCGGCGAGAGCGCCCACCGCCGCGCTCATGACGAGGCGATGATCGTCGAGATCCCGGAGCGAGAGCGACCGGGGAACGCCGGTGCCTAGGATGCTCAGCTCTCCTCCCGCGGTCTCGACGCGTGCACCCATCGCGCGCACGATGCGCGCGGTCTCGGCGAACCGATCGGACTCCTTCAGCCGCACGTGCGCCGCCCCTCGAAGACGGCTCCGGCGGCCCGGGACTCCTGCGGCGAGGACTCCCACGAGCGGGTACAGGTCCGGCGAGTTCGTTAGATCGACCGAGATCCCTCGACGGACCGAGCCGGTCACTTCGGTCGCGAATCGACCGCAGCGAACGGACGCGCCCATCCGGCGCAGGATATCGAGCAGCGCAAGATCGGCCTGCGGCCATCGCCGGTCGAGCCCCGTCACGGTCACATCCCCGCCTGTGAGGGCAGCGGCCGCCCAAAAGTACGCGGCCGACGAGGCGTCGCTGGGTACGGTGAAGGGAGTGGCCCGGAACGTCTGCGGCCCGTCGACGCGGTAGGCTCGCGGCCGCACAACGATCCGGACCCCATAGGCATTCAGGACCGCGCAGGTCGCCTGGACGTACGTTCGTGAGACCAAAGGCCCTTGCAGTCGGATCTCCGATCGACCCTCGACGCGCGGCAGGGCCATCAATAGGGCGGAGAGATACTGCGAGGTCTCGTCGGACCGCACGTCGATGCGGCCCGCGGAGATCGGTCCGCGGATCGTGCACGGAAGGGCCCGGTCCTCGTGTTCGGGAGAGATTCGTGCTCCGAGCGTGCGCAATGCGTCGTACAGATCCAACATCGGTCGAGCGGGGAGGCGTCCTCGTCCCGTGATCCGGATCGGTCGGTCGGAGAGTGCCGCGAGTGCCGTCAGGAACCTCAGCGTCGTTCCCGACTCGCCGCAATCGATCGTCCGAAGGCGGTCGGTCGCCACCGGCGCGGGCTGGATCTGCCACCGGTCCGCGGCGAATCGCACGCGCGAGCCGAGCGCAGCGAGGCCACGGGCGGTGGCGCGCGTGTCGTTCGAATCCAGCGGCCGAAGGACGGTGGCCCGGCGACCGGAGAGGTGGGCCGCGACCAAGGCACGGTGAGTGTAGCTCTTGGAGGGCGGCGGGGTGAGCCGCCCTCGCGCAACGCCGGGATTCACCGTGCGGATCATGAGGCCTCCTCGATCGGCTCGATGCGGGCGCGTGGTCGGAAGTCGACCGCACGTACCTCCCCACCCCGGGAAGCGAGGGTGCTCCGCACCGCATCCGCGCGCTCGGGAGGTGCCAGGACTGCAAGGGCGGGACCAAGTCCGCTCACTCCGCTTGCCGTGGCGCCGCGCTCGGCGAGTTGCCGACGAAGTTCGCCGTAGTCGTAGCCGAGGATAGATTCGACGAGCTCGGTGTTGCGTTCCATCGCTCCCAACAGATCTCCCCCGAGCGCCGCGTCGATCGCCGGCCGAGCCTCCGCAGCACGCGCACGGAACCTATCGTGCCATTCGGTGGACGGGCGATGGTGCGCGGAAGGTATCCAGAGGAGAACGGCGAGCCCCGCGGGAGCCTCCCCGGACCAGAGCACGGCGCGCGCCGCGTTGTCCGTGATGACCGCGCCTCCGGCGAGCGCCGCGAACGCGTCATCGAACGCTCCCGTCGCGCTCAGGCCGATCCTCTGAGAGAGGTCCGCCGATATCCGTGCGAGGGTCGTGGCATCGGCGGCCACGCCGACGGCTCGAGCCACGGCCGCGAGGACCGCACCGCTCACGGCGGAGGAACTCTTCAACCCGCACGCGGACGGGATCGAAGAGCGGATTCGGACCTGGACCGACGGGGCGCCACCGGGCGCGAACCGCTCCAGCCCGGCCTCGACGGCGGCGCGCACGAGCGGAGTGTCGCTGGGGGGCGCGATCGTGGTGGCGCCGGGTCCGTGGCGCGGCTCGAGATCGAGGTCGACCTCCACCTTGACGTCCAGCGTGACGGCCGCGGCGGCGCCGATGCCGGCGGCCAGGGCGTTGACGAACGTGATCGCTCCCGACGCCGCCGCTACGCCGCGCACAGAACCTCCTGAAGGGCCTTCTGCTCGAGCGCGAGCGAGGGGCGCGCGTCCCAGAAGGCTCCGAAGCTCTCGGCCGCCTGATAGACGAGGAGCCGGCCGCCGTCCTCGTACGTACCTCCGCCCTGGATCGTCATGTCCCTCAGGAAGGGCCGATCCGGCCGGTAGACAAAATCGAGGACGTACGTGCCCGGTCCGCATCGCCCCGCCCAGGGGATGTCGAGCGCAGGAACGTCCGAGCGGCCGGCAGGCGTCGCATGGACGATGAGCGACGCAGGAGCCGACGACGGTCGGGATACCTCCGTCCCGAACTCCCGTGCGATGCGGGCGACATGGCCGGCCGATCGCCCGAGAATCTCGGCGCTGGCATGGAGCTCGGAGGCGGCGACGAGGGTGGCACGGGCCGCACCTCCCGTCCCGAGCACGAGGAGACGGTCGTCGGTCCAGGCGCCGGATTCCCGAAGTTCCCTGAGGCGACGGAGCATGGCGCTCACATCGAAGTTCTCCGCACGCCAGACCCGACCGGTGCGAACGAGAGCGTTCGCGCAGCCGGCCTGCTCGGCGGCACGCCCGCATCGGTCGGCGAGACGCAGCGCAGCGTCCTTCCACGGATGGGTGACGTTCATCCCCCGAAGCCCGTCCTCGCCCAGCGGACGGAGCACACGCGCAAGCTCCTCCTCCGATTCGATGTCGAGCGCGAGATAGAGGCCGGGTTTCCCTTCCTCCGCCATCCACAAGGTGTGGACATCGGGCGACAGCGAGTGGTCGATCGGGTGACCGGTCACTGCGAAGAGCCGGCCGAACTCGCCGGCATCGTAGAACCGTCGAAGTCGGTCCACGGGGAGTTGGGACGGTTCCACCGCGGCCTCTCCCCTGGCCCTGAGCCCCCGAGCCGGAGGCGCCGCGAACACAGCGGCGAGCCCGAAGCGAGGGGCGAGGGCTCGCACGAGAGATCCCGAAGCGCCGGTCGTAAGGACGATCTCCGGGTGCGGGCTCCCTCCGGGGTGGAGCAGTGGACGCACCTCTCGGTAGAATCGGCCGACGCCGCAGGGCAGCACTACTTTGGCGATCGCACCGCGAGGCTGGTGGCCCGAGAGGAGCTCGGAGATCTTCTCCGCGGTGTCATTCGCCCGGAGATGGCAGGAGAGGATCAGGGTCGGGCAGTGCGCCCGGGTCCCAACGCTCGCGATCAAGGCGCGGTCGCGTCGTAGCTCGAGATCGAGGTAGGTGAACGGCAGATCGGCGAGCGCGGTCAGGATGTCCGTCCGATCGCGAAGATCATCGAGCCCTGCGCCTCCCTCCGCGGTGGAGCGGTACGTGGCGAGCATCGGGAGAGGGCTCGGGAACAGCTCGGCCGCGCGGGGAAGGTCCTCGCGGGCCCAGCGATCGAAGCGGATTTCCACCGCATCCGCGCCCTGCGGGAGGAGCTCGGCCACCTCCGCTCGCGTCGCCACCGGCGTGCGGGAGGGGATCGTCACGATCACGAGCGGAAGGTGCTCTGTCATCGTTCCTCGATCGTTTCCGCGACGGCCATGCCGAGATGACGGCCCGCGACGAGCGAGACCCCCAATACCTCGTTTCCCGCGTGAAGGTCGGTCGTTGCGATCCGTCCATCGGGCGTGGTCAGTCGGACGGTCTCTGCCTCTTGGAGGAAGACCGTGAACAGGCGGCCGCCGCGCTCGACCTCGATGAGCACGAGCGGGCGGCGCTCGATCTTGATGCGGCCGACGCGGGCCGAGCGCGACGAGCCGTCCGAGCTTGCGACGAGCACCGCATCCCCTGCGACGAGCTCGCTGAGGTACCGGGTCTCGCCGTTGGCGAGCAAAGTGTAGGAATGGGCCGCGCCGGCGTTGACACGGAAGGGCCGCGGGCGGGTGTAACGGGACCCGATCGCCTCGCTGGCGACGTGGAGTAGGAAGGCGGCTGCGCTCCCCACCAAGAGCCCTTCCTCGGGCCGGAGGAGCGAGGTCGTATCGACGATCACACGATCGCCTCCTCCCACGGGAACGATCCTACGGATGGGGACGCGCTCGAGAGTCAGCGGGATCGCCTGGCTCTCGAGCACCGCCTCGAGCGCATCGATGGCATCGGGCGAGCCAAGCTCGATGACGATGGTGTCCGCCCCATGTTCGAGCGCACCTAGGAATCCGGGAATCTCTTCGGTCCTCTGGGTCACGACCCACAAGGTGCCCGGTCGGGAACGAGCGGCCACGAGGTTCTCTAGAGGAATGACGCGCTCCTGGCTCCAGCGCACCGCGACACGGTGCCCGAGACGCAGGCGGTCGATCACGGTGTCCATATCCGCGGGGGCCGAGACCGAGACGACGGGGATCTCCTCCCGGCTGGGGGCGGGCCCAACGATCCGATCACCGACTCGCGAGTACAGTTGCCGACCGGCGGTCGACTCCTCCGCGACGCTCGTCGCCGGAACGAGGAAGCGATGGAATCCGCGTCGCTCGGCCCGCGCGAGGAATGCGCGGATCTCCGCGACCTCGGTCGCCGTCGGGCAGAGGACGAGCCGGTCCATCGTCATGGGATCTAGGCCGCACCGTGAAGGATGTCGGCGATCGGTCGCGCGATCGCGGAGACCGGCTTCCGCTGGAAGAGGTTACGTCCGATGCAGATCCCCGCGGCGCCGGCGCTCACGGTCTCGTGGACGAGGCGCAAGAACTCCGAGTCCTCGTCGAGTCGGGCCCCTCCCCCGAGGAGCAGCGGGACCGGGGTCGTACGGACGAGGCGCCGGTACTCTTCGAGCGAGCCTGGGTACCCCGTCTTGACGATATCGGCGCCGGTGTCGGCCGCGGCACGGCAGGCGTGCCGGATCTCCTCCGGCGTGCCTCCGTTCGGCTTCTTGACGTAGGTCATGCACATCAACGGCAGCCCGATCGTGCGGCATTGATCGGCGGCGATCCCGAGGGAACGCAACATCTCACCTTCCTCCGCGATCCCGAAATTGACCTGGATCGAGAGGAGGTCCGCCCCGAGCGCTACCGCCTCTTCGGCGGTCCCGACAAGCACCTTGAGGTTCGAGTTCGGCGCGAGGCTCGTCGACGCCGAGACGTGGATGCCGAGAAGGGTGGTGGGCGCGAGCACCGGGACGAGCGGTCCTACGGCTCCCTTGGTGACGACGACCATGTCGACACCCGAGTCCTGGAGCTCCCGCACGAGCGTCGGGGCGTCCTCCAGCCCATCGATGGGCCCCATCGAGACCGAATGGTCGAGCGGAACCGAGAACAAGCGCCGACGTTCGTTCGGGAATATCCTGCGCAGCCGGATCGTTTTTCCGTACATTTTTTCCTCCTCCTACGTTTCATGTGGTGAGGGAAGCTCCGGAGGCCGAACCACTCTCGGGTTCAACAAAAGTGGGACGCGCCGTCCGGGCGCTCCCCGGTCACCAGAGCCAGGTACTGACCGTCCCCGTCGGGACCTCGGCTTGCTCTCCGCCGCTCCGCCGGCCGGTCATCAAGTCCCCCCACGGGGACCCCGGTATTTAGCATTGCGCGAGGCCGCTTTCGCCGAGACGCCCTCACCCGTGCGTGAGGTAGGAAAGGGTCAACAGGCCGATCCCGACGGCGGCAGGAGCAACGGCCCACGCCCAGCGGTTCCCGTGCGTGGCTGGAGCGATGCGCGCACCGTACCCGAACAGCGAGCCGATCCCGAGTGCGTTCGAGACGCACAAGGCAACCAACCGTTGAAGCTTCTGGAGTACGGAAATTAGTTCCGACCCCCCTCCTCGCCCCGACTCCCGACCAGCTCCAGTGGGCCCGAGCCCGCGCCCAGGCCCTGCGTTACCGCCAGCACCTCCCTCTA
>Ga0307373_10000511_pt1 | contig 73996 bp, 67 predicted proteins | sample OX2MG_FD_202534 | JGI IMG/M metagenome (GOLD analysis project Ga0307373, IMG submission 202534) | Soil microbial communities from Risofladan, Vaasa, Finland - OX-2 | ecosystem: Environmental > Terrestrial > Soil > Coastal area > Acid sulfate soil | place: Finland: Risofladan, Vaasa | collected... | reverse complement strand
GGCGAAGTCGCGGTCATTGACCGCGCCAAGCGCGCCATTGTCGCGACGTGGCCCGTCCCCGAAGGCCCCTGGCCCTACGCCATCGCGCTCGACTCCGCCGATCATCGCCTCTTCGTCGCCAGCCGCATCGGAGAAAAATATTTCCGCCTCGGCAAGCTCCTCGTGCTCGATTCCGAGACCGGGCGGCTCATCACGACGGTCGAAATCGCAGGCGGCGCCGATGAAGCGTTTTACGACGCGACTCGCCGCCGCATTTACATTCCCGGCGGCGACGGCTTCGTGGACGTCATCCAGCAGCTCGATCCCGATCATTACCGGCCTCTCGCCCGGGTTCCCACCGGCGTCATGGCCAAAACCGGCCTCTTTGTTCCCGAGCTGAGCCGGTTCTACGCGGCCGTCCCCGAGCGCCGCGTATTCGTTAATCCGCTCAAGGTCCCCAAGGTTGAACCCGGCGAAGTGCAGGTCTTCTCCGTTGCGCCCTAGCGCCCGCGCACGGTGGCATGTAAGGCTGCGAAAAGAAGAATCTTCCAACCGCACCGATCGCTTCACTGTTAAGATCGCAGAACGCGTGAAATGAAGTTCGCAGAAAGGCCGACTCGTTGATTCGATTGCGGGCGATCTCGCCATTGACCGCATCGAGTTCATCCATGGCCGCGTCCGCAACAACGGTAAGCCTCAACCGCAGGATTTACTTCAATATTGTCTTCCCCTTGTTTATCGTGTCGGTCCTTGCCTACATCGATCGTGTGAACATCGGTTACGCCGCCCTTACGCTGAATGGGGATTTGCGCTTCAGCCCCGAAGTATTCGGTTTCGGCGCGGGCATTTTATTCGCAGGCTATCTTTTGTTCGCGATTCCGGGGGCGCTGATCGCCGAGTGGACCAGCGCGCGCATTTGGCTGGGATGCATGACGGTCTGCTGGGGCGTGATTTCCGCCATGATGGCATTCATGCGCACGCCGCTCGAGTTCTATGTAATTCGCTTTCTGCTTGGCGCGGCAGAAGCGAGTCTTTACCCCGTTGCGTATGCGACTTTTATTCCACGCTGGTTCCAGCCGAGGGAACGAGCCTTGGCCATTGCCGTGCTTTTGGCCTCCCTGCAGGTTTCCGGGATCGTCGGCGCTCCCTTGGCCGGTTGGATGCTGGGAGTCTCCTTGTTTGGATTTAAGGGATGGCAGATCCTGTTTCTGCTCGAGGCAATTCCGGCGGTCGTGATTGGGGTAGCCATCCCATTCTGGATGGCGGATTGGCCACGGCAAGCCCGGTGGCTGACGACGGATGAACAGGCGCTTCTCTCGGAGCGATACGAGCAGGAAGTTGCCGCCAAAACCGGCGCTCAACCCTACAAAGTGCTAGACGCCCTCAAGGACCGTGAAGTGCTGAAGCTGTGCTTCATTTACTTTCTCTGGATCACCAGCTTCTGGGGCTTCAACTACTGGATGCCGACCGTTCTCAAGAGCGTTTCCGGTTGGTCAAACGTATTTATCGGAGAAGTCTTCGCGATTGCGATGACCATTTCTCTGGTCGTTTCGATATACATCGGGCATTCCTCCTCGAAAAACAATGAAAAACGCTGGCACGGCGCAGTGCCGCTCTTTCTGGCCGCCATCGGCATGGGCGCCAGCGCTTACGTACACGCGCCGTGGGTTTATTTTGTTTTCCTGGTGATCACGGCAGTCGGCGTGTACGCGCCCCTCTCGGTCTGGTGGTCTTACCCGACGGTTTTCCTGTCCGGAGCGGCGGCAGCCGGCGCGGTGGGCATGATCAATTCCATGGGCAATGTCGGAGGATTTGTCGGCCCCTATCTCACCGGCTGGATTCGGCAGTCGACCGGCTCGTTCGCAGCGGCCATGTTGTACATGGCCATGTCGCTAGCCGCCGCCGGGCTGCTCATCCTGACCCTGCGAAAGAAGCTCCCTCCCCACCCGATTCATAATCCGGTATCGTCCACAGCCGCATCCGTCCCGGAGCCGCAATAGCGAACGATCGAACAACAAAGCATTGGGGAAGGTGGAAAACCGCATCGGATGGCGATCAGCGGCGCCGCCGCTTGGCGAGTGGGAATACAGGGATCTGCCCCTTGAAACGATTGCGGGGGCTGGATTTGAACCAGCGACCTGGGGGCCCCGGGCGACGAAGTCGCCCGTCAGAAAAGAAGCCAGCCCGACGTTTTTGCAGTTTGATTGGCTGTGGCGGGGAAAAGCTTGGTTGCGTGGGCTGGATTTGAACCAGCGACCTCCGGGTTATGAGGTGAAAATCCAATGCTAAGTGCCTTAGAATCAATCGCTCCGGAGGCCAAAATCCCGCTTCGCGACCGATTCTGTCAGATTGAGTGCAATCGCATAAACGCGTCTGGCGTCGAGGAGTGTTCTACTGCATATCAGCAGTTTCGTACTGACCGCCGCCCCTCAGCATTCGAGGCAACGTGCAACAACGTGGTCGCTCCTCGAACCTTTCGTGATGCCTTTGACAAGAAGGGAGGTGGTAGACTAGCGCTCGATTCAAATGAGCTGGCCCTCACCAGCGCGAAATGACCGTGAACCCGGAGCGAGGCACAGCTCCGCGGGCGAAAAGCGCCTCGTGTTGTGGAGCGAGTCGGGGATTCGCACCGGCCGGTGGTTCTGGGCGACGCTTACGCTGTCCAGCATCACGATTGTTTCCGTAGTTTTCCTCGTTTGGGAGTTGATCGAGGACCATTTTTTCCAGAACCTCAATTACCGTACCCTCCATTATCTTTACATCACCCGGGGAATCGTCTCCTCGCTGCTTCTCGCGTTCTGGGCCGCTTGGTACGTGCTGCGGGAGCGCAGAGCGAGCGAGCAGCAGCTGCACGAATCACGGGAGCATTACCGCGGTCTGCTTGAGGCGTCTCCCGGCGCTGTGGCATTGTACGACGAAGATCTGGTTATTTTGGAATGGAACGCGGCGGCCGAGCGGCTCTACGGTTTTACCAAAGCCGAGGCGCTGGGCCACTGTCTGGCCACCGTACCGGCGGGCAAGGAATCGGAATTGCGAGCCTTTCTCGACGAGGTCAGCAAGGCAAATGCCGTCCTCGATGTGGAAACCAGGCGGAGGCATAAAGACGGAAGCAGCCTCGATGTCCAGCTCAGTTTGTTGCCCTTTCGCGGCACCGCCAATCAGCACTACTTTCTCGAAGTCACCAACGACATTCGCGAGCGGGTCAGACTGCGCCAGGCGCTGCTGCAACTCGAGAAACTGACCGCGATGGGACAGATGGCCGCCGGCACCGCTCATCACTTGAATACTCCGCTGGCATCGATGCTCCTTCGCGTGCAGATGCTGAGAAGCAGCGCGAAGGGAAGTACGGCCACCGAACTGGAAAAGCTTGAAAACAACATCCAGTTCTGCCAGCAATTCGTGCGGAGGCTTCTCGATTTCAGCCGTCGTCCTCAACCCGTCAAGCAGCCGGAGCCCCTGGGTGGCACCTTGGAATCCGTGGTGAGTTTTCTTTCCCCTCAGCTTCATACCAAACGCGCCCGGCTTACGCTGGACCTGGCGGCGGTCGATGGCGATAGGGTTCTGGCCGATCGCAGTCAACTCGAAGCGTTGTTCATTATCCTGCTGAGTAACGCTTTGGACGCGGTCTCGCCCGATGGAAGTATCGCAGTCCGCTCGCGACGCTCCGGACCGGAACGGATCGAGACCGAGATCGCTGACGACGGTTGCGGAATCAATCCCGAGGACATGCCCCGCGTCTTCCAGCCGTTCTTCAGCACCAAACCCGTCGGCAAAGGAACAGGGCTCGGGCTGGCGCTGGCCAGCAACATTCTCCAGGAACACGGCGGCTCCATTCAGATCGAGAGCAGGCCGCAGCAGGGCACCACGGTCCGCATCGAACTTCCGGTGTGGCGGGGGGAGACGCAGAACCAATGAGGACTTTTCCGAAGGAAGGGCATCCCTGCGGCATCCTGGTCGTGGATGACGATGCGAGCTTGGCCGACACCCTGCGAGATTTCCTGACCAGTGAGGGCTATTGGGTGGAAATAGCTCTCTCCGGCGAAGAGGCGCTCTCGGTCCAGGCAAAAGTGACCGGCATCGGTCTGGCGCTGGTCGATCTGATGATGCCGCTGATCGACGGGTTGGCTTTGATGGAACAGCTTCGGAAACGCAATCCCGACTTGGCCGTGGTCATCATGACCGGATTCGGGACGATCGAAACCGCCGTTGAAGCGATCAAGCGCGGCGCGGAAGACTATCTGACCAAGCCCTTCGACCAGGAGGCTATCCGCAAGAAGATCGGGCGGCTGATGGAGGTTTTCGAACTTCGCAGCCGAGTCACCGAACTCGAATCCAATCTTAATCGTTGCGCTCCCTCGTTCGAATCCCTTGTGCACATCTCGCCGCTCATGCAGCAAGTTGTCGAACAGGCGCGGACGGCGGCGGACACCGAAGCTTCCATCCTGCTCGTCGGAGAAACCGGCACTGGCAAGGAAGTGCTGGCCCGCGCGATTCACGGGGCCAGTCGGCGCGCTTTCGCCCCCTTTGCTCCCTTGAATTGCGGCGCCCTGCCCCGGGAACTCGTCGAAAGCGAGTTGTTCGGCTTTCGGCGCGGTGCTTTTACCGGAGCGTACGCCGACGCGACCGGCTTGTTCGCCTCTGCCAGCGGCGGGACCGTCTTTCTGGACGAAATCGGCGAGATGCCCAAGGAAGTTCAGGTGAAACTGCTCCGGGTCCTTCAGGAAAAGGAATTGCGGCCGATCGGGAGCACACATACATTGCCGGTGGACGTGCGCATCATCTCGGCCACAAACCGCCCGCTCGGCCAATTGCGGACCGAGTATTTGCGGAGCGATTTTTACTTTCGGATTGCCACCGTCAGCATCGAAATCCCCCCGTTGCGCCGCCGGCCGGAAGACCTCCTGGCGCTGATCCATCATTTCGCCAGGATCCTGAGTGAGCGATACGAGCGCGAGATCACGCTGAATCGCTCAGCACTCGAGCTGCTGCTGCACTACTCGTTTCCGGGCAACATTCGTGAGCTGGTGAATTTACTGGAAAGCGTTGCCGCACTTTCGCGCGACGACCCTCAACTGATCTCCGACCGTGATTTGCGACCCTTGCTGCAGGATGGCCTGCCGGAAGGAAGTGACGCAAGCGATGTCGGGCCGGTGCTGACGCTCGATCAGTGGGAACGATTGGCGATCGAGCGGGCGCTCCGCCGGAGCAAAGGTAATCGCACCCGGGCCGCATCCCTGTTGGGCATCTCTCGGGACACTTTGTACCGTAAGCTCCGGGAGTTGAAAGACGATTCCTAGCTGATCCAGGCTCGGAATCTTCGCATGAATCGCCCGATAATCCGACAACGTACAACCAGCCTCTCTGCAAGCGCGTAATGTTTCGCGAGCTGTCGCGAATCATTTGCCGCCTAATCGCTTGATTCTCCGGCACTTGCCGCACTGACGGACAGACAGGCGGCCGCGTCGGCTTGTGGCTACCCACGTGCGCAGCTCTGAGAAGGACATTTTCATGGCGGAAACTCACGAAGAAGTGCAATCACGCCGTCACCCCGTTGTCTGGCTGATCCTGGCGCTCGCGGCTCTGGCGGTCCTCAGCGGCGTCCTTGCCGTACAAGACCGCAACATCCTGTTGCGATGGTCTGTGTTCCTTTCGACCGACATCGAGCAGGGCCACGCCGTGTTCCAGGAAAAAGGCTGCGTTCACTGTCACGCAGTGAACGCAGTGGGCGGCAGTATTGGTCCCGATCTCGGCGAGGGAAAGCCTTCGAGCGTCGCCTTTCTGGTTACCACGATGTGGAATCATGCGCCGAACATGTGGGCCTATATGCGCGCCGAGCGGTTCTCCTACCCAACTCTCGATTACGAGCAGACCGCGCAATTGGTTGCCTACCTTTACATGGCGAGCCGAATGGACGCGCAGGGCGACGCGGAACAAGGACGATTGCTCTTCGCCAAATACCGGTGTAGCCAGTGCCACTTCGTGACAGCAACGCCCGGCCCGCATGCCACGCCTTTGGACGATCCGCACGCTCTCCGCTCACCCATGGTCTGGGTTCAGGCAATGTGGAACTCCACACCCGCCATGGAAGAGGCAACGCGGAAAACCGGTGTTGCTTGGCCCGTTCTCGAATCATCTGATTTGGCCGATTTATACGCTTACGTGCGCTCCGGTCTTCATGATTCTTCGTTTCCCGAGCGTTTCCTGGGCGATCCGAAAAAGGGCTGGCAGCTGTTCCAATCGAAGGGCTGCCTTGATTGCCATGCCCTGAGGGGCGACGGGCCACAAAGTCCCGGAGCCTGGCGGTCGCTTACGTTCATGCAAGTGGGACAGGCGATGTGGAGCAACGCGCCGGCGATGCTTGCGGCGATGAAAGAGCGGGGACTGGCGAGTCCGCGCTTGACGGGTAAAGACCTGGCGGATCTGGCCGCCTTTATCTATACCTTGCGGTATTTCGATCCTGTGGGATCGGCCATCGTCGGCCGCAGCGTCTTTCGTTGGCGTGGTTGCAGTCACTGCCACGGAAGAGAGGCGCAGGGCAGCTCGATCGCTCCCGCCTTGCGTGGCCAGGGACGAAACTACAACTCCATTTCCTTGGCCACCGCGCTTTGGAGCCATGGGCCCAAGATGTTTCAGCGGAGCCAGGAATTGGGAATCGGGTGGCCTCGCTTGCACGCAAGCGACGTCGGCGATCTGCTGGCTTTCCTAAACACCCCGCGCGAGCAGCGGCGGCACTAAAAGTAAGGCAACTCGTCGTTCGCGTTGTCCGATTTTCGGGCATTGTCCGGTTTTCGGCCGGGTTCCTTCTCCCGTTTCTCTACCCAACCGTTTCCTTCGATTCGACAAACCCCCGTATTCCCTCGTAAGCGCGCGCATTTCGCCAGTGAAATCGCGCTGATCGATCGCTCGACTCGGATCCACCAATGGACCGCCGCGTGCTAGGAGAAGGGCCGTTGCAGGTTTCCGGAGCAGCAAGGATGTGGTTGCTTCCGTTGCCGACTGCCGGCGGTAAGCGGAACGCACAACAGGGTACCAAGGAGAGCAAGAACAAGATGAACACCCGCAAAAGAGTTTGCATACTCTCGCTCCTGCTGGGAATTGCAATCGCCTCGCCGGGGCTGCTGTCCGCCGGGCAGGTTCAGGATGGGCAAAAACTCTTCGACGCTAAGTGCGTTCGCTGCCACGCGAAGGACGGGAGCGGGAAAACGGCGATCGGCTCGGCGCTCGGCGCCGCCGATCTTCGGAGCGCCGTCGTGCAGAAGCTGACGGATGCCCAGATCTACGCCCAAATCGAAAACGGAAAGGCAAACATGCCGCCGTTCGGTCCCGGCTTGAACAAACAGCAGATCAATGAACTCATGTCTTACGTTCGTTCGCTGGCCAAAAAGCAAGTAGCCAAGAACAACAAGAGGTCCCGCTGAAATCGCGATGCCTATGAGATCGGGCATGGACGCACCTCAGCCGCATCAAGGTTCCGGGTTCCCGCCGGAGGGCCGGGTTGTTGTTCCCCGTTCCACCGCTCGCTGGCGCCGGCGCATCTACTTCCTTCTGCCGATCGCCTGCGGCGTGCTCGGCATCCTCTGGATCGCCCGGGCGGAAGCCGGCCATTTCTCGTCGGCGCAATCGGCGGGCAAGCAGGCAACCAGCCGGGTGAATTCAATCTCCGGGGTTTTTTCTCCAGTCCATCCCAGCATCGGAGAAGCGCTGGACGATTTCTTCGACTACTATCCCACCCCGGTTCAGCCAATCGCCTTCAATCACTCGATTCATATGGCGAAGGGAATGAAATGCACGGCGTGCCATTCGGGAGTCACCCGCGGCCCGGACGCCGGAATCCCCAGCATCAAGTTTTGCATGGCCTGCCATCAAGTCATTGCTACAACGAATTCCCAAATCAAGAAACTAACAGCCTATGCCGCCAAGGGGCAGGACGTTCCCTGGCAGCGCGTCTACTGGTTCTACCCTACCGCGCACGTGCGGTTCTGGCACGCTCCGCATATTCGCGCCGGCGTGGATTGCTCGGTCTGTCATGGGGATATGTCCCTGCGAACCGTCGCCGTTCGTGAAAAGAACATCACCATGCAATTCTGCTTGGGCTGCCACAGGGCGAAAGGGGTCTCGGTCGATTGCGCCACTTGCCATTACTAACTGAGGGCGGTGGGATTCCGCTGCTTCCTCTCCCCCACGGGGGTTTCGCAGGAGGTTGGGAACGATGAAGCGCAGGACGTTCCTCATTTTTTCCGCCACGAGCGCGGCCGGCGCCCTGCTCGACGTGACGCACAAAAATGGCGCGCCGGGCAAGGAGATGATCCGGTTCATTCCGGAAACCAAGCTGGTTCCCGGCATCGCCGTCCACCGCCCAGGCATTTGTACGCAATGCCCTGCCGGTTGTGGGCTCGACGTTCGTGTGATGGAAGGGGACGCGGAGGTCATGCGCGATGGCCAAATGGGCCTGCTCCGCATGGGGCTGGCCAAGAAACTGGAAGGCAATCCGAGCCATCCCGTCAACCTCGGCAAACTTTGTCCACGCGGCCAGGCCGGTCTCCAAGTCACTTACAACCCCGACCGCATCGGGCACCCGCTCAAGCGCGTCGGACCCCGGGGTTCAGGGCAATATGTCGAGATCGGGTGGGAAGAAGCGATCGGAGAAGTGGTCGATCGTCTCAAGCCGCTTGCCGCCCGAACCGATTCGTCGGGGCTGGTGTTTCTCACCCAGTCACTACGGGGCCGGCGTCAGGTTCTCGTCGAACAGTTTCTTTCCGCCTTTGCCGGTTCGGCGCTCGTCCCGTTCGAGTTTTTTGACGATGCAGTGCTGCGAGAGGCCAATCGGCTGAGCTTCGGTCGCTACCAGTTGCCCACATTCGATCTGGCGGGTTCCCGCTATGTCATTTCTCTTGGGGCGGATTTTCTCGGCACCTGGAATTCTCCCGTGGCGCAGAGTTTGGCGTACGGCACGATGCGCCAGGGCCGTTCGGGAGTTCGCGGCAGGTTCGTGCAAGTTGAATCGCGAATGACACAGACCGGAGCCAATGCCGATGAATGGGTTCCGGCGCATCCCGGGAGTGAAGGAACCCTGGCGCTCGGGTTGGCTCACGTGCTCATCAACGAACACCTGCGCCCTGCCGCATCGGCCGCCGGCGCCGGTGACTTGATCGAAGGTTGGAAGGCTGGCCTTCCGCAATATTCCCCGGAAGCGGTGGCGTGGAAAACAGGGGTTCCACCGGCAACCATCCGGAGCTTGGCGCGCGATTTGGCCGCGCACATGCCCGCGGTTGTCATAGTGGGTGGTCCTCCACTCGCTCAGACCAACGGTTTATTCACCGCGCTGGCAGTGAACGCCCTCAACGCGCTCTTGGGCGGCGTAAACCAGCCCGGTGGCCTCCAGTTTTCTCCCCAAGCAGTCGGATTCGCTGCGCCAGCCAACCCCCCACAGAACGCGCTCTCCCTCCAAGAGCTGGCGCAGCAGATCCTCAACGGACGACCCAACCCAGTTCAGGCGCTGCTGCTTTACGGAGCCAACCCTGCGTTCGCCAGCCCGTCCGGCTGGCAGGTGAAAGAGGCGTTGGAAAAGGTTCCTTTCATCGCCAGTTTCAGCAACTTCGTCGACGAAACGACCGGGCTTGCCGATCTGCTGTTGCCCGATCACTCCTATTTGGAATCCTGGCTGGACCATGTCTCCGAATCCGGCGCGAAGGAAGCGGTGATCAGCGTGGCGCCCCCGGCGATGGAGCCTCTGCACAACACCCGCGCCACTCCCGACATTCTGATAGAAACCGCCCATCGGCTCGGCGGCCGCGCTGCGAACGCTTTGCCCTGGAAGAGCTATGAGGAAATGTTGCGCTCCGCCTTCGTCCCACTTCGCCATTTCCCGGGTTCGGTCACTGCGTCTAGCGACGACGAATTTTGGAAACAAGTGAAGCTGCAAGGGGGTTGGTGGGGCGCGTCGGCAGGTCAAATCTCTAAACCGGCTTCCCGTCCCGGTTCCTTCAGCCCCGTCAATGAGCAGCAGCCCGAATTCGACGGCTCGGCAAAAGATTTCCCCTTCCATTTCCTGCCCTTTGCCTCGCAACCGTTCTACGACGGCAGGAACGCAAACCTGCCATGGCTGCAGGAAATGCCCGACGTCCTTACGACGGCAATGTGGGGAAGCTGGGTGGAAATCAATCCGCAAACGGCGCAGGAACTGGGGATCGAGCAAGGCGATCTGGTGGAAGTGACGTCGGCACACGCCGCACTCCAGGCCCCTGCCGTTTTGTCCCCTGGCATCGCGCCGAACGTGGTGGCCGTGCCGGTCGGTCAGGGGCATGTGCAGTACGGACGCTACGCCACGGATCGCGGAACCAATCCGATCGCGATTCTCGGCCCGCAGGTGGAACCGAGCACCGGTGCGCTGGCCTGGGCTGCGACGCGCGTGCGAATCCGCCGGCTCGGGCCAAAAGGCGAATTGTGCCTCTTCTCGACCGGGCCGATTACGTGGGGCGAAAAGCAATTGAAACGCTGAAGTGGTCTTTTCCGGGCCGCGACGGCGAGGAGGGAAGCGAATGGCGCATCGATGGGGCATGGTGATCGATCTCGACCGGTGCACCGGGTGCGAAGCGTGCGTCGTGGCATGCCACGCCGAAAATAACATCGCGACGGTAGGCGAAAAACAGGCGGCGATGGGCAGGACGATGCATTGGATCCGCGTCGAACGCCGTTGGGAAGGGGAGTTTCCGAACGCCCGCGTGCGCTTCCGACCCGTCCCTTGCCAGCAGTGCGACGACGCGCCGTGCGAGCCGGTGTGCCCCACCTACGCGAGCTACCAAAACGCCCAAGGTATCAACGCTCAGATTTACAATCGCTGCATCGGCACACGTTACTGCGCCAATGCCTGTCCTTACACCAGCCGCTACTTCAACTGGTTCAGCCCGGCTTGGGACAAACCGCTCCAGCTCCAGCTGAATCCCGATGTCTCCGTTCGCGAAAGCGGCGTGATGGAAAAATGCACCTTCTGCTTTCAGCGCATCCTGGCCGCGGAGGCGAAAGCACAAGCGGAGAAACGCGAACTGCGCGACGGCGAATTCAATCCCGCCTGCGTCCAATCGTGCCCTTCTGCGGCCATGGTCTTTGGCGATTTGGACGACCCACAAAGCGAGATTTCCCGCCTCTCGCGTTCCGATCGAGGGGTGAAGCTGCTCGGCGAGTTGGGAACATTTCCCAAAGTCACCTATCTAACGAGAGAGTCCTAGGATGGACAAAAGCGATAGCACGCAATCCGGCCACCCGCAGTTGGATCGTGACAAGATCACTCAGGATCTTTTGCGGCCCGTGCTGCACACCTCCCGACGATTTTACGGAATCACCAGCATCCTGGGCGCTTTCGTCCTGGCGGGCCTCGCGGCTTTTCTCTACCAAGCCTACTTTGGTTTGGGTGTATCCGGGCTGAGGCGGCCTGTCTTCTGGGGTTTCTACATAACGAACTTTGTCTTCTGGATCGGCATCAGCCACGCAGGCACTCTGATCTCCGCCATACTGCGGTTGGTGAATGCGCGCTGGCGCCGACCGGTGACGCGGTGCGCAGAAGCGATCACCGTGTTCGCATTGTTGATTGGCGCCTCCTTCCCGGTGATCCACCTCGGCCGGCCCTGGCTCTTTTTCTGGTTGATTCCGTACCCCAGCGAACGCGGCATCTGGCCGAATTTCCGGTCGCCTTTGCTCTGGGACTTCTGCGCCATTTTGACCTACATCACGGGAAGCCTGATCTTTCTTTTGCTCCCGATGATCCCCGACTTGGCCACCGTCCGGGACCGCGCCGCCGGATGGCGGAAGCGGGTGTACGGCTCGCTGGCGCTCGGCTGGCGCGGAACTCCGCGGGAGTGGCATCGCCTGGAAATGGCGATGCGCATCATGGCCGTCGTCATCATTCCCGTCGCGGTCTCCGTGCACACGATCGTCTCCTGGGATTTCGCCATGGTCCCGGTTCCCATGTGGCATTCGGCCGTTTTCGGTCCTTATTTCGTAGCCGGAGCTATCTTCAGCGGAATCGCCGCATTGATTATCGCCATGGCGCTCATCCGCAAGTTCCTTCACCTTGAAGAGTACCTGAAGCCGATTCACTTCGATAATTTGGGGAAGCTTCTGCTCGTCATGAGCCTCCTTTGGGTTTACTTCATCGTTGCCGAGCGGCTCACTGTTTGGTATGGCAACGCGACCCCGGAAATGGCGGTGCTGCTCGCCACCGAAAAGGGTAAATTCCTGCCGCTCTTCTGGGCCATGGTCTGCTGTAATTTCCTGATTCCGTTCCCGATTCTGGCAATCAAGCGCTTTCGGACGATCACCGGCACGGTGATTGCCTCCGTCGCCGTCGTGATTGGGATGTGGCTCGAGCGATTCCTCATCGTCGTTCCATCGCTCGAGTTCAAGTACCTACCCTTTGATTGGGGGCATTACCGTCCGAGCTGGGTCGAGATCACCATCACCCTCTCCACCTTTGCCGCCATGCCTTTGCTTTACCTGCTCTTCGTGAAATTCGTGCCGATCATTTCCATGTGGGAACTGAAGGGCGGCGAGCCGGTTGCCGCTCCACGCGAAGAAGAAGTGCCGGCCTGGACCGGAAGCACAGCGCCCGCCGAAGAGCCTCTTCCCGGCTCCGGCGATTGAAGAGGGGAACACTGATGAATGCGATCTATGGATTGTTTTCCGACGCCGGCTGCGCTCGGAAAGCCCTGAACGCGCTCCGCTGCGCGAGCGCGCGGATGCACATCGACGACGATCAAATCCTTGTCATGTCCTCCGAGCCGCCCGAGGATATTGGCTTGGATTTGCCGCGCCAGCGCACACGCATGCCCTGGCTGGCCGCACTGGGCGGGATTTTGGGCGGTACGGCCGGCTATTCTCTCGTCACCTTCACCCAGCGCACCTATCCGCTTCCGACCGGCAACATGCCCATTATCGCCCTTTGGCCTACCGGCGTCGTCACCTACGAATTCACCATGCTCGGCGCGATTCTGACGACGGCTCTGACGTTTCTCATTACCACGCGATTGCCTCGTTCTCGTCGCGGCCTCTACGACCCGGAAGTCTCCAGCGGCAAAATCCTGATTGGCGTGGCCGATTCCGACAGCAATTTTTGGCGCGATCTGGAGCGCACGCTCTACGAACAGGGAGCGGAACGGGTCAAGCAGTATTCGCACGCGTGACGCGCCCCACTGCGGTCCGGTCGAAGTACGCGCTTCGAACTGGCTGAAAAACTGGCTTTTCAGGCGAAAAGAGAAGGGAGATATGACGTGATTCGTTCGACAAGTATGAGGTTGCAAGTGAATCTGCGCAGTGCCGGGGTCCTTTTGGCAACGTTTTTAGCCGCCGCGTTCGTCACGCCCTCAGCCCGTGCTGTGCCCAGCTATTCCCGGCAAACGGGCTTCCCTTGCCGAACCTGCCATACGACCCCGCCCGAGCTGACGTCTTTCGGCCGCGTTTTCAAGTTGAATGGTTACACGTTCTCCGAATCGAAGAAGATCAAGGCCAAGCAAACCGCCAGGGAAGCCGGCCTCAGCCTGCTCCGGTGGCTTCCTCTCTCCGTGCTGTTCGACACCTCGTTTTCCTCGATGAATGCGCCGCAACCTGGCACCCAGAACGGCAATCTGGAGTTTCCCCAGGATGTGTCGCTCTTTCTTTCCGGCGCTTGGGCGACCCACGTGGGCAGCTTCGTTCAGGTCACCTACGACGCCCAGGCCGATACGTTCAGTTGGGATAACACCGACATCCGCTATGCCAACAGCACAAAGCTCGCGGGAACAGACCTCGTCTACGGCATCACCTTGAATAACAATCCGACCGTCGAGGATCTCTGGAACGACACTCCGGCCTGGGGATTTCCCTGGGTGTCCAGCGATGTCGCGCCCACTCCGGCTGCCTCGGCCATCATCGATGGATCCCTCGCACAGGATGTCGCCGGCGTCGGCCTCTATGGCATGTGGAATAATCACATTTATCTCGCGAGTACGATCTATCGCTCCGAGCACATCGGCAGCCCGCAGCCGCTCAACGGCCAGGGTTCCACGTATAACATCCGCGGTGTGGCTCCCTACTGGCGCCTGGCTTTGCAAGACACTCTCGGAAAGAATAATTATCTGGAAATCGGCACCTTCGGCATGCACATGAATTCGTCCCCGAATACCATCACAGGTTTGGAGGATGGTTATACGGACTGGGCGGTGGATTTTCAGTACGATCGCACGATTCCTCAGTTTCACGACGACGTGCTCTCTCTTCGCGGCGATTACATCCGCGAAAATTCCACGCTGAACGCAACCTACGCTCTCGGCGGTGCCGCCCAGCCGGGCCATCACCTCAATACCGTGCACGCGAACGCCGAATATCATTTCGGCGACCGCGTCTCGGGCACGTTCGGCTGGTTTAACATCACCGGTACGCCCGATCCGCTGCTGTATGCCACCGCTCCGATATCCGGCAGCGCGAACGGCGACCCGAGAAGCAACGGATATCTCCTGGATCTCTCGGTATGGCCGATGCAGAATATAGACCTCGCGGTTCAATACACCGGCTACATCCATTTCAACGGCCTTCGCACCAACTACGACGGTTATGGGCGTAACGCCGGTGGAAACAACACCATCTACATCCTGACGCGTTTTGTCTTCTGACCGCACCAACTTTGCGGCGAGCGTTGGGCTTGGCTGCGAGGTGGAGTTGGACCACCGACCTCCGGGTGATCAGATAAGAGTTCAAGCTACGAGGCGTCGAACCAGTTCCTCGGACAAGGAAAATCCCACTCCAAACGGATTCGGTCAGCTTATCGTCAGTCAAAGAACAAGGGCTTCCGACGGTCAATTCGGAAGCCCTTGTGAGCGTTTAGGATAGCTGGTTGCGGGGGCTGGATTTGAACCAGCGACCTCCGGCCCCGGGTGACGAAGTCGCCCGTTACAAAAGAAGCCAGCCCGACGTTTTTGCAGTTTGATTGTCTGTGGCGGGGGAAAAGCTTGGTTGCGGGGGCTGGATTTGAACCAGCGACCTCCGGGTTATGAGCCCGACGAGCTACCAGACTGCTCCACCCCGCGCGTTTATACTAGCACATCCCTGCATGGGCAGGCGACAGCGCCCGGGACCCCCAACGCAGCGAACCGCGCCGGTTGCGCGAGCGCTGCGTTGCGCCAGGCGCCATTCGCATCCGTTGCGGCGCAAATGCATTTGAGCCGTTCTCATTCTCTCGATCCGGCTAGAGTTTCCTTCTGGAAAGCCGCCGCAACGGACTACAATGCTCTTGCTCAACCGCAAAGGAGAAGGAATGGTTGCCTGGACACTCGTCGTTCACATTTTCGGAATCGTCCTCTGGATCGGTGGACTCTTGATGACAACGATCCTGCTCTCCCGGCACGCCCGTGAGACTTCCCCGGAAGTCCGCAGCGCGCTCACCCGCCTGGAAAAGAAATCCATGCGTGCCATGGCCGATCCGGGCGCTCTGCTCACCATTCTCGCCGGTATCACGTTGATTCTTTCCAACCCGTCCTACTACATGCATGCCACCTGGCTGCACATCAAATTGACTCTTGTCTTGGCTATGATCGTCCTGCACGGGTTCATCGGCATCGAGATGAAATCGCTCCAAAAGGGAGTCCGTGCGATGACCTCCGGAAAGGCGTGGCTGCTGTTCGGAGCTGTTTTACTGGTTTTCCTTTGCATCCTCATTGCGACCCTGCCGGGCGCAGTCTATCTGGCCCATTAGAGACTCGGAGCTACCCTTCTTTTCGCGCATCCACGGGCGCAGGAAAACCGCCCGTCGGCGGAAGGCCATTGCCAGATGGTCGATTTCTCTCCCGGCGCTTGCGGTTCACGCGGCGCGCGCGAGTGGCCGGACGATCTCGACCGAGCAGGCCGCATGGCGCGCCACAAACTCCGAAACGCTTCCCAGCAGCAGCCGCGACAAGCCACGCCGGCCATGCGAGCCGACAACGATCAAATCGGCCTTCACCCGTTCGGCGTAGTCCACGATCGCTGTTCTTGGCTCGCCCTCTTCGATCGCCGTAGTGACCCGGTAACCGGCCCCGCGTAACGGTTTCGCGGTTTGTTCGACCAGGCTCTGCGCTTCCTTGAGGTCCTCCGCTCGAGAGATCTCGATGCGGCCGGCGTCCATGGCGGCGCCGTCGTAGAGCGGCATGTAAATCAGCGGATCGGTCGCATGATACAGATAGATCTCCGAACGCTCCGGCCGGAACTGCCGCCGGACGGCCTCCACCGCCGCTGCCGCAAAATCGCGATCCTCGACGGCCAACACTATTTTTGTCATCAGTGAATCCTCCGGCGCTCGGAACCGCGCTTGGCCGCGAAGGAGCGCACCTCCGGCATCGTCAGTTCCTGAAAGTCTCGATAACTCATCCGGACGGCGTTGCTGTGACTGCCGGCCGGGAAGACGATCTCCGCCTCCTCGGCAAGCGCCTCGTCAACGTACGTCTGCACGTCGTAGAGGCGTCCAAAGGGCGGAACGGCCCCCGGTTCGCAGTCCGGGAACAGTTCCCGGATGCGGTCCTCGGTCGCCAGGCGCACCGGCTCGCCCACGGCTTTCTCGAACAGATCCAGATCGACCTGATACGAAGCGGACAAAACCCCCAGATACGGCGATGACCGGCCTTGCAGAACCACGACTTTTGCCATTGTCTTGCCAGGTACATGCATTGTTGCCGCTGTTTCTTGTGATGTGAAGGCTTGCGCGTGTTCAATCGTCGAATAGGGAACTTGATGCAATTTGAGGAAGTGCTGCAAGCGGTTCGAGAGGACTTGCATGGCTTTCCTCCTCGGCCAGAAGCAGCTTCTACGGCCTTCCGGCTATAGCTCTGGCTTGCTGGGTGCATCCCCCTTGCCAAAAAAAACAGTTCCGCGGATAGCCGGGAAGGCCTTTGCTTTGTGAGCGTTGCGGATTGTTGGTCGAGGCGCGACGGAGGCGGATTGCGAGATTTGCCCCTTGCCACTGGGCCTTTTCACATCCATATCGGCCCAATCCGTCTTCCCGGCCCGCCAGTCTTCTCCAAGTTCCTGGCAGAATTGGAGTTGCACTCGTCCGCGAAAAAGTTGCCAGTGGTCCGATGCTTGCCCGTAAGGTTGTGGGGGTATCTAAACGTGAGCTTTCCAGTCCAGATCACTTATCGCGATGTGGATGTTTCGCCGTCAATCGAGGCCTGGGTGCGCAAGCAGGCCTCGAAGCTGAATACGTTCCACGAAAGGATCGTCCGGTGCCACGTGATGATCGAGTTGGCTCATCGTCACCTCCGCCGTGGCAATCGGTTTCAAGTGAAGGTGCACCTGATTGTGCCCGGCGGCGAAGTGGCTGTCCGCAGCCTTTCCGCGCCCGTGGATCCGGAAAAATTCCTCGACGCAGGAAGAAAACGGAAGAAGCAGGAGATCGGAGCGCCGCAGAAGGAGCTTCGTCAGGCCGTCGCCAGTGCCTTTCATTCCACCGGCCGCCGTTTGCAGGATCTGGTCCGGCGGCAGAGGAATGAGGTAAAGCCGCATGAGATGCCCTTGGCGAGGGTTGTCGATCTATTTCCCAAGCGGGGATATGGCTTTCTGGAAACCTCCGACGGACGCCTTATCTATTTCCACCGGAACAGCGTGCTGCACAGGGCCTTCAGCCGTTTGAGCCGAGGCATGCAGGTTACGTTTGCCGAGGAAGCAGGAGAGCAAGGCCCGCAGGCCAGCACTGTCCGGCCGGTTTCGCGGCCTCGCCAGGCGAAACGCCAGCCAGTTGCCGCCTGAGCGGCGGGCTGCTTTCTGTCCGTTCCGACGGTTGCAGCAGCGTCTTCTATCGAACGCATCAAGAAAATTCGGTTCTCCCCGGACCAAAAGAAACTTATTCTTCCTGTATCGGACCCGTTGCCGATCACCGCAGGCAGCGCAAAGGAACATCACCTGGCAAGGTGTTGCCATCCGCTGACCGCCTTTCGCCGTGCGGTGGAAAGGAACACGGCATGAAGCCCCCGAAGGAAGAATTGAACGTCCTCTTTATCGGTGAAAGTCTGCGGAGCTTTTCACACATTGCGGGCCGGCTGGAAAGGGGCGGGTGTCGATGCCGGTTCGCGAAGACCTACGAAGAGGCCCGGCAATCCATACAGAATGAAGGCTTCGATCTGGTTTTGAGCGTGGCCCAGCCGCGCGACAACGCGATCTCTTCGATTACGAGCCTGCTCGCCGGTACGCCGGCCAGCTTCTTCTACGCCCTGCCGGTCGAGGAAACCTGCTGGTGGCTTCCCGCGCTCCGCCAGGGGAAACGTTGTTTCGGCGCGCCGGCCCTGCGGCCGAGCGAGTTCGCGGGGCTGCTCGACGAGGTGGTGGCGGAGTTCGGCGGGGCGCGCTCTCCGGATCGTAAAGCGCCGGGTGCGCCCGCAAAGTCGTCGAAAGGGGAAGAACGGCCGGGCGCCGTCTCGGCCGAATCCACGCACAAAACCCGCTCCTGACCCCGTATGTTTTCAGTACGGATAACCGCAAAGGCGTCAGCCTATTTTTTCTTCCGGAAGGCCCTGTTCCCTGATGGCCAGGGAAACGAAATGGACTGACAACAGACGGTTTGCAGGTCCTTCCGTCCGGCATGTCGCGGTAATTTCCACGCTACACGCAAGAGGAATGGCTGGGAGGCCTGGACTCGAACCAGGATATCCAGATCCAGAGTCTGGTGTCCTACCGATTGAACGACCTCCCAACGGGCGGGGAAGGGCAGGAAGAGCTGTCCGCAGCGAACTTCAAGACTGTAAACGGCGAATCGGAAATCGTCAACTGCGCCTTGCAGGCTCGGCTTCTGGGTGGGCGGCAAGCCGTAGCCACCGGCAACGGATGCCCGGTGAGAAAGGATCTTTCTGTGATAAAATCAGAGTGCTATCCTAAGAGCGGGGGTTGCCCGAGAGGGCGCCCCCTTTTTATTTCTCCGCCTTAAGCTTGCCGCTTGTCATGCACGATGTAACCCATTCGTCAAAGGAGCCTGGATAAAACCAGGCTGCAGGGAAGAGCAGCGAGAATCGGCGCCGCACGTCCTGGTCGGTATTTACGACAATGATTTGTCGGTCGGCAAGACTCGCGCCACCGGAACGCGCAGACTGGGCGAGGAGGCGCAGCATCCAGACGTCGGCCATCGGCAGGCTGTATCCTACGAAAACCCAGGTCCTGGCCTCAGCTAGCAGGTGTCCTGCCGCCCTCCAGAGATCCTTCCAGACCCTATGGCGGAAGTCTTTGAGCAGAGTCGGGCGTATAAGCATCGGTCTAGCGGCCATCGCTCGGCACTCGGGGCACCGGTCCCCTGGCCAAGCCACGAACTCACCGAGATCGGCCAGAACGTGGCACGCGTCACAGACTCTCCAGTTTAGTGACCCGTGCAGCTTCAGGAGCAGCACCTGAGCCGCCGTTGGAGGCTCGGGGGGCTCTCTATAGAATGCGTCTATACAGTACTTGGGCACACGGGCGGTAGAACTCCTGAGCACGCGATCGAACAGGACATCGTAGTTCATCGAAAGGAAGGCTGTCCTCGGCAGCAGGCCGCTCTTGTCCAGGAAGTTCACTAACCTCGCGTACGGTAGGGGCGCGGTGTCGCTCGGCGAGTAAAAGGCCAAATAAGCTGCCCCTTTTGCGGCTTTGTCATGCTCGGCCATGGACGGTGGCTTCGGAATGTCCTGCGGATCAAGGCACATGGCCACCCACGTGTCCAGGGAGTCTAGGACCTCCCGGTTGCTCACCAGCCTCATGTCACGTTCGCGACCGCCGAAGTGAAACCAGTACTCCTCGGACTCAGCGATCTCCAGGGGCCCGACTATGTCCTCGAAACGTATGCGGCCGTCCGTGCCGTCACCTGTCCCAAGCCCCGGAAACGCGTGACGCAGGTACCGCTGAGCCTTTCTGATTCGGGGTTGGCTCCTTGCCGCCAGAAGCCCCTCAACAAGTGCACGCTGGCCTTTCAGCGGGGGCGCGCTCGCTCCAGCGCCAAACACAATAGCAATCTCGGCACCCGATTTTTCTCCAATAGTCATATTTTGCACTTGGTGATTAAGCAGAGTCAGATGGGAGGGCAGGCAGCTTGTTCAGTCAAGGAACTTCAGCCCCGCCCGACGGGCACCAAACGCTTGTCCCGAATATAGTATTCGGTTCCGCGCCACTCGATCCGGCTCGTGAAAAAACTGGCAAGCCAAACCACGAAGGCAAAGCCGTCGCGCAGCGGGACGAGCCACATTTTTCTTCGCAGCAACGGATCGCCTACCCCCCAAACGCCCACCGTCCATGCCATGGCGGCGCGCAACACGACGTAACCGCCCAGATAGAACGCAGCGACGGGCCACGAAGGGGCAATTGCCGCCGCCAGAAGGGCCCAAGGCAATCCGTAGGTGAAGAGCAGCGAGAAATGTCCCCAGGGCTGCGAGTGCCTCATCGTCAGCGTCCAGCGCACCTGGTGGCGAAAGCATTGGGCCAGGGTCTGTTTGGGAAATACCGTGAAAACGGGGAACGTCGTCACTTCCACCCGGTATCCCCGCTTGCTGATGCGGTTGCCCAATTCGTAGTCGTCGGAGAAATGGTCCACCAGGGCCTCAAACCCGCCGATTTCCGCCAGGTGCTTTTTCGTCGTGGCCATCGTCGCACCCAGCGCGAATTTCAGCCCGCCCAACTGCCAGGCCGAGAGCACGCCGGCATCGAAATCGGAGGTGTTGCCGAGCGCTTCCATGTCGGAAGCCAGCGAGCCGTCGCTGATGCCGCGATAGAGGCAGGTCACCGCACCCACCTGCGGGTCGGCGAACGGGCCGGCGACCGCATGAATGTAGCCGGGCGCAACGCGAATGTCGCTGTCGCTCACGATCAGGAGGTCGTATTTGGCCTCGCGCACCATCCGGCAGAGCTTGTTGACCTTGTCGGCGGTTCCGAGTTTTTCCGCGCCAACCAGCACGCGGATATCGCGCTGCGGGAAATCCTCGATCAACTGGCGGAGGACCGGAAGGACCGGATCGGTCGCCTCGGTGACGGCGAAAATGATTTCAAATTCGGGATATTCCTGGAGGCAGAAACTGGCGTAGTTTTCGTAGGCTTCGCGGTCGAGCCCGCGCACGGGCTTCAGAATGCTGACGGGGGGCCAGAAATTCCTAGGCGAGGGGGAACGCTTGGAAAAGAACCGCCGAGCGGCCATGATCGCCAGCAAATAGTAGCCGAACGGCCCCAGCGCCAGAAGCAGGAGCATCCAGCGCAGAACGCCGTGCCACATCGTCTCTCCCTATCCCACCCAAACGAGCACAACACCCACGACCACCAGAAGAACGCCCATCCAGCGGATCCGGTCGACTTTCTCTTTCAAGAAGAGCTTGGCCATCAGCGCTCCCACGACGTAGCTGAGCGCGGTCAGCGGCACGACAAAACTGACGTTTTCCCAGGACAAGAGCGCGAGCAGCGAGAAAAACGCCATCGCCAGCAGGGCCAGACCCAGCCACATCCAGCCGATGCGGAACGCCCGGCCCAGCACCTTCAGCAGTGCCCGGGGATTGAACTGGTGAACTTCTCCGATCCGCTTCATCGCCCGCGTGACCGAAATTTCGCCCGCGGTCCCGGCGAGCACAACAATGGCCAGCAGTATCCAAACGCGCATTATTCAATCTCCGGAGTAGTTCTCGTCGGTGTATGCCCGACCAGGAAAACTCCGAGGCAGATCACGAGGACACCCAGCCATCGGGTCGAATTCACGGATTCACCCAGCAGCATCCATCCGAGGAACGTCACCACAGCGTAGCTGATCGCCGAGGCAGGACTCACGAAACTGTAATCGGCCCAGGAAAGCACCAGCATGTAGCAGAGAAAAAAAAAGATAAGGCTGAAAATTCCCATCCACACCAGGTCGTTATGGAAGCCCCGAATGATCCCGTCGATGAACAATGCCGGCGAACTGAGGGCGATTCCGCCGGTTTCCCGCATGCCCTTGCCCAGCAGCACGTCTCCCGTCGCGCCGAAGGCCACCATGAGGACGATCAGCACGTAGGTTTTGAGCCGGACGCGTCGGGCAATGCTCATGCGCTCTGGGACTCACTCTCCACCCGAACAGGCGATGCGGGCTTGATCTCGGGCACGGCGATGACCGAGGAGCGCGGCGGGCCCGAATCCACCATCTTGCGCGCCCAGCGCAGCCGTTCGGAACGCAACCGGAGGAACGAAACCGCTTCCTGATACAGCCGCTTGCGCTCATGGGAATCCCACAGAGCATTGCGGAGAATCCGCCAGACCACGCGAGGACGGAAGTAGTATTCGTCGTAGAAGCGGTTCACCGCCGCCATGATCTCCTCGCGTTTCAAGCCGGGGTACTCGAGGTGGGGCAACTGGTGGCCGCTGGCGTCGGCCATGGCCCCGCCGCCCAGGAAGCCCCGGTCGCGCGCCCAGTTATAGAGCTCGGTGCCGGGATAGGCATGCGCCATCGACACCTGAATCGTTTCGCAATCCAGCTCCTTGGCGAACGCGATGGTTTGCTCGATGGATTCGGGCGTTTCGCCCGGCAATCCGATGATGAAATCCCCGTGGATGACGATTCCCAGTTCCTTGCAGTTTTTCACGAACGTCCGCGCCTGCTCGAGCGTGGCGCCCTTCTTGATGTTTTTCAGGATTTTCTGGTCGCCCGATTCAAAGCCCACGATCAATAGCCGGCAGCCTCCATCGGCCATGGCCTTGAGCGCTTCGTAATCGCCGTGAACGCGCGAGGTGCAGCTCCATCGCAAACCGACCGGCTGGATCAGCTTCGAGAGCTCGATCACCCGGTCCTTCCGGATGTTAAACGTGTCGTCGTCGAAAAAGACTTCCTTCACCTGGGGGAACAGCTTGGGTATCGACCGGAATTCTTCGGCGACGCTTTCGGCCGAGCGTGTCCGCCAGGCATGCCCGGAAAGGGTCTGGGGCCACAGGCAGAAGGTGCACTGCGCCGGGCAGCCGCGCGCCGTATAGAAACTCACGAACGGATTGAGCAGAAACGGGACGTTGTACTTCTCCACGACAAGATCGCGTTTGTAAATCGTCGAGGCGAGCGGCAACTGGTCCAGATCCGCCGTCTGCAGGAGCGGCCGGCTGGGATTGTGGACGATTCGCCCGTCCGCGTCGCGGTAACTCACGTTGGCGATTTCGGCGAGCGGCTTGCCCTGCGCATATTCCACGACGGCGTAGTCGAATTCCCCGCGAACCACGAAATCGATATCCGAACCGGATAGAAGGCTTTGCGCCGGAAGCACTTGCACGTGCGGGCCAACGAAGGCGATTTTCAGCCCGGGCCGTGCTTCCTTCATCGCATGGGCCAGTTTCACGTCGCTCGCGAAGCCGACCGTTGAAGTGAACAGAACCACGAACTCGTAATCGCGCGCGATCTGGACGGTTTCCTGAACGGAAACCCCATGGGGCGCGGCGTCGAGCAAGCGGCTGCCGGGAAGCATCCCGGCCGGGTAGGTGAGCCAAACCGGGTACCAGAAAGAGGCGATTTCGCGCGTGGCGGGCCAGCGCGAGCTGGCTCCGGCGTCGAAATTCTCGAAGCTGGGCGGATTCAGTAGTAAAGTCTTCATGACAGACGACATAGGTTCCGTTCCCTCCACCAGACTGTGCTGCTGACCCGCTTATGGCCCGAACTATTCTATTTTACTCGAATTTCCAAGCCCTCGGAAAGCGCGGTCTTCACTTTCCTGTTCCTGGACTGTGTTACATCCTGTGGCCTTCACCCATCATTGCAGCAATAGGGGCAGTTGGCCAGTCGTGCGCATCAGTTCCAGCTGCGCCTTTTGGCCCTGAAAGTTGACTCCCAGGAAATTGAGCCATTTCTCGCTTTCATCCAGCCGGGCCTGCTCGACAGTGGCCAAGGTGGCGCGCCCCTGGTTGAACTGCGCCTGCACCATATCCAGGTTCTCTTGGGCCAGCTTCAACTCGAGACGGGCCACTTCCAGGGCTGCGTCTTGTTCCCGCTTCGTTCGGGCCTCTTGCTGTACTTGGATTTCCAACGCCTTCTGCCGGTTGCCCAGTTCGGTTTCGGCCTCCTGATATTGGCTTTGGGCCAGCGCCACCGCCGCGGAGGTGCGCGAACGAAAGAGGGGTATCTGCACCTGGACGCCGACGTTCAGGTTGTTCCGCTGAAAACTCCGGAAGTACTGATCATAGTTGTTTATCCTGCTCAGCACCATATACTGCCCCACAAAATCGATGGTGGGCCAATACCCGCCGCGTTGCCCCTTGAGATTGTCCAGGCGCGCCTGCCGGTTGATTTCGGCCTCGTGCAGCGCAGGGCTGTTCGCCAGGGCGAGCGCCTGCAGCTGGGATGTGGTCGGAGCGGTTTCCGGGGGCAGTTTTGCACTGGTCAGGACGATCGGCTGGCCGTCGGGGATGCCGGTCGACGTGCGGAGGGCCTCTTCGAGCACGTCCTCTCGGCCTTGGAACGAAATGAACCGTTCGTTGATTTTTGCCCGCGTCAGCTCGGCGCGTGTTTCATCGATGGAGAGTTCCAAGCCAGCCTGGACGCGCTGCTGCGTCACCGCGATAACCTGCTCGGCGCTTTTGAGCTCCTGCTGGAGCAGATCCACCGAATGTCTGACCTCGCCGAGTTCCAGATAGTCGGATGCCACCTGGACAATGACGTCGTTCTTCACTTCGTCAATGGCGACCTGTTTGGCCTTGGTTTCGTCTTCGGCCGCGCGGAGTTGGCCCCGGAGCGGCGGATTGAACAGGGTTTGGTCGTAGGACAGGTTAAAGAGGCTCGGCGCCGCTCCGCTGGCCGTCGATGGGAAGCCGTTCGTATAGGCCGCCCCTGAGCCGGTGAACAGGTTGGGACGGAAGGCCGAGCGTCGCAGCCCGGTTTGCCCCTGGGCCACGTCGGCAGCCAGGCGCGCGGCCTCCACCTGGCCGCTGTTGCGTAGAGCCATCTCGATCGCGTCTTTCAGGGTCAGCGGGCCGGGAGGGTCGGCCATCGCGGCCGGGGTTCCCGCCAGAGCCAGCACGATTACGCTTGCCACGATTGCTTTATTCATAGCGCAGTGATTCCGTTGGTTGGAGTTTCGCCGCCTTGTTGGCCGGCAGATAGCCGAACAGCAGGCCGGTTGCGCACGACACCGCAAAGGCGAGCACGACGGCGATCCACGGAACCGGCACGACGATCTCCGGCGGCAGCAGCTGCCGCGCCAGCATAGCCAGCGCGATGGCGATGCCCACGCCCAGCACGGCCCCGGTCAGGCTGATGATCAGGGCTTCCAGCAGGAACTGATTCATAATCTCCTTCTTGCGCGCGCCGACCGCTTTCCGGATTCCGATCTCGTGCGTTCGCTCGGTCACCGTCACCAGCATGATGTTCATGATCCCGATCCCGCTGATCAGCAGCGCGATACCGGCGGTCACCAGCAATACCACCATCAGCGCCCGCGAGATTTTCCGCGCCGCGTCCAGGATGGACGTCAGGTTTTGGACCTGGTACTCGGCCCCGGGGCGATGCCGGCTGCGCAGAACTTCCTGGATCTCCCGGGTCGCCACCGGCACGTCCTGCGGCCTGTCGCACGTCGCGTAAAAGGTGGAGACGAACTGATTGCCGGTGAACATCTGGATCAGCGGAAAGGGGACCAGCGCCGTATCCCGCTGGATTTCCGACTGCCCGAAGGTCGAGACGCGCTCGCGGAACACGCCGATGATCGTGAACTTCAGCTCGCCCAGACGCAGGGGCTTGCCGATCGGATCCTGGTGGGGATAGGCCAGGAGAGCCAGGTGCGGCGTCACCACGCACTCCTTGGCCCGCATACGAATGTCGTCCTGGTCGAAGTAGCGGCCCTGCATGATGACCAGGTTGCGAACCCGCGCATAGTCTTCGGTCACGCCGATCAGAGTCACCGGCCTCGCCACCGCTCCCACGTCCACCGTCATGGGCATGTCGTGGGTGCCGGCGATGGCCGCGACTTGCGGAACCCCCTGCTGAATCGCCTGCAAATCACCCAGGGTGATCTCATCGGAGCGCGTTACGGCCCGCACCCCGCTCTCCACGAGCCCCCCGTAAACCAAGTTCGCTCCCACGCCCTCGATCTGCCCGATGATGTAACGGCTGCCGCTGACGGCAACGGTGATCACCAGGACGATGGCGGCGCTGCCGATCACCACGCCCAGCGTGGTAAGGAACGCGCGCAGTTTGTTCGACCACAGCGCGTCGGTCGCCGCTCGCCAATTTTCTGGATGAAACATGGGAGATTTCTGTCGGGCGGCTTGGCCCGTTCACTTCATTTGCTTTTCCAGAACCTGCAAGCTCTGTTTCGCGAACCCCGAGTTGGGATCGAGCTGCAGAGCCGCTCGGTACTGTTCGGCGGCTGCCAGTCGCCGGCCCATTTGCTCGTAAACGTGCCCCAGCCAGGTGCGCGCATCGGCATGGGAGGGATAGTCGCTACGGTTCACTGTCGCCGCCAAATAAGATTTCAGGTAGCTTTCCGCCTCGTCGAGCTTCTGGTCTTCGATGGTCAGGACGACGCCCTGGTAATAACTCAGCCGCGGGTCGTTCGGGGCGACGTGCAGCACGTTGTCGATGGCGCGCTCGAGCTGCGCGGCGTTCCGCTGGCCTGCATAGAAATCGGCGGCCTCGTAATACTCCACCGGGGTGGCCGTATTCACGTCGAGCACCTTCTGGTAATTGGCTCGCGCGCCGGCCAGGTTCCCCATCATATGGTCGTAATCGGCCTCTGCCAGGTCCCCTTGCACGGGATTCTGGGCGGCGATGGCGGCGATCTGTGCGCGGGCCTTGTTCTTGCTCCCGCCGATGATCCAGGGCGCTCCCGCGTAGAACTCCACCAGCGCCCGCCGGGCCGCCATGTTTTTCGGGTCCAACTGGATGGCCCTTTCGAATTCTTTCCCCGTCCGGATTCCCAGCCACAGGCTATGGTGGGTTTCCGCCATGTGTCCGTAGATGCGCCCCAGCCAGAAGTGGTAATCGGACTCGCGCCCATCGAGCTTGATGGCCTGTTCCACTTCTTGAGACGCCTGGTCATAGCGCCGCAGCTCGTAGTAGCAGCGGCCCAGCCAGTAATGCGGGGAGGCATCGTTGGGATCGCTGCGCGCGGACTGCTGGAGCGTCGTCGCCGCCTCGGCGAACCGGCCCGCCTGGAAGGCCTGCTGCGCGGCTTCGATGGGGCCCTGGGCGGCAGCCCCCGGCAGGGGCGCCAGCAACAACAGGAGAATGCCCGTGGCGATCCACCGGCGCATCACTGCGCCCCCACCGGGTGAATTTTCAGTCCGTCTTCCAGATTGACCGAGCCGGGAAGGGCCACCCGGTCTCCCTCGTGGAGCCCTTCCACAATCTCGAGCATCTCCGTGTTCTCGACGCCGACCTTCACCGGCCGCTGATGGAGCCGGTTGCCATCGACCCAATACACGTAGCGGCTCGCTCCCTCGCCTTGCACCGCCGACCGGGGCAGCACCAGCGTCCCGGGATGGCGGGCGATCAGAATCCGCACATCGACGTTCGTGTTCGGCAGCAGCTTCGCTTCGGAGTTTTGCACCGAGCACAGCACCTCGCCCACGCGCCGCTCCTGGTAAGGCACCACCTGTTTGGGAATCACTTCCGTCTGGCCATGCCAGGTCCGCCCGGGAAGCCCGTCCCATTGGATTTCGACCGGCTGGTTGGCTCCGATCGAGCCCAGGTCCACTTCGTCGACATAGGCCCGAACCCGCACGCGGTGCAGGTCGGCGACAGACACCAGCGGGGCGCCAATCTGGACATAATCGCCGAGCTTGACCGGCAAGGCGTAAACGGTTCCATCGACCGGCGCCACAACGCGCGACGAGGCCACCTTTTGGGAAAGATCGCTGATCTGCGCTTGGGCTTGTTGGATCTGCAGGAGGGCCGATCGCTCGTCAAATGCCGCTTGTCGCGCCAGATCCTGTTGTTTCTGCCGCAGGTAGGACAGATTGGCTTCGGCCTGTTGCAGCTCCAGGGTGTTTTCGGCCAGTTCTTCCCGGGTCGCGGCCTGATCCGCGACCAGCTTATCGAGTGTTTTCTGCTCGGCTGCCAGCCGGTCGCGCGTGGCCCCGGCCTTTGTCAGGTCGCTCTTGACCTGCGCCACCTGGACGGGCGGTCCGCCGGCCTGGGAGTCCAGCAGTTCCTTGCGGGCGGCCAGCAGTTTTTGCCGCGCCTGGGCCAGATGCGCCGCCGTGGCGCTGGCGTCCAGTTCGACGAGCAATTGGCCTCGTTTCACCGACTGCCCATCGACCACCATCACCCCCGTAACGAAAGTGTCGATCCGGGCCCTTAGAACAAAGGGCTCGATCGGTTCCACTGTTCCGTTCGTCGAGATCCACTTATCGATCGTTTGGCGGGAAACTCGCACAACGCTGACGTCGGGCAATTGCCCGTGTCCGGTCAGACCCAGCAGGAGCAGCGTCACCAGAGCCGCGATGCCGAGCACAATCCACCATCTTTGCCTCACTGTCATATTTCCGGAGACGCTCGTCGGTTACCAGGCTAAATTCGATTCTAACAAACAGCCCTCTCCTTACCTACCGGGACTTGCTGATGGAGGGATGCTATATTGCTGGGCCGGGATGCCGGTTGTCTTCGTCATTGCGTCCGATTGGAAGCTCCGTTCCATGGTCCGCGCGGAATTGCGCGAGCGGGGCATCGATGCCCTCGGTATGCGGAATGCCGCCGAAGCCGGCGCGCATATCGCCTCGGGGACCCTCCCGTCGGCCGTTGTACTGGAAGCCTGCGCTCGGGCGGGGCCCGGGTTGGAGTCGCTGGCCCGCCGCGTTCCGTTCGTGGTTGTCGCCTCGGCGGTCCAGGGGCAGGTATGGCCCCGGGCCGCGCGGCTGCTTCGCCGCCCGGTGCGGATCGGGGAGATTGTGACCGCCGTCCTGGAGGTTTTGCGCGGCGGCCCGGCCTGAAATTTCGCGGCCGGGAACTGTTCCGCTTCTCCTGGTTTTCCCTTTTCGCTACAATCGCCCGCTTGGCCGGCGAAGTCCGGAATCATCCCAGGAGCGAATCCGAATGAGAATTCACACCGAATATCTCACCATTCATACCGATCAAGTCACCGAAATCCGCACAATCACGGAAGACGTCAAGGCCGCGCTCAAAAAGAGCGAGCTGACCGACGGCATGGTGCTCATGGCCGTTCTCCACGCCAATTCCGCCGTTGTGCTCGGGCTGGGCGAGCCAAAATTTGTCGAGATCCTTCAGGCCTGGCTCGAAACGCAGGTCCCGGCCCGCGACGACTACGCGCTCGGGCGCGGCTTTGAATCGAATGCTTCCACGGTCCTCAAGTCCATTCTGGCCGGTTCCCAATTCTCGATGGCCTTCAGCGAAGGCCGCCTCGATCTGGGTCCGTGGCAGGAGATCCTCTACCTCGAATTCGACGGGCAGCGGCCCAAACGCGTGGTTCTGAAATTTCTGGGAGAATGAGGGCGTGTCGGAAGCGGCCCGATTTACTTTCCTGCCGCCGTTTTGTTACCTTGGGATGGAAGGGAATGGGGTACTCGAAGGATGGCGCTGCCAAGCCTTCTCAAGCCGGAACCGATCAAACACCGCCCCCTATGGTTCAAGATCGCCGTTTCATCCCTTGTCGCGGCGGTTGTGCTGGGGGTCCTCTTCTGGGCCCTTTTCCGCTTCCATTCCGAAAACGCGAAGATCGTCCAATTCATGGATGAAGTCTCTGCCGGCCAGTTCCAGGCCGCCTACCAGTTGTGGCACAAGGGAACCGGCTACGGCTACCAGGAATTCCTGCAGGATTGGGGAACATCGGGCTATTACGGGCCGGTCCACAGCTACCAGATCGTCTCGACGCAGGAACCCGGCGACGCTTCCGGAGTGGTCGTCGTTGTCAACGTCAGCCCCTTTCGCCCATTCCCGCCCGACAGCGACATCGCGAAACAGCAACGGACCAAGCAGGTCCGGCTGTGGGTCCAGTTCAGCGATCAGTCGATCTCTTACGCCCCCTAGAACCCTCGCCGAAACGGAAGAAATCCAGCAACAAAAGCGCTGCCGAGCGCCCGGCACCCGCTCGGCACCTGCTCAATTGGCCGTCTCGAGCAACAGTTCCCTGCACGCCTGCTTCACCTGATCGATCGTCACCGACAAGATGCATCGCGGCTCGTCGAAGGCGTAGCAGCGGTCCCCGCGGCAGGGCCGGCACGGGAAGTCGTTCAGCACGATTCGCGAGGGCGTCGCCCAGGGTCTCCAGTAGACCGGGGTGCTGGAGCCGAAAATATCCACGACCGGGCATCCGGCCGCCGCGGCGACGTGCGTGGGGCCGGTGTCTTGTCCAACAAACAGCCGCGCTCGCGAAACCAGCGCGATCATCCGGCGTAAATCGAGCCCTTCGGCGATCACGGCGGGTTTCTGAAACAGACGGCGAACTTCGGCGCCAAGCTCCCGCTCGCGGGGCCCCAGCAGCACGACGGGCGCCAGTTTCCATTCCGCCGCCAGCCAATCGGCCAGGCGGGAAAAATGGGCCGGCGCCCACCGCCGCGTCGCGAACGCCGCGCCGGGTTGCAGGACGGCGTATGGCTGGCCTGGCGCGATGCCGTGGCCGCTCAACATTTCGCTGGCGGCGGCCAGCGCATCGCTTTGCGGGTAGACGCGGGCCGGCGGCACGGGTCCGCGCGGCAACCCGATCTGCCAGAGTTGGGAAATTCGTTGCTCGGCCGTATGAACCCGGCGCTTGAAATAGACTTTCGGACGCGAGACCAGAACGCTCGCCAAAAAGGAGAACTGGGTCTGCTGCCAGGCCACGCGGACCGGCGAAAGGGTCGCGGCGGTGAGCAACGCACTGGTGGGACCGCCGTGCTGGTTCAGCGTGAGCGGAAAACGCCGCCGCGCCAGGCGCGCCGCGGTCGGCAGGAACCGGTTGACCCGGAAAATTTCGCTGACCGAAGGATTGCCTTCCAGGACCGAAGCGTAGGCGGGTTCCACGGCCACCACGATTCGCAGGTCCGGCCGCCAGGCGTGCAAGGCTTCAATCGCGGGGGTGGTCAGGACGATGTCGCCCAGGGAGCGCAGGCGAATCAGTAGGACTTCGGCGCCCTTGGCCAGACCGGGGAGGATTTCGGCGGGACTACTCGCTCTCAATGCGGGCTTCGTCAACGATCATCGTGGGGATGCCGTCTCGGATCGGATAGACACGCCGACACTGGGAACACTTCAGTCCCTGCTCGTCCGCGGTGAGATGGACGGGCGTCTTGCACAAGGGGCAGACCAAGATGTCGAGCAACTCTTTGCTGACGGCCACTGGTTCACTCTCTCCGGCGAAAGCCTTGGCTTGACTCTACCAGACCCCCGGCACCCATACAACCGTCAGGTCCGGCGGCCCTGCAGCGGCCCGAAACGGCGCCCATCCAGGGGCCCGGTCACAGGCCCGTCACCTGCAGTTCGACCTCCGCCTCCCAGGGAGCCTTCCCCGGCTCCAGGGCGAGAGGCCAGACGGCCAGAATCTGCGATCCCTGATACACCCGCTCGAATCCGTCCTCGGATTCAGAGACGGTTTCGATCGGCGCGATCCAGAACTCCGCCGCGCCGGGTGCGATCAGCTTCGCCGCCACTTTTTGCCACTCATCCACCAGATTCAACTCCGGCCCGGGCGCCACGCCTTGCCAGCCGAGCGGATGCCGCTCGCCGCCAAACGCGAAATAGCGGTCGGGGCTTGCCGGGGCCATCAGGTTCAGCACCAGTTCGAGTCCGGCGCTGGCTGCCGCGCCGCCTCCTTCGAGAAGCGCCATCCGCGCCGTCCCGATGAGCGAAAAGCCGTCGGGAAGGGAACGGAAGCGAAACTGTTTTTCGGCGCGGGCGCGAACGTCCGCCCCGGCGACCGGCGCGAGCGAAACCTCCGCCGCGAAATCGGCTGCGCTGGCCGAGATTTTGTCCGCTTGATAGGGTGCGGCGGCCGGCGCGGGCGCTTCGCCCAGTTCCAGCGCGGCGTAATCGTCCGGGCGCTTGCCGGAGGGAAATACCAGCAAACGGAAACTGCGCCGGAGCCAGCGGTCGTATCGGAGCAGCCGCTCGAGCCCGCGCTCCTTCACGCGAACGCGATCGTGGATCGAGGCGACGCCGCCGTCTCCCTCGGCCGCCTGCGTAATGCGCGAATGGTAGGCTTCGGGCCGCCGCGCGATGGTATTCATCAGGGCCAGGTGGCGCGGCCGGAAATCGAGCAGGGCCAGCGTCGCCCCGTCGGCCGAATCCACCAAAGCGTTGTAGTGCCGGCCCGTGAAATAGGTTTCATTGCGCGCGGGGCCGCTGAAGCCTTCGCGCTGCGCCCGCGCCGCCGGGCGTTCCCCGTCGATCGCCCGCTCGGCGGCGATCAGTTCGCGCGAGATGGCTTCGCGCAAATGGGGCGAATAGAGCCCGCCGAAAATCCCATGCCAGTAGGCGTCGTTGCACTGCGCGCGAAGCACGTGCGTGCGCCCCTGTCCCGTGCGGCTGGCGGCGCCGCGCGGGCGCGACCGGCTGCGCTTGGCGATCCGCCGGGAGACGAACTGCATCTTTCGCGAGAGCAGATCGGCTTCCGGATATTTCACCAGGAAATTCCGCCATACGCCGTGCCGCACCGACCGCAGGATCTCGGGGCGGTCGGCGAATTCGCGCGACAATTCCTGCACCCGCTCCCGCGCCCGGAGCGGCAGCGCCCATTCCATCATTTCGCTGTAGGAGGCCGTGGGCAAAGCGGCGCGGCCGAGCGGCGCGTGGTCCCGGCGGTATTCGGCCGGGGTCGAAACGGCCAGCCAATCCAAGTTGGCTTCGAGCGCTTGAAAGAGCTGCTCGAGCCATCCGTTCGTGTAGCAGTGGTCGTAGGTCCCCGGCCAGATTCCGAATTTTTCCAGATCGTCGCCCATGGCCGCCATCCCGCCGGGATGGCGATCGCTCGATTGGCGGAGGAATTCGATCGTCTCCTCGACCGGCCGGAACGGGATGGCGTAGCGGAGGCTTTCGAGGCCCGGGAGAATATCCACGGAGGCGTCCAGATCCTCGACGCGGTAATAGCCGAATAACTGGTCCGCTTCGAAACCCCCGAGCAGAAAATGATTGTCGTCCACCAGCGTGTAGCCGACCCCGGCCCGACCCAGGGTTCCGGCCAGATGGGGCTCCCAGACCCGCTCGGTCAGCCAGGCCCCCTCGGGCCGCTTCCCAAACCGGCTTTCGAGGAACCGCTCCATTCGCACGATCTGCTCGCGCCGGTCGTCGGGTGGAATCGAGACGAGGATCGGCTCATAGAAACCGCCGCCGACCAGCTCGACCTGGCCACGCGCGACCAGGGATGCCATCCGCGTGAAGTACTCCTCATGCCGCGCGGCGATCCATTCCCATAGCGGACCGGAAAGGTGCAAGCCCACATGAATGTTCGGATGGCGCTCGAGCGGATCGAGAAACGGCAGGTAGCATTTCGCGTAAGCGCGCTCGAATACGTCGTCGAAGTTGCCGACCGGTTGGTGCGCGTGAAGTAAAAGGACCAGATGAAATCGGCTCAAACGCTTTCCCCTGCGGCTGGCGGTGAAATATTCCGGCGAATGTTTTGGCCCGCGGCCCATTGCCCGAGCCGCTGTTCGAGCCGCGAGAGCGTCCGTTCCAGGGCGCCGTCAGCGGCGGCCAGCGGCGCATAGATCACAACCAGAAGCTCTCGCGATAGGGCCGAAACCATCGTGCGCGTCGAGTCGCTGATGGGGCTGCCGAACGGGCCGGTTTCGTCGGCCAGCACGGGCCGTTCGCCCAGATGCCACATCCGGCGGCCGATTCCTTCGTACCGTTCATCGGCCCCGCCGAGCCGGAGCGTGACGGGCGGATGAATGCGGCCGAGGTCGTAGCCGCCCATCGGCCAGCCGGTCTCGATCTGCGCCAGATTCACGATGTCCACAACGTTCGAAATCGGAGTGATGCCCTTGCCTTGCGCCACGCGCCGCAAGAGCGCTTCCGATGAAGGCCGGTACTTCGAGGGATCGAGGCCCCAGGCCCGAAACATCGACCGAACCGCTCCGATGGATTCCATGGCGGCGACGGCTTCCACCGTCAACCGCCCGGCCAGCCGTCCGGCCACCGATGCCAACTCCTCGACGAGTCCGGCCGCAGCCGGCTCGACCTGAATTGCATCGGCTTCCAGCAGGCCCAGCTTGATCCCCTTCAGCGAAATGCGAACGGGAACCATTGCGTTCGAATTTCCATCATCGCGGCGGGAAGCCGTCTCGTCAACCCTCCGCGATGCAAACTGTTTTCGGGGGTTCGTTGCCCGGCGCGGGAGGCAGGCGCCGGCCGGGTTTCCATTCGCCTGACAGTCCGCTTTGCTATGATGGCTTCCACTTCCTTGTTCCGGGAAAAAATCGGATGATCGACGGCGAAGAAGCGGCCTTCCGGCTCGGCATCGAGCAATTCAACCGCCAGGAATTTTTCGCCGCTCACGAGACTTGGGAAGCGATCTGGCTCGCCTCTGCCGGACGGGACAAGGTCTTTCTGCAGGGGATCATCCAACTGGCCGCCGCCTTTCATCACTGGCGCGGCGGAAACACGCGAGGAGCGCTTTCGCTTTTGCGCCGAGGGCTCGATAAGCTGGCCCGATTTCCCCGCTCCTACCGGGGCATTGGCGTCGATCGGCTCCGCCGGCAGGCGGCCGCGTGCGTCGAAGCCCTCACTCGCGGCCCCGCTGCTCCGCCGGACCGGTTGCCGAGAATCGATTGGGAATCCGCGCTCCTTCCGGGCGGCCATCGGTAATCGATTGCCCGCCCTTCGGCCTGGTGGCGCACCCCCCAAAAAAACAAAAAGCGCGCGCCGGCCGGCGCGCGCTTTTACATTTCTCCGCTGGGTGGAAGAAATCTTACGGACTGGCCGTAGCCTGTTTTTTCTTGTACCAGTCGGCGTTGATCTGCGTGTAGTTCTGCCACTTTTCCGGCAGGTCTTCCAGGGCAAAAATGGCCGTCACCGGACAAACCGGAACGCACGCCCCGCAATCGATGCACTCATCAGGGTTGATGTAGAGCATCGTTTCCCCTTCAAATTCGCCTTCATCCTTGCGGGGATGAATGCAGTCGACCGGACAGACGTCGACACAAGCCGTGTCTTTGGTTCCGATGCAGGGTTCGGCGATTACGTAGGCCATCTCCTTCTCCTCGAAAAGCCTCCGTGGAGGGTATTTTTATAGCCGCCGCTATTCTAAGAAGCATTTTATACCACCTCCGGCCCGAAACGAACAAGACCGCAGCGCCGACCGGCTCTTCGCGGCGGTCGAACCGCATGAAATGCCCACTGAACGCTTGCACGGCAAGTTGCGGCCCATCCTTCGCGCCGAATACAATGCCGGGAGCGCTCGAAATTCCACCTGTGTTACGAACCGGGCGGCCTCGATTCGGGCTGCCGCACGATTTCCTATCAAGGGAGGAAGCCAATGCTCGACACCCGCGGAAACAAAATCACCTGGCTCGGCCACGCCAGCTTCAAAATTACCACCGCCTCCGGCCAGGTCATCCTGATCGATCCGTGGATCAGCGGACCCACGTGCCCCGATAACCTCAAGAAATTCGACCGCGTCGATCTGATTTTGGTGACGCACGGCCATAGCGACCATCTTGCCGATGTCCCTTCGCTCATCCAGCAATTCCAGCCCAAGGTAACGGCCATTTACGAGACCGCCATGTGGCTCGGGTCAAAGAAGGCGGCGAACGTGCTTCCCATGGGTAAAGGCGGCACGCACACGATCGGGGATGTCGTGGTCACCATGGTCCACGCCTTCCATTCCAATTCCATCGATGACGGCGGCAAGCTCATCTACGGCGGCGAGCCGGCCGGCTACATCGTGCGACTGCCCGGCGGCCTCACCCTCTATCACGCCGGCGATACGAGCGTCTTCGGCGACATGCGCCTGATCGGCGAACTCTACAAACCGGAACTGGCCCTGCTGCCGATTGGCGACGTCTTCACCATGGGTCCGCGCGAGGCGGCCCATGCCGTTCGGCTGCTCGGCGTGCGGCATGTCGTGCCGATTCATTACGGCACATTTCCCTTGCTGACCGGAACGCCCGAGGCGTTTCGCGCGGAAACAGCCGGCATTGGCGGTCTGGAAATTCACGTCCTGCAGCCGGGCGAGTCGCTCGGTTAAGGCCGATCGGGCGGGCCGCCAGGCCGCATCTTGTTCGGCTCGCGCCATCGCCCGCCCGGTGAAAGGAGAACGGCATGGCACGACCGGTTCCGCATTTTGAGCACACGGGTGTGCTCCAGCCCACCCTGGACCGCTACGTGAACGATCTGCTGCCCCGGCGCGATCCCGTCCTGCGGGAAATGGAGCAACTGGCCAAACGCGAGGACATCCCGATCATCGGACCCGCTTGCGGGCGCCTGCTGGCCCTGGCGGTGCAGCTGGGCGGCGCGAAACGCATTTTCGAGATGGGATCGGCGATCGGCTATTCGGCGCTATGGATGGCGCGGGCGGCCGGAAGCGGAGCGAAAATCCATTACACGGATTCCGATCCGCTAAATGTCGAACGGGCGCGCGCCTTCCTGCGGCGGGCGGGCGTGCTGAACCGCGTGACGCTGCTCGAGGGAGACGCGCTCGATCTGCTGCGGAAAACGACGGGGACCTTCGACCTCATTTTCATTGACGTGGACAAGGATCAGTATCCGGCCGCGCTCCGCCTGGCGCTCAAGCGCGTGCGGCGCGGGGGCCTGCTTGTCGCCGACAACGTCCTCTGGTACGGGCGCGTGGCGCGGCCCGCCAAACGCGGCGATTCGTTCACGCGCGGGGTCCGGCAGTTCAACCGCATGATCTACGCCGATAAACGCCTTTTCCCCGTTATCGTCCCCTTGCGCGACGGGGTTGCCATTTGCCGGAAGGGATAAGGCAGGGAGGGCTCAATCCCGGGCGCGGGCCTGGGTTTGAGCTTTGGTTTGAGGTTGGGTTTGAGCCTGGCTGTGCTCTTGGAGAAATTTTTCGGCGTCGAGCGCGGCCATGCAACCGCTGCCCGCCGCGGTGATGGCCTGCTTGTAGACGCGGTCGGACACATCGCCGGCGACGAAGACGCCTTCGACGCTCGCATGGGTTCGGTCGCTCGTCCGCAGGTAGCCTTCCTCGTCCATGTCGAGAATGCCCTGGAAAATTTTCGTGTTCGGGTCGTGCCCGATCCCGAGAAAGACCCCATCGACCGCGATCGTTTCGGTCGAGCCGGTTTCCACCTGCCGCAGCCGCAGCGCTTCCACCACTCCCTTGCCCGTGTCGAGAATGTCTTCGACGACGTAAGGCGTCAGGAAGCGAATTTTGGGATTCTCCCGGGCGCGGTCCAGCATGATTTTCGTCGCGCGGAACTCGTTGCGCCGGTGCACGATGGTTACCCGGCTGGCGAACTTGGTCAGGAACGTCGCCTCTTCCATGGCCGAATCGCCGCCGCCGACGATCGCGATCTCCCGGTTGCGGAAAAAGGCGCCGTCGCAGGTCGCGCAGGTGGAAACGCCGTGCCCGATCAACTTCCGTTCGGCTTCGAGTCCCAGCATCCGCGCCGACGCGCCGGCGGCCACCAGCAGCGCCCGGGCGCGCAACCGGCGATCGTGCATTTCGATCGTAAACGGCCGCTGGCCCAGATCCACCCGGGTGGCCGATCCCTCGATGAACCGGGCGCCGAACCGCTCGGCCTGCTTCTGCATCCGGTCGATCAGTTCCGGTCCCAGGATTCCTTCGGGAAATCCCGGAAAATTTTCCACCAGCGTGGTCAGGCTGAGCTGACCGCCCGGCTCGTGTCCGCCGATGACGACCGGCCGCAGGTCGGCCCGCGCCGTATAGATCGCCGCCGTCAATCCGGCGCAGCCGCTCCCCAGAATGACTATGTTTTCGATATCGCCGCTGCTTGCGTTCATCTTTCGTTAGACTCTTTCGCTGGAATAATCGATTCGCGCTGCTCCGACGGGTCCGCCAAATTGTAGCATGCCGGTTCCGGGCGGCCGGAGGGCTTGCGCGGGGCGAAAGCATCGGCATAATGCTTCCATGAATCCGGCGCGCCTCGGCGAAATGCTCACCGAAGTGGTCATTCTCGCGCTCGGCCTCCTGCTCATGATCATGGCCCTGCATGGCCGCTTCAATCTGCCCGCCGGCCTGCTGTTCTGGCTGGTTCTCGGCGTGGCCTCGTTCCTCTGGGGAGCGCGGGCATGGATGCGCAGCGGGCGGTTTGCCCGGCCGGCGGCGCGCGCCATGCAGCGGGTGCGCGGGGGTTCGCTGGTGCTGGCCGGTGCGCTGATGATCGCCATGGCGTGGATGCCGTTTGGCCTGGCACCGCAAATGATTGTGCTCATCGGCGCGATCCTGGCCGTTCGCGGGGCCGTGGGCGCTGCGCTGGCCGGGCGAAGGGCGTCTCAGCCGTAACGGGTCTTGGGGGCTTTCCGGCCGTCCGTCAGTCTGGCGGGTCGTCGTTCGAATCGTGCGACCGGCGCGGGTGAATTTCTTCCAAATGCTTCCTCAGCCGGTCGAGAACGCTGTCGGTTCCCCGGATATCCATCTCGCGGTCCAACTCGTCCAAGGCGAAATGAACGATGTCGTGATGGTGGATTTCCTCCGGCGCAATGGCATCGCTGATCCGCAGCCACATTTTGTGCAGCAGGTTCACTTCTTTCGGCGTGAGCCGGGGGGCGTGCGGACCGAGGTAGATGATTTCTTCCTGCCCGCCTCTGTGGTAGATCTCCAGCCGCAGCTGCGGTTTCGGATCGCGCAGCCGCTCCCAGGCAGTGCCGAGCGTCCGCGCCTGCTCGGCGAGAGGCTCACGGGAAGAGCTCCCCAGAACGATAGCCGACGATTTCAGGTTCTGGGCCTGGCGCAGCATCGCTTCGTACACGTCGTTGGCCGCCACCATGGCCAGATGGATGGTCTTGCCCTTCTTTTCGGCGATTTCGAGCGCCTTGGTGAACAAATGCTGTTCGATCGTCGTGAACAGCTGATCGGGAGCCAGCTCGTGCTCGCCCGATCCACCGCGCAGCAGGGGCCGGACGTGCAGAACCACCACATCCCGGCTGGCGGGATTCACGCGCTCGAGCACCTCGGCGAGGTGATTCAGGTGGTAGTAGTTGCTCACGGGCACCAGGAAGTTCCCCTGCCGCGCCCCGACCGCGTCGAGCGTCAGTTCATCCCGCTCGGCCAGGTTGAATTGATCGAGCTCCGCGTGGACTCCGCCATGCTTCCGGTACATTTTCTCCGAGTAGGTAAACGCGACGAACAGGAACGCCGTGAAAGCGAGGCCGGAAATCGTGGCCACTTTTTTGGTGAACAGGTTGATCGTGCAGAGGGCAAACAGGATCAGCGTAATCAGGCCGAGCCCGACGGGAATTTCCAGCTTGCCGATCCGGAAATTGAGCGGTACGCGAAAGCCTCGCTGGCCGGGCTTGGTAAACCGCAAAACGACGACCGCCAGTCCCTTCATGGAGAAGCTCCACATCACGCCGAAGGCGTAGGCTTCACCGAGGACGAAGATATTTCCGCGGCTGACGATAATCGTGAGGATTTGAAGCGCGGCGACCAGATTCAAAATGCGGTAGGAGGTGCCGAAACGCCGGTGCGGTTGGCGAAACCAATCCGAGAGAATCCCGTCTTCGGAAACGCGGTTGAGCACCCCGTTCGAACCGACAATGGCGGTGTTGACCGCCCCCGCCAGCATCAGGACGCCGACCACCACAACCAGTACCTGAAACGCCAGGCGCAGATCGTAGGGTCCGACGAAGTTCATGGCCAGGCCGCTGATGAGGTTGTCGAAATAGTGCGGCCGGACTTTGTCGGGAATGATCATGACGGCCAGGAAGGCCACGCCCGCCGTGAAGACCAGGCTGTAAATGAAAATGATCAGCGCCGTCTTTTTCAGGTTCTTGAGTTTCGGATGTTCGATTTCGCGGTACACCTGGGCCAGCGTTTCCTCGCCGCTCATGGCCAGCACGGAATGGCCCAGGCCGATCAGGATGCCGATCAATCCGATGGTATAGGGCAGTCTCGAATGGCTCAGCCAGCCGAGGGCGTTGTGCGAGTAACGCAGGTTGGCGAGCGAGGGAAGCGGAGGCAGATGAACTCCGCGGACGTAGAGCGTGTAGGCGGCCCAAGCCATCATCGTCACCACCATGACGGTGGCGATCTGCATGATGCGCATGGCCTTGTCGCTCGACTCCGAGATGCCTTTGACGTTCTCCCACCAGAAGTAAATGGTGATCAGTATGGCGAAACCGGCGGCGCCGGAATTGGTGGGCAGAACCACGCCCATATGGGAGTAATACAGGAGTTCGTTCAGCAGGCCGACCAGGTAAAGCCCGGCCGAAACCCCGCTGATGGGGCCGGTCAGGATATAGTCGAACATCAGGGCCGAAACGGAAAACTTGGCCAGCGTCGAGCCCATCGCTTCCTTGACCACGCGATAGACGCCGCCTCGAACGAACATGCTGCAGCTTTCGACGTACAGCAAGGCCACGGCATAGGCCAGGCACATGATGGCCAAAATGAACCACGGGGCCGATTTGCCGATCGCCTGTTCGGCGATGGCGCCGGCATAAAAGGCGGAAGACCCCATGTCGTTCAGCACGATGGCCGCAGCGCGCCAGAACGAGATAAAGGAGAGCATGGCCGTCGTGGCGACCAGGACTCGTGGCGCCGTCCGTGGGCCGGGAGCAGGAGAGCCGGAAGTGGGAGATCCCGAATCCATACAATACCTGAATCGATTGACCATAATGCCGTAAGGGCGAAGATTGTCAAAGCCGGGTCGGCGGTTTGATAGGGCGCTTGTCCGCCGGGGCCGGCCCCGTTAGCATACGGCCCGATGCCGCGTGCGTTGGAACATGTCCGGAGGATGCGGGGCGGGGCGCAACCGCAGCTGATGCGTTGCTCGGACGGCGGCTACTATGTCGTGAAGTTTTTAGATAATCCCCAGCATCCCCGCGTGCTGGCGAACGAGTGGCTCGCCTCGCAACTGGCCGCCCGCCTGGGCCTGCCGGTGCCGCAGGCGGCCGTGGTGGATGTCTCGGCCGAGCTGGTGGCCCGGAGCGACGACCTGTCGGTCCAACTCGCCCGGGGCCGGACGAAGCTGCGGCCAGGACTCCAATTTGGTTCGCGCTACCCGGGCGATCCGGTCGAGGTCGCCGTCTACGATTTCCTCCCCGACGAACTGCTGGGCGAAGTGGATAACCTCGAAGATTTCCTGGGCGTTCTGGTTCTCGATAAATGGACCTGCAACACAAACGGGCGTCAGGCGGTTTTCTACCGCCCCTCCGGCCAGCCGCGTTACCGGGCACTGATGATCGACCATGGATTTTGCTTCAATGCCGGCGAGTGGAATTTTCCCGACGCCCCGCTGCGCGGGCTTTACGCGCGAGTGCGCGTCTACGAGTCGGTGACCGGCCTGAACTGCTTCGAGCCGTGGCTGGACCGCCTGGAGAGCCGAATCAGCGAACGCGCGCTGGATAAAGCGGCCAGCCAGACCCCGCCGGAATGGTACAATTTCGATCAGGACGCCCTCTACCGTTTACTCGAGCAGCTATGGCGCCGTCGGCGGCGCGTGCGTGATCTGATCGTGGCTTCCAAAGACACCTATCGGAAACCGTTTCCGAACTGGAAGTGAACTATGCCTGAACCTGAATTGAACGCATACAGCTACTGGGTGGTCCGGTACACGCCCAACCTCGTGCGCGACGAGTGGCTCAATGTGGGAGTTTTGCTGCTCGATCCCGGCCAGCCCCGTTTCGGGGCCCGTTTTATCGAAGAAAATTCGGAATTTGACCGCGTGCGCCGTTTGCACCCGAACTCGGACGAAACGATCCTGCGCGCCCTGGAACATCACTTCGAAACCGTGGTGAGCGGCGCGGACGATCCCCGTGCGTATCTGGCCAAGCTCGGCGCGACGCTTTCGAACGTCGTCCAGTTGGGCCCGGAGCGCGGTTTGCTGGCCGAAAATTTCGAAGAAGAACTCGACCGGCTCTATCAGCAGCATGTGGCTCCGCCGCGGCATGCGGGAGTGGCGTCCCGCTTGATCGCGGGCACGCGGGCGGCGATTATCGGGCGCGTCAACGACATGCTTCGCCGGGCGGGACTGGCCGGCCGGATGGAGCGGCGCGTCAAAATCGAGGAATTCACCTACCGGGGCGATCCGCTGCGCCTCGATTACGCCTATCGCCGCAACGGGACGCGCGGATTCGTGCAGGCGCTTTCGCTCGAGCGCGACGCCTCGCAGGCCAAGGTCCTGGCCTACACCGCCGAGCGTATCCGGCAGCGTCTGGCTTCCACCGAATTCACCGTGATCACCGAAACCGCGCCGCAGGAGGGCAACGAACGCCATCAGTTCCTGGCCCGGATTCTCGGCGACCAGCAGATCTCGATGGTTCCCCTGGGCCAGCTCGAACCCTGGGTGAACGACCTGCGCGCGCAATTGTTGAACTAAATGCTGAATTGCTGAACTGAGTGCCGAACGGAAGATGGCAGCCTTCGCCTCGCCGCTGATCGGAGTTCAATTTCAACACAAGTCCGGAAAGGGCCGGCGATTCGCCCGCCGCTCGCGTAGTAACATCTCCTAAGCGATGACAACCGCAAACGACGAGCGGGCAATCCGCACCGAATCCGTCTCCCGGCATTTCCAGATGGGGAAAACGCTGATTCGCGCCGTGGACCAGGTGACGATCGAGGTCCGGCGCGGCGAATTTCTCGCTCTTCTGGGCAGCTCGGGTTCGGGGAAATCGACGCTGCTCTATCTGCTCGCCGGTCTAGACAGGCCGACCTCGGGATCGGTTTTCGTCGAGGGACGAAACCTCGCCACGATGAGTTCGCTGGAACTGGCCCGCTACCGCAGCCGAACCGTCGGCATGGTGTTTCAATCCTTCAATCTGCTTCCCCGGATGACCCTGGAGGAAAACGTGGAGCTGCCGCTGCGCCTGGCGGAGGTGGACAGGACCGAGCGCGCGGCGCGGGTGCGGGAAGCGCTCGACCGGGTCCTGCTCTCGAAACGGGCGGCGCACCGGCCCGGCGAGCTTTCCGGCGGCGAGCAGCAGCGGGCCGCCCTGGCGCGCGCCCTGGTGAATCGGCCGACGATCCTGTTCGCCGATGAACCGACCGGGAATCTCGACAGCGCGACGGGCGAGGAAATCATGGGACTGCTCGCCGAATTCAACCGCTCGCCCGGAATGACGATCGTGATGGTGACGCACGAGCGGGCGCTCGCCGAGCGCTTCGCCGCCCGCATCGCCGTCGTGGCCGATGGCAAGCTGGCCGGTAACGGAGCCGGGGCGTGAAGGCGAGCGATTTGGGCGAGCTCGCCCTCCGCAATCTGCGCGAAGCCCTGCTGCGCAATTCGCTGACGACGCTCGGCGTGGCCGTGGGCGTTGCGTCGCTGGTGGCAATGCTTTCACTCGGGGTCGGGCTCCAGCAATTCACCAACAGTCGCCTCGCCAGCTCGGGGCTGTTCAATGCCGTTTTTGTCATGCCGCGCAACAATCTGCGGCTGTTTGAACAGCCGGGCGCGCAGCCCGTCGAATTGCCCCGCCCGCTCGACGAGCAGGCGCGCGATCAGATCGAACAGCTGCCCGACGTCGTCGGCGCCTATCCGCAAATCCATTTCGTCACCGAGCTGCGCTTCAACCATATCCCCTACTCGACGCTCGTCGCCGGCCTGCCGCAATCGGACCGCAACGACGGGGCGTTTGACGGCATGCAGGGCCGGTTCTTTTCCGGCCCCGCGGCGAACGAAGCGATCCTGCAAATCCGTTTCGCGCGGCAGTTGTCGAAAGACCCGGCCTCCCTGCTGGGCCGGGAGCTGGTCCTGCGTTACGCGGCGCGCGAGCCGCTGAGCGCGAAGACGGTTGCCGGCGATGCCGGCTCGACCGACGCCTCGTCGCCCGGCGGCGGCAGCGGCGCGGCGCAAGGGTTTTCCGTGGTGGCGCGGCAGAAGGATCTGAAAATTGTCGGCATCGTCCAGACCGAGCCGCAAGGGGGATTCGGCGGCTTCCGGAAAACGCCGGTCTACATCCCGCTCCAGGTTGCCGAAGCCCTTCGCGCGACGCAGGTGAGCGATCTGCGCGACGTGCTGCAAGGACCGGCCAAAACAAGGCAGTATGCGAGTCTTACCGTCAGGGTAAAAAGCAGTTCGGAAGTGGTAAAAGTCGAAGCCCGGATCAAGGAGATGGGCTTTGCCGCCTATTCTCTCTTCGATACCTCGCGCGATCTCCAGCTGCTGTTCACCCTGCTCGACCTGCTGCTCGGCATTTTCGGCAGCCTGGCCCTGGCCGTTGCCACGCTCGGGATCGTCAACACGCTGGTCATGGCGATACTCGAACGCCGGCGGGAAATCGGTGTGCTGAAGGCGCTCGGAGCAGCCGACGGGGATGTGAAGCGGCTTTTCTTCGCCGAAGCCGGCGTGATGGGCCTGGTCGGCGGCGCGCTTGGCGTCGCGCTCGGCTGGTTCATTGGGCGAATGCTCACCTGGGGCACGAACTTCTACCTGCATCGGCAAGGCCTGCCGTCGGTGAACGTCTCGGCGGTGCCCTGGTGGCTCGCCTGTGGCGCCATCGCTTTCGCTTTGGGTGTAAGTCTGGTGGCGGGAATCTATCCGGCGGCGCGGGCTGCCAAGCTCGACCCGGTCGAGGCCTTGCGCTATGAGTAGGGGCCGGCGGGCGATCTTCACACTGGCGCTCGGTCTGTTGCTTTTAGGGCTCGCTCCCGGTCCGGCGCATGCTGCGCCCGGCCGCGCCGAATGCCGCGCTGTGCCCAGCCGAATCCTCGGCCACGCCGTTCCCTATTGCATCCTGCTGCCGCCGGCCTACGATTCCCGGAAGTCGCGCCGGTTTCCCGTGCTCTATTTCCTGCATGGCCTGGGCGGCAACGCGGAGATGCTGATCGAATCCGGCGCCATGATGGACATCGAGAATGCCTGGGAAAGCGGCCGCCTGGGCCAGTTCCTGATCGTCACGCCGGATGCCGACACGAGTTTCTACATCAATTCACGCGACGGCCGCGACCGCTACGAGGATTTCTTCCTGCGCGAGTTCATGCCGTTCATCGAAACCCATTACCGCGCGCTGTCGGGCCGGCGCAACCGCGGCATCGGCGGCATCTCGATGGGCGGCTACGGCGCCTTGCATCTGGCCTTTGCCCATCCGCAGCTGTTCGGATCGGTGACGGCATCGAGCGCCGCGCTCATCGCCAGTTTGCCCCACGTCACCGCCGCCGGCGCCCGGGCGCTGCCGATGCTACAGGTCATCGGCGGCGTGTTCGGCTCACCGCTCGATCGCGCGTTTTGGGACCGGAACGACCCTCTGCATCTGGCCCGCCGGGCGAATCTGTCAGGACTCAAAATCGAATTCGATTGTGGCGAGCAGGATGATTACGGCTTTGAAAAGGGCGCGGAGGAACTGGACCGGATTCTCGCCGCGCGCCACATCCCGCACGTTTTTCATCTCTATCCCGGCGGCCACGACTGGCCCTATTTCGCCGCGCGGCTGCCCGCCGCGCTCGCGTTTCATTCCCGCGCCTTTGGCATGAAGACTTCCGAAAAATAGATCGCTTCGGCTCAGGTGTCGCTCGGCGGCTCGAAGCGCCCGAAACGCAGCGCGAGTGCCGGAAGAACGAGCAGATTCAAGGCGGTCGAAGTGAACAGGCCGCCGAGGATCACGATGGCCATCGGCCCTTCGATTTCGGCGCCTGCCCTGCCGCCGGCTAGCGCCAGCGGCAGGAGTCCAAGGCCGGTGACCAGCGCCGTCATCAGAATAGGCGAGAGGCGCTCGAGCGCGCCGCGGACGGCCGCTTCGGGACCCCAATCCATTCCCTCCACCGCGACCAGATGCTCGTAATGCGAGATGAGCATGATGGCGTTGCGCACCGTGATGCCGAAGAGAGTCACGAAACCGACGAGCGAGCCGAGCGAAAGCGTGCGGTCGTTAAACAGCCAAGCGGCCAGCACTCCTCCCACGAGCGCGAAAGGCAAATTCAAAAGCACCAGGAAGAGATTCCGATAGTTCGTCAGCACGATCGATAGCAGCAGCACGATGCCGATTCCGGCCAGAATGGAATCCACCAGAAGATCGCGGCGCGCCTGAGCGGCTGCCGCAGCCGTGCTCAGGAACTGAGCGTAGACGCCCGCGGGCAGGTGGAGTTGGGCGATGCGGATTTGCGCCTCGGCAACAAACGAGGCGACGTTGCGTCCGGTGACGTCGCACGTGACCGGCTGCACGCGGCGGCCGCCTTCGTGATAGATCATGTAGCGGCCCGAATCGGCGTAGACGCGTGCGACCTGGCCGAGCGAGACGTAGTTGCCGTCGGGCGTGCGCAAGGGCAGTGAGGCGAGGTCGGCAACGTTGTTGCGCTCATCGGGCGCGAGCCAAACGGCAACATCGAAGACTTGGTTTCCCTGAAAGATTTTGCCGACGCTATCGCCTTGGTACGCGGTGGAAACGGCCTGGAGCACTTGGACCGGGTCGAGTCCCCAACGCTCGGCGGCGCGGCGGCGAACGTCGACTTCGATTTGCGGCATCGAGGGCGGCGCCTGGATCTGGACGCCCGTGGCGCCGGGAATTTTCCGGAGGGTCGCGGCGATTTCAACCGCCGCTTGGTCGAGTTCGTCGAGGTTGTTGCCGACGGCTTCGACGGCCACCTGCTGCGTAAATCCGGAAAGAAGGTCGTGGAAACGCTCGGTGAGGAAGGTTTCCGTGGATATGGCGAGGCCGGGGAACCTCGCTGCCACCCGGCGAAGCTGCGCGGGAATACTCTCGGGATGAGGATAGGAGGGATCGACTTTGATATCGATTTCGCTGGCGTTAACTCCCCGCGCTTCCGACGCAAGCTCGCCGCGGCCGGCGCGCTGCGTGACCACCTGAACGAAGGGGAGCTTCATGAAAGCTTTCGTGATCCGCGTACCGATGCGAAGCGTTTCCCCCAGTGAAGCCCCGGGCGCCTCCTGAAAGTGGACGACGTAATAGCCTCCCTGAAGTTGCGGAATAAAGGAGCTGCGCAGGCGAGGAAGCAGCAAGAGGACGCCGAGAATCACCATCCCCACCACAACCATGACTGTGCGGGACCATTTCTCGGCCATGGCCAGAAGCGGACGGTGAAGTCGTTTGGCCCAGGCCACCAGCGGTGGATCGTGAGGCGCCAGTTCGCGTTTGCCCAGCAGCAACAGGCACATCGCCGGCGTCACCGTGAGGGCGACCGCGAGGGAGGCGAGGATAGAAGAGATGTAGGCGACGCCGAGCGGGGCGAAGATGCGGCCGGCAAGCCCGGAAATCGCGAGCACGGGCAAAAACACCAGGACGACGGCAAATGTGGCGTAAACCACGGCGCTGCGGACTTCGAGCGAGGCGTCGAGAACCACGCGGAAAATGGGCCGCGGCGAGGCGGAAGATCGGTTTTCCCGCAAGCGGCGCAGGATGTTTTCGACGTCGATCACGGCGTCGTCGACCACCTCGCCGATGGCGATCGCCAGCCCGCCGAGCGTCATGACATTCAGGCTGTAGCCGAGACTCGACAGAACGAGCGTGGCCGTGAGCAGGGAAAGAGGAATGGCGACGCATGAAATGGCGGCTGTGCGCAGATCGAACAAAAAGAGAAAGAGGACGATGACCACCAGTATCGCCCCGATGAACAGCGCGCTCCGGATATTGCGCAGGGCCGTCAGCACGAAGCTGGCCGGGCGGAAAAGATTGGTGTGAAGGGTTATTTTCTCGGCGGCCAATGCGGGTTGCAGTTCGGCCAGGGCCCGGCTGAGCCGGGCCGTGACGGCCAGGGTGTTGGTGCCGGGCTGGCTGGAAGCAAGCAGGAGAACGCAAGGCCTGCCATCGATGGAGGCGGCGCCGAAGGCGGGTGCCGGAGCGGCAACGACGCGCGCAACGTCGCCGATGGTGACGTTTCTGCCGCCGACGCGCGCCAGGACGGTGCCGGCGATAGCTTCGGGATCGGTGGTTTGCGCCTGGGATTGAAGGACCAGCCGCTGGTTGGGTGTGTCGATGAACCCGGCGCCGAGCACGCCGGTCGCGTGTTTGGCCGCCGCCAGAAGTTCGGCGACGGTCAGACGGCGCTGGATAAGTTTTTCGGGGTCGTACTGGATTTGGATCTGTCGCACGGAGCGGCCAAAGACGGCGATATTGGCCACGCCCGGCACAGCCAGCAGACGCGGGCGGACCGTCCAGTAGGCGGCGGTTTGCACGTCCATCAGGGAATGCGCCCGCGATGTAAGTGCGACGGCCATAACCGTGCCGGCCGAGGAAGTGGGCGGAGACAAAATGGGTGTTTGGACGCCCGCGGGCAGAATGGAGCTGATCCCGACCAGGCGCTGGGCGAGGATTTCACGAATGCGATAGATGTGGGTGGTGAATTGAAACACCACCACAATCGACGAAAAGCCCTGAATGGAAGTGGAGCGCAGCGCGGCAATGCCCGGCGAACCGTTAATGGTGTTTTCAATCGGTTGCGTGACGAGCGTCTCCACCTGCCCGGCGGAAAGGCCGGGCGCTTCGGTCTTGAGCGTGACCTCAGCGGGCGCAAAATTGGGCAAGATGTCGTATTGCGCCGTGGTGAGCGAATAGATGCCGTAGCCGAACAGCATCAGGGCAAGAACCATAACGATGCCGCGACGGCTGAGAGCCCAGCTAACGATGCCGCTCAACATGCCACGGCCTCCGGGAGGTCAATCCCAATGATTGAAGAGAGGGGAAGCGGCGCCTCGGCGGCCGGATGCGTTTGGACGGGCGGGAGCTTTTGTAGAAATCGGCGGGTGAAGCCGGGAAGAGGATTCTGAAAGGGCCCCATCAGTCGTCGTCTCCTTCACCACCCTGATTGCCGGGGACAGCCAGGGTTTCGGCGGAAAATAGTTCCTCAACGGCGTGGGTAACGATGCGGTCGCCGGACAGAAACCCCGCGGTGACGAACCAGCCATCCGCCACCGGCTTATCGGTCGGCACAACCAAACGTCGGAAGCGGTTGGGAGCGGTTTCCTGATAGGCCCACGCCTGACCCTGCGACCAAACGACCGCTGCCGCGGGAATGACGACCCCGCTCCGCGCCGGGCCCGCCGGTATTTCAGCAACCAGATTTAATCCCGGAGCGAAGCCGGGCCGCGCTGGAATGACGTAGAGAAAATTCAGCCCTTGAATCACCGGGTTGATTTGCGGAAAGGAAGAGACCAGGCGTGCCGGCACAGCCGAGCCGGAAGGGGTGACGAGACGCGCGATCGGCGGGGCAGAGCGCGGGTCGCCCGCGACCAACGTTACTTGCACAAGCCATTCCTGCTGGCCCAGGATTTTTTCGAAGGTCGGCGATCGCGCGACCAGCCATTTTCGCAACACCGGGCCCCACTGCTGCTCGATACCGAGCGTGTCGAGCTGGAGCTGACGTTGGAGAGCGACGGTTTGTGCCTGGCTCGATGTCAGGGTGCCGCGCGCGGCCTGCAGCGCCATGAGTGAAGTGTTCTGGTTCTCGTGGTATAGCACGTTCTGGCGTTGGTACTCGTGGCGGGCGACCGCAAGGCCGGCGCGGGCCATGGCGAGATTCTTTGTGTCGGTGACATAGGTGGCGGCCCAAGTCGTAAGGGCTTGCGGCGATAGCACGACGGCCACCGTTCGCAGCTCCGGCACATGCCGCACCGGTTTCAGAACCGTTATACGCAACCCCATGTCCTTGACCGCGTCCGCGTCTAGCGCCACGGTCCTCGATGCCGGTTGTTCCGGCAAGGGATCGGCTTTCTGCGCCTGCGTGCGCGCCGCGAACCGCCGGTTGCCGTTGGCTGGACGGTGCAGGGCCCAGCCTGTGGCGGAGACAGCGAGAATGCCGAGCACCCCCACAGATATAAGCTTTTTCATTGTTCGGACTCCTTTCGCCCGGGCGCGACGCTCTTTGGCGAAGGAACGGGCAAAATCCAAGCACTTGGGTCGAGCGGTTGTTCGACGGCGTCTTCCAGGGCGCCCAGGGCGGCCTGCGCTTGACCGAGCGCCTGGAGCCGCTGCTGGCTATAGACAGCGCCTGCGAGCATAACTGTGTTCAATTGAAGGTGATTGCTTTCGCCGGCAGCCACGGCGCGCCGGGTCATTTGTACTTGCCGTCCCTGATTTAGGATCGGCCGGTTGGCCTCGTGCAGGTCGGCGAGGGCCGAACGATAAGCGGCCAGCGCCTGCTGGCTTTGGGCGATGGCGCGCGTCTGCACGGCCAAAAAGTTCGCCGCCGCTTCCTTCCGCAGCGCTTCGGCCTGTGCGATGGGACCCTGGTTTCGATTTCGGATCGGGAGAACGATCGAAAAGGGAACGGTAAAATAATTGTTTCCCTCCTCGAACGCGTATCCGGGACCGATATTGAAATTGGGATATTGGCGGGCAAGTTGCAGTCGAAGCGCCGCATCGGCCGCGGCGTATTGATCGAGTGCAGCGCGAACGTCAAGACGGTTGAGCACCGCATCGCGCTCGATGCGTTGCGGTGAAAGAGAGGCCAGCGTGGGCAGGCGCCCGAAATTCGGCCAGGTCATTTCCAGGCCATCCAGGGCGTCGACGGGAACGCCGATGGCGCCGGCGAGCGCCGCCCGGGCGGTTGCCACCTGTCCCTGGTTCACGCTCACGGCGAACTGCAGGTTGGAAAGGGCAAGCTCCGCGGCCTCGAGCGGCGGCCGCGCCTCCTCGCCCGCCAGAAGCCTCTGGTGGAGCAGCGTAACGTGCCGGTCCTCGGTTCGCTCGGTCGCTTGCGACAGGACGAGCCTTGCCCGGGCCATTCGATAGGCGAGCAAGGCTGTTCGCACCCCGCTCGCCACGCTCCATTCCGTTCCCGCCACGGCCATTTCCGCGGCCGATGAAAGGTCCTGCGCCTGTTCGATTCGCAGGGCGCGCTTGCCGTGGGTTTCAATCGGGAAAACAAGGGGCAGATCGAAGAGCCACGGACTCGGAATTCCCGGCGTGAGACTCAGGCTGGGATTGGGATGCTCGCCGGCCGTGACGATCCCGCCTTGGGCTGCGGCGAGCCGGTCGCGCGCGATTTCCATCTGCGGGCTGAAATAGAGCGCGGCCAGCGTGAGCGATGGAAGATCCCATTGCCGAAGGGGCCACGAAACCGGATGGCCCAGCGCCTTTTCCATGTAGTCGCGCAAACCGGGATCGCGCAGGCTGCGACTTTCGAGTTGCGAAGCCGTCTCGGTGGGAACAATGGGCGCGGGCCGATAGTGCTGGACGGCGCAGCCGGACAGCAAAGCGATAGCCGGCCAGAGAAACAGACTCGATATTCGAAATTTCATGGCCCTTTCTCCCTCATTGGGATGCACAAAGCACCACGGCGCGGGCGGCGCAAACTCGCACCCGCCGGTTTTCGTTGGGAGATAGGGAAAGCTAAATTCGCAGGATGGGCGGCGGCTGGCTGACCGCGGCCGGAGAGCCGGCAAAGGCCGCGCCGCTCCCGCCAAACGAAAAATCAGATATGTCGATTTTGGGTTTGGCCACAATGGTTGCCCGGAAGAGCAGATGGGCGGCCGGAATCGCCAGGCCGACCGATAAGGCCACGATCATCAGCGTCGTCTCGGTGTCTTTGCCTTTGGCTTCGGCGTGATCCCAGTGATCGAACATCTGGAGAATGGGGCAGGCAAAACACGCCGCGATCACGCCCAGCACGACGACGCGGATGATGGCGCGGCGCATGGCGGCATTTTAGACGAATTGCCCCGCCGATAGCCAATTGTGTTCCGGCGTGTTCCGGCGTGGCGAAAATGCGCGCCCGTAGGAATATAGTTACATAGTTGCGTAACTATATGTGTTTTTCCGCGCTCCCCGGTGCTCGAAATGACCCGCCCGGGCGCGCGCGGCCTGTCGCGCCCCCGCCGGGCCGGAGCTAACCCTGCCCCTTTCTTCCGGTTGCGAAAATCAATTGGCGCCAGCCGCTTTGGCCCTCTGCGTGCCATGTGACGCCCCCTGAGAGCTGTTTCCGGGCGCGCGAGGAGTTTTTTTTCGGCCGTCCAGGGCGAGATTCCTCACCGCCCGGGCTTCGCCGCTTTTGGCCGGAGGGTGGCAGGGAGGGTTCTTTTGAAAATGCTTTCGAGCCGTGCCCCGTGGTGGTGATGAAACGGAAGGCGAATTCCCAAACGGCCGCCAGGCGCCGGGATGCGATCTACGCCATGCAGGCGGAAATCTGCCGCGTGCTCGGCCATCCCCGCCGGATCCAGATTCTGGATTTGCTGGCGAGCGGCGAGAAGTCGACCGCGCAGCTGCTTCGCTCGCTGGGCGTCAGCAAGGTGAATCTGTCGCAGCACATGGCGCTGCTGAAGCGCGCCGGACTGGTCGAAATGCTGCATCACGGCCGTGCGGCCTCCTACCGGTTGACCTTCTTCGAGGTCAAGGACGCCTGCCGGCAAATCCGCCAGGTGCTGGCGGCGCGGCTCCGGCGAGGAACGCGCCTGGCGCGATCGCTCGGCAAAGGCGCCGCGGGCTCGACTTTCACGGGTTGAGACACAGGTTGAAATGAAAATGAATCGAAGCTTTCGTATCGGGTGGCTCATCGCTCTTCTCGCCTGCGCCCCGGGCGCCCGGGCGCAAGCGCCGCAACCGCTGACCTTGCGGCAGGCGGTCGAACTGGCGCTGAAGCAGAATCCGGCGCTCCGCGCGACCAGGGAACAGGTGAACGTTTCCCGCGCGCAGGTCGGCGAGGCGCGCGCCGGATGGCTGCCGCGCCTGGACGTCAGCCAAGGGTTCACGCGCGGCGACAACCCGGTCTATGTGTTCGGAACGCTGCTGACGCAGAGGCAATTCAAGGCCGGGAATTTCAACCTTTCCGCGCTCAACCAGCCTTCCCCCCTCGATAACTTCCAGACGCGGGTCGATGGACAGGTCTCCCTGTTCGATTCCGGCCGAACCTATTGGCGCGAAGCGGGCGCGAAAAAAATGTCCACGGCGGCCGATTACGAGACGGCGCAGGCGCGGCAAGACCTGATTCTTCGCGTGGTGCGGGCCTATTACGGGGTGATTGTCGCGCGGGAAGAGTTGGGCGCCGCCAATCAAGCGCTCGATTCGGCCAAGGCCAACGAGCAGCAGGTCAAAGCGATGACGACGTCGGGACTGGTGGTGACTTCCGATCTGCTGAGCGCCGAAGTCTTCCGCTCGCAGATGCGGGATCGCCAGATCACCGCGTCGAACGCGCTCGAAGTGGCGCGGCTGAATTTGGGCCGGGAACTGGGCATGCCGCCCGGGGCGTCGCCGCAGGTGGCCGGCACGCTGGGCCAGCCAAAGTCCCTCGCCGGAAAAATCGACCAGTGGGAAAAAACGGCTCTTTCCGAGCGGCCGGCCTTGCGCGCTGCCCAGTTGCAGGAACAGGCGGCGAATACGGGCCGGAAATTGGCAAAAGCGGATTTCGGTCCGCAGATCGGTCTCTTTGCCGATTTCGAGCGCGATGCCGAGACGCTGGGCGGCCCTTCGGGCACGAACTGGGCTGCCGGGGCGCGGCTGGATTGGAACGTGTTCGACGGAGGGGCGAAACGATCGAGGCTGGCCGAAGCCGATGCGCGCAGGAGCCAAGCCGAAGATCAACTCGAATGGCTCCGGTCCGGGATCGAGCTGGAGGTCCGGCAGGCGTATCTCGATGCCCAGGCCGCGGCCGAGCGGGCGGGGGCGGCGCAAGCCGCGGTCAGCCAGGCGGGCGAGAGCCTGCGCATCATCCAGAACCGGTATCAAGCCGGTCTGGTCACGATTACCGAGCTTCTGCGGGCGCAAACGGCCCAGCTCGATGCGCGCACCGGCTATCTGTCGGCCCTGCACGATTGGCAGGTGGCTCGGGCGCAACTCGAGCGCGCCGCGGGCCAGTTGACCCTGGGATCGAATTTCTTTGACCAAGGCGGAACGCCATGAAAGCGATGGTTGGAAAAAAGCGCGCGATTGTTTTCTGGAATTTCGCGTGGATCGCGCCGCTCCTGCTGGTTCTTTCCGGATGCGGCGGGGCCGCGCCCGCGAAGGCGCCCGCGCCGGAAGTGGTGAGCGGCCTTCGAGTCGATACGGTGCGAATGGAAACCATCCCCAACGAAGTCGCCGCGCCGGGAACTGTCGCTTCGGTCCGCACCGCGCAGATCGCGGCCCGGGTCATGGGCACGGTGGAACAGGTGACGGTGCACGAAGGCGACCGCGTGCGCCAGGGGCAGCTGCTGATCACGCTCGACGATCGCGAATTTGCCGCCCGTTACGCCGCGGCCAAGGCCGGGATCGTCAAGGCGGCCGCGGGCCGGCTGGAGGCCGAACGGGCCGTTACGGCGGCCGACGCCCAGGCGGGCGTGGCCGAGACGACCTACCGGCGTTACGTCTATCTCCGCCAGCAGAAATCGGTGAGCCCGCAGGAATTCGACGAAGTGCAGGCCAAGCGGCAGTCGGCGCTGGCCATGCTCGCGCAGGCCCAGGCTCGCGTCCTGCAAGCCGATGCCGGCTACCGGCAGGCGCAGGAGGAGATGCAGGCCTCGTCGGTGGTGACGAATTACACGCGGATCGTCGCGCCGTTTGACGGGGTGGTTTTGCAGCGGCTGGTCGATCCGGGAAGCATGGCGACGCCGGCAGCGCCGCTCCTGGTGCTGGAGGAGAGCTCCAGGTATCGGCTGGAAGCCTCCGTCGGCGCGGAAAACGCTGGCGTTCTGCGGCGCGGCATGAGAATCCCTGTCGCGCTCGACGCTTTCCCGGGGAAAACATTCACGGGGACGGTGGCGGAAATCGAACCGGGCGCCGATCCCTCTTCCCACACCGTTCAAGTGAAGATCGACTTGCCACGCGATCCGGCGCTGCGTTCGGGGCTCTTTGGCCGGGCGTGGTTCCGGCAAGGGGAACGGCGGGCCATCGTCGTGCCGGCCGGCGCGATTTTCGATCGAGGGCAGCTGCGGGCCGTTTACGTTGTCGACGGCGAGGGCATCATTCGCCTGCGCCTGGTGACGCTGGGCGCGGAGGCCCCCTCCGGCCGCGAAGTGCTTTCCGGCTTGGGCGCGGGTGACCGCGTGGTGGTCAACCCCGGCTCGGCGGACCTGGACGGCAAGAAGCTGGAGGCGGGGCGTTGAAAAGCGGACTGGCCGGGAAAATCGCCCGTGCTTTCATCCATTCGCGGCTGACGCCGCTCGTGATCATTGCCTCGCTGCTCCTGGGCGTTTTCGCCATTCTCAAGACGCCGCGGGAGGAAGACCCGCAAATCATCGTCCCCATGCTCGACCTGTTTGTCTCGATGCCGGGCGCCTCGGCCCCGGAAGTCGAGCAGCGGGTCGCCATCCCGATGGAAAAACTGTTGAAGGAGATTCCTGGGGTCGAGTACGTCTATTCGACGAGCATGCCGGGACAGGCGCTCGTCACCGTGCGCTACTACGTCGGCGTTTCGGAGGAAGACGCCATCGTTCGCACCTACAACAAGATGTATTCGAATTTCGACCTGATCCCGCCCGGCGCTTCGCGGCCGCTGATCAAGGTGCGCTCGATCAACGACGTGCCGATCCTCTCGCTCACGTTTTGGGGCCGGGGCTACACCGGGTTCGCGCTGCGCCAGATCGTCGAGGAGGCGAATCTGGCCGTGAAGCAGGCGGGCAACGTTTCCCAGACGACGATCATCGGCGGAACGCGCCGCGAGCTGCGCGTAACGCTCAACGCGCAGCACCTGGCGGCCTATCGCTTGAGTCCGGCGGCGATTGCCCAGGCGTTCGAGGTGTCGAACCAGCGAAGCATCTCCGGGACCTTCGCCCAGGCGAACCGAGAATTCGTGGTCGAAACCGGGCGATTCATCGGCGACGCCGCCGATGCGCGCCAGCTCGTCGTCGGCGTTTTCCATGGCCAGCCGGTCTATCTCGGCGACGTTGCCGATGTGGCCGACGGCCCGGCCGAGCCGTCCAGCTACGTCTACTTCGGCTGGGGGGGGGCAAACTGGAAACAGGGCGCCGGGGAATATCCGGCGGTGACGCTGGCGGTCGCCAAACGCAAGGGCACGAACGCGTCGATCGTCGCGCAAACCGTGATCGACAAGGTCGATTCGCTGCGCGGCCGCGTCATCCCGGACGATCTTCACGTCACCGTCACGCGCGACTACGGCCAGACGGCCAAGGAAAAATCGAACCAGCTGCTCGAGCACCTGCTGCTGGCGACGCTTTCGGTCACGCTGCTGGTGGCCCTGGCCCTGGGATGGCGGGAATCGGGCGTGGTGCTGGCCGCCGTGCCGGTGACGCTGGCCCTGACGCTTTTCATTTTCTATTTCCACGGCTACACGCTGAACCGGGTCACGCTCTTCGCGCTGATTTTCTCGATCGGCATCCTGGTCGACGACGCGATCGTCGTCGTCGAAAACATCGTCCGCCATTTCCGCCTGCCGCAGAACAAAGGCCGGTCGTCGAGCGAGGTGGCGATCGAGGCCGTCGACGAGGTCGGCAACCCGACGATTCTGGCGACATTCGCGGTAATCGCGGCGATTCTGCCGATGGCCTTCGTCAGCGGGCTGATGGGCCCCTATATGCGGCCGATTCCGGTCGGCGCTTCGGCGGCGATGCTGATTTCTCTGGCCATTGCGTTCATCGTATCGCCCTGGGCGGCGCTGCGGCTGCTACGCGGCCGGGAATCGGCCGGGGAGCATGTGGACGAGAGCCAGGGATGGACGCGGCGCATCTACCGGCGGGTGATGACCCCGCTGGTCGAGAATGCGCTCTGGCGATGGGTGTTCTTCGCGGGGGTGGTGGTGTTGCTGCTGGCCGCGTGCGCGCTGATCCCGCTCAAGCTGGTGCTGGTGAAAATGCTCCCGTTCGACAATAAGAGCGAGATCCAGGTGGTGGTCGATATGCCGGACGGCACGCCGCTCGAACGCACCCTCGCCGCCGAGCAGGCGATCGGAAATTACCTCGCCACCCGGCCGCTCGTCGCCAATTACCAGATTTATGCCGGCACTTCGAGCCCGTACAACTTCAACGGCCTGGTGCGCCACTACTACCTGCGCCACCAGCCGTATCAGGGCGATATCCAGGTGAATTTGCTTCCCGTGGCCGACCGCAGCGAGCAGAGTCATCAGGTGGCCCTGCAGATTCGCGGCCCGATCGACCAGATCGCCCGCCGGTGGAATGCGCGGGTGAAAATCGCCGAAGTCCCCCCCGGGCCGCCGGTGCTTTCCACGCTGGTCGCCGAGGTCTACGGTCCCTCCTACCCGCAGCAGATCGCGCTGGCCCGGCAGGTCCGGCAGGTATTCGAGCAAACGCCCGGCGTCGTCGACGTCGATTGGCTGGTCAACGCCAATCAGGAAAAGCTCGATTTCCAGGTGGAGCAGGACAAGGCGGCCCTGGACGGGATTTCCACGGCGGAAATTTCCCAATCGACGGCAATCGCCCTGGGCGGCGAAGACGCCGGGGTGATGCATGTGCCCGGCAGCCGCGAGGACGTGCCGATCCACATTCAGTTGTCCCGTCCCACGCGCTCGGGCGAGGACGCGCTGCGCGGTTTGTATCTGAACGCGCCCGGCGGGCAGATGGTGCCGCTCGGCGCGCTGGTGCGCGTCAAGCGCCAGACGGTCGATAAGGACATTTACCGGAAAAACCTGAAGTCGGTGGTTTACGTCATCGGCGACGTGGCCGGCGGGGAAGAAAGCCCCGTCTACGCCATCCTGAAAATGAAACAGAAAATCGCCGATCTGAAAATTCCCGAGGGCTACCAGGTCCGGCAGTATTTTGCCGGGCCGCCGGATTCCACGAGTCACCTGTCCGTTACCTGGGACGGCGAGTGGCACATCACCTACGAGGTGTTCCGCGACTTGGGCATCGCGTTCGCCGCGGTGCTGGTGCTGATCTATGTGCTCGTAGTCGGCTGGTTCGATTCCTACAGCGTGCCGCTGGTGATTATGGTTCCGATTCCCCTCACGCTGATCGGCATCCTGCCGGCCCACGCCCTGGCGGGCGCCTTCTTCACGGCGACGTCGATGATCGGGTTCATTGCGGGCGCGGGAATCATCGTGCGCAATTCGATCATCCTGGTGGATTTCATCGAGTTGCGCCTGGCGCAGGGAATTCCGCTCGCCGAAGCCGTGGTGGATGCGGGAGCCGTGCGGTTCCGGCCGGTGCTGCTGACGGCGCTGGCGGTGGTCGTGGGCGCCAGTCCCATTCTTCTCGATCCCATATTTCAGGGACTGGCGATTTCGCTGATGGCCGGCGGAATCGCTTCGACGCTGCTCTCGTTCCTGGCGGTGCCGCTGCTTTATTACGTGATCCGGAAACGGGAAAACCGGGTACAGGAGGCAAGGCCATGACCATGACCATTGAACGGTGGTTGCGAGCGATTGCGGGGGCTTTCGTGCTGGCCTCGCTGGCGCTCGGCGTCTGGGTGAATCCCCACTGGTTCTGGTTTACCGCATTTGTCGGTGCCAACCTGTTCCAGTCGGCCTTCACGAACCGGTGCCCGATGATGTGGCTGTTGCGCAGGCTGGGCGTCGGCGAGCCGAAAACGGCCGCGGCAGGCGTGCATCACTGATCCGGCGCGGCCGCGCCGCGGGACAAAAAGGAGGGCCGATGGAAACTTTCGCGCCAAAGCGGATTCTTTGCGCCGTCGATATGGGGGCTTCGTCGGGTTTCGTTCTGGAATGGGCCAACCTGTTCGCCCGGACCTTTGCGGCCCGAGTGGACCTCGTACACGCCGACTGGATCGAGCCGCCCCGCTATTTCACGCCCTCGCAAATCGAGACGATTGCCGAAGAGTCGAAAGAGCGCCGAACGAAGCTGCGCGAGGAACTGGAAGCGATGGCCGGGAAGATATTCGGCCCGGAAACCGAACTTGAGGTTAGCGTCATGGAAGGCCACCCGCTCGCGCCTCTGCGGGAGCGGGCCTGGACCCGGCATCCCGACCTGGTCGTGCTGGGCAGCCACGGGCGCAGCGGCGTGGCGCGGCTCATGCTGGGGTCGGTGGCCGAAAACATGGTGCGGGAATCGGCCTCTCCCGTGCTGATTGCGCGCGGCGGCAAGGCTGCGCCTTTGGCGATTCGGCGGATTCTTTGCCCGGCGAGCTTCGGCGAATCGGCCGGGCGTTGTGTCGAGACATCCGCCGCGTTGGCCTCGGCGTTTGGGGCCTCGCTCGCTGTTCTTCACGCCGCCGAAAAATCCGATGTTTCCCCCGAGCAGATTCACGAGCAGCTGTGCCAATGGGTTCCGGAAGAAACGCGGCGGCAATGCCAGGTGACGGAGATTGTCCGCCACGGCGATGCCGCCGAGCAGATCATCCTCCAGGCTCGCGAGCAGGGCGTCGATCTGATCGTCGTCGGAGCCGAACATCGCCCGCTGCTCGAATGGTCCACGCTCGGCACCACGGCCGAGCGCGTCATGCGCCACAGTCCCTGCTCGGTTTTGGTGCTTCCGCACAAGATCGAGCAATCGTCTTGAGGAACTTGCGCCATGTTCGGCGAACCCGCCGCCTGTAGCTTAAGACGTAGCTAAGACCCGGACGCAGGATCGCCGGGCTCTGAGGCTTGCGAGGGTTTCAGGGTGTGCAGGTAGGCGATGATGTCGTGAATATCCCGATTGCTGAGGATGTTCCGGAACGGCGGCATGATACCGGCGCGCCGTCCTCGATCGTGGCTCGGACTTGACCGTCTGTAGCGGGCGCTCCGCTCGGCAGATATTTCCGCTGGAAAACGCCATTGAGGGAGGGTGGCCGCCTCGCCAGCGTGAGTATCCGTCCGCCGTGGCAGCCGAGGCAGTGTACCTCGAAGAGATTCCGGCCCTTCGCGATTTCCCGCGCCTTTGCCCTCCCGCCGAAATGCGAGCAGCCAGATACCACGTCTGAACCAAGCCCGGCCAGCATGACTGCCAGGATCGGCGATCGTTCCGGATGGATGATCTGATTTCCTGGTCGCACAGGGATTCCGATCGCGAAATCCCTGCAAAATCAATGCCAGAGGGAGAGCGAAACGGGCGCCAATAGAGACTGAAACGGTCGCACAGGACAGGGCGAGAAAGGCATGTTGCCGAAGGGCGAGAAGCTAATCATTCTGGGTGAGACGGCGCAAGGTGGGGCTTCTTCAAGCGCCATTTAACGCAGCGAATTGCGATATGTCGCGACCCGGCCCTCCAGGGTGTCCAGAGGACGCCTAACTGGATGGCAAGGCGGATTCTATCTTCTGTTTGGAAATCTTGAAAAGGGCCGCGCATGGAACCGGACGTGCATTCTTTTTCCAACTGGATGCGGATAAAAGCTACGGGGACGTCGAGCTAAAGACCGGACATCTCCGAACGCCAATATGGATTTGTCGCCAAAACCGCCAACCTTTCCCCGATTCGCCGAGCCCGCCACAAAGCAAGCCATCCATCCTGACCCTGCCGAGGCCGGGTGTCAGCTTTTGATGCCCCGATTTTCGCAAGGCGGCGGGATGGAGATGGCATCCAGCCAGCGCTCTGAAAAATCAGGCCCGGTTTCCCCGTCGAATCCAATCCGTTTCCTGCATTCATCCCCTGCCGGGAGGTGAACCCATGCCGCTCGATCGCGATCTGCCCAGTGTTTTGGAAAGCCGGGGCGTCTCGCGGCGGGATTTCCTGGAATTTTGCAGCTTGATGGTGGCCACGCTGGCCTTGCCGACGCGGTATTTGGACACGGTCGTGGATGCCCTGACGCAAACGAGGCGTCCCGTGCTCGTCTGGCTGGAGTTTCAGGATTGCGCCGGCAACACCGAATCGATGCTGCGCTCGAGTCATCCGCCCGTCGCCGAATTTGTCCTGAATCTGCTGGATTGGGAATACCACGAAACGATCATGGCGGGCGCGGGCAAGCAGGCCGAGGCCGCGCTTGCCCGCGTGGTCAAGCAGGAAAAGGGGAAATACATCACCGTGGTCGAAGGGGCGATCCCGACGGCCGATGACGGCGTCTACTGCACGGTGGCCGGAAGGACGGCGCTCGATATCGCGCGCGAGGTATGCACGAACTCGGCGGCGAATATCGCGGTTGGCGCCTGCGCGTGGGATGGCGGTTTGGTTCGCGCCAACCCGAATCCGACCGGAGCGGTGGGCTTGCAGGAGGCCGTGCCGGGCGTGCCGGTGGTGAATCTGGGCGGCTGCCCGCACAACGTTGCCAACACCGCCGCCGTGATCGTCCACTATCTGACCTTCCACGAGATGCCGGCGCTCGATCAGTACCATCGCCCGCTTTTTGCCTACGGGCACACCATCCACGATCAGTGCGAGCGGCGGGCGCATTACGATGCCGGGCGGTTCGTCGAGGAATGGGGCGACGAAGGCAGCCGCAAGGGCTGGTGCCTTTACAAAATGGGCTGCAAGGGTCCCGACGCCACCTACAACTGCCCGACCGTCCGCTGGAACGATGCGACAAGCTGGCCGGTGAAGGCGGGGCACGGCTGCATCGCCTGCGCCGCCTACCGCTTCTGGGATTGGTCCTCGCCGTTCTACAAGCGCCTGCCGCAGGTCCCCGGATTCGGCGTCGATGTCACCGCCGAAAACATCGGTTGGGGGGTGGTCGGCGGCGTGGCCGCGCTGACGGCCGCTCACGCGGTCGGCAGCGCCGTTCGTTCCCGCAAACACAAGGAAGAGGGTTCCCCCGAGGAACCGCAATCCGGCTCACCGAAAGCCTAGGAGGCTCAAATGGCTCGCGTCGTCGTGGATCCAATCACCCGGATCGAAGGGCACCTTCGCGTCGAAGCCGAGGTGAATGCCGGCAAAGTGAGCGATGCGTGGAGTTCGGGAACGATGTTCCGCGGGATCGAGCTGATCGTCCGCGGTCGCGATCCGCGCGAGGCGTGGCTGTGGACGCAGCGCATCTGCGCGGTCTGCACGATGGTGCACGCCCTGGCGTCGGTGCGCGCGGTGGAGAACGCGCTGAATATCGAGGTCCCGAACAACGCGCGGCTGGTGCGCAATATCATCTCGGCTACGCAGTACGTTCACGACCACATCATCCACTTCTACCATCTGCACGCGCTCGACTGGGTCGATATCACCGGCGCGCTCAAGGCCGATCCCGCCAAAACCTCGCAGCTCGCCCAGTCGATTTCCGAATGGCCGATGTCGAGCGCGGCCTATTTCAAGGGCGTGCAGGAGCGTGTGAGCGCGCTGGTCGCCAGCAAGCAGCTCAGCCTGTTTTCGAGCGGCTATTGGGGCCACCCCGCCTACCACCTGCCGCCCGAGGCCGATCTGCTCGCCGTGGCGCACTACCTCGAAGCGCTCGAATTTCAGAGGCAATTCATCCGCATCCATGCCGTGCTGGGCGGCAAGAACCCGCACCTGCAAAGCTATCTGGTCGGCGGGATGACGACATCGATCGACCCCAACGAGCCGCAGGCGCCGCTCAATCCGGAACGGCTCGACTTCCTGGTTCAGGTGGCGCAGACGGGGAAAACCTTCGTCGATCAGGTGTTGATCCCCGACGTGCTGGCCGTCGCCGGCTTCTACCGCGACTGGTTCAGCCTGGGCGAAGGGCCGGGAAATTACCTGAGCTACGGCGCCTTTCCGCAGGGCAGCATCAACGACACCTCCCGCTATTTCGTGCCCCGCGGCATCATCCTGAACAGCGATTTGTCGAAGGTGTATCCGGTCGATCCGGGCAAGGTGGCCGAATACGTGACCCACTCCTGGTACGAATATGCGGAAGGGAACAGCGTTTCCCTGCCTCCGGCCAGGGGTGAGACGAATCCCAAATACACCGGGCCGAAGCCGCCCTATGAGTTCCTGAACGTCGAGGAGAAATACTCCTGGCTGAAGGCGCCGCGATACGACGACCACGTGATGGAGGTGGGGCCGCTGGCGCGGATGCTGGTCGCCTACGCCTCCGGCCAGCCGGAAGTGAAAACCATGGTCGACGGCGTTTTGACCGCGCTCAAGGCGCCGCCGGCGGCGCTGTTCTCGACGCTGGGCCGCATCGCCGCCCGCGCCCTCGAGACGCAACTCCTCGCCAATCACCTGGTCGGATGGATCGAGGAGTTACGGCAAAGCATGATGAGCGGCGACCTGCGCATGCACAACGGCGACAAATGGGACCCGAGCACCTGGCCGAGCTCGGCGCAGGGCTACGGACTGTTCGAGGCGCCGCGAGGCTCGCTGGGGCATTGGGTGGAAATCGAAAACACCCTGATCAAGAACTACCAATGTGTGGTGCCTTCGACCTGGAATGCCGGGCCGCGCGACGGCAAGGGCCAGCGCGGCCCCTATGAAACCGCGTTGCTGAAAACCCCGATTGCCGATCCCGAGCGGCCGCTGGAGATTCTGCGAACGATTCACTCATTCGATCCCTGCCTGGCCTGCGCCGTGCACGTCGTCGACGCCCGCGGCCGCACCTATGCCCGGCGGGAGATCTGAAGGGGGGCGAAGCGGCCATGAACGCTACAGCTCATCCGGCAGCCGGGGCGCTGCACCCCGCTATTCGGGAAGAAAACCTGGTTCGCGTTTACGTCTGGCAGTGGCCGTTGCGCATCGCGCACTGGGTGATTTTCCTGTCGATTCTGGTGCTGGCCTTCACCGGCTATTACATGTACGACCCGTTCATCATTTCCCGCGGCAACAGCCTGTTCCTGATGGCGACGATGCACTTCGTGCACGAGGTGACCGCGTTCGTTTTCATCGGCGCCCTCCTGCTGCGCTTCTACTGGTTTTTCCAGGGAAACCGCTGGGCCCATTGGCGCAGCTTCCTGCCCATGGAACGCTGGTGGCGGCATGGTCTTCGGAGACAGCTCCGCTACTACCTTTTCCTTCGCCGCGATCCGGAGAGCGAGGTTGGGCATAATCCCCTGGCGGCGGCCACCTATTGCCTCATTTACGCGCTCATGGTGGTGGAGATCATTACGGGCCTGGCGCTTCTCGATTTTGTCGGCGGGCTGGGACACGGCGCCCTGGCTTTCTTTTTCGGCTGGATCTTTTCGATCGTCAGCGTGACCTACGTGCGCGAGATCCATTTCCTGATTATGTTCGCCTTCCTCGCGTTCCTCATTCACCACGTTTACAGCGCCGTGCTGATCGGAATCGAAGAGCGGAGCGGGCTTGTGGGGGGGATTTTCACCGGCTACAAGTTCTTCCCCGCGGCATTTGTCGCAGCCGATCCGACGCGCCACCCGCATGAAAAGCTCATCCCGGTGGTGGCTGCTGGAAGGTCGCAAAGAAAGGGTCGGGGAGAAAAAGATGCGGTAACGCATCCCGCGACCGCTCCTCCGGAGCCGCCAACGCCAACCAGGCCCGGCGGGTAGATGGGAATTCGCGCGTCCGGAATAAAGAAGAGAGGCGACGCGGTGAAAAAAACGGCGGTTCGGGGCAACGGAAAAGTGGACCCAGGCACGGGAGCGCGAATCGTGGCGGTGGGAATCGGGAACCTGATCCACGCCGATGACGGGCTCGGCGTGCATGCGATCGAGCGGCTGCGCCTGGATCCCCGCGTGCCGGACCCGGTGACCCTGATCGACGGCGGCACATACGGTCTCGAGCTGCTGAATTACATCTCCGACTCGACCTATCTGCTCCTGCTCGACGCGATCGACGTCGGCGAGAAGCCGGGAACGCTTGTCCGGATGGCCAACGAAGAGTTGCGCGGGCTGCCCTGCGCGGCGAGCGTCCACCAGGTCGGCCTGGCCGATCTGCTGGCGACGTTGCCGCTGGTTTCGACCGTGCCGAGAGAGACCGTTTTGCTGGGCGTCGTGCCGCTTTCGACCGATTGGGGCACGGAACTGACCGCCCCGGTTGCGAAGGCGCTCGGGCCGCTGCTCGACGCCGCGGCCGGGCAGTTGGTTCGCTGGTCGGCGGAAATCGCGGCGGGTCGGGATGTCGCGGCGGCCGATTCGTGGAACGGAACCGTTCGAGCGCCGGTCAGCCGGTCAGTTGCAAGCCGCATGATGTTACGCATTGCGGGGGGAGGGGGATCGAATGTGCCTGGCCATTCCCGGAAAAATCATCAGCAGTGAAACCCGCAACGGGATACGGAGCGGAAAGGTGCGGTTTGGAGCGATTACGCGAGAGGCATGCCTCGATTTCGTGCCCGAAGCGAAGCTCGGCGACTACGTGATGGTTCACGTCGGCTTCGCCATCAGCCGGGTGGATAGCGAGGAGGCCGAGCGCACCTATCAGATTCTGGAATCGATGGGCGTGCTCGATGCGGAACTGGCGCCGGGCGACGCGGAAACTGCCCGGGGCGAGAGCCTGGGAGGGGAAAGATGAAATATCTGGACGAATATCGCGATGCGCGCATCGCCAGAGCCCTCGCCGCTGAAATCGCCCGCAAAACGACGCGGCACTGGGTCCTGATGGAAATCTGCGGCGGGCAGACGCACACGCTGATGCGGTATGGCATCGACGAGCTGCTGCCCGGCGAAATCGAGATGGTGCACGGGCCGGGCTGCCCGGTCTGCGTCACGCCGCTCGAAACGATCGACAAAGCGATCGAGATTGCCTCGCGGCCGGGCACGACGCTGGTTTCCTATGGCGACATGCTGCGCGTGCCCGGTTCCCGCACCGATCTTTTCCGGGTAAAGGCGAGCGGCGGCGATATTCGTGTGGCCTATTCGCCGATGGAATCGGTGAAGGTCGCGCGCGAAAACCCGGACCGGCAGGTGGTGTTTTTCGCGGTCGGCTTCGAGACCACGGCACCGGCCAACGCGATGGCCGTCTGGCAGGCCAGGCGCGAGGGATTGAAGAATTTTTCGATGCTCGTCTCGCACGTCCTCGTTCCGCCCGCGATCCGGACGCTGCTTTCCTCGCCGCGCAATCGCGTGCAGGGTTTCATTGCGCCCGGCCACGTCTGCACGGTGGTCGGCTATCGCGACTACGAGGATCTCGTTCGGGACTTCCGCGTGCCGATGGTCGTCGGCGGGTTCGAGCCGATCGATCTGCTCGAAGCGATCTCGATGCTCGTCGGCCAGCTCGAAGAGGGCCGGGCGGAGGTCGAAAACCAGTACGTTCGCTCGGTCAGCTACGAGGGGAATCTGCCGGCGCAGCGGATCATGGCGGAGGTGTTCGACGTTTGCGACCGGAAATGGCGCGGGGTGGGCTCGATCGGCGCGAGCGGCTATTGCCTGCGTCCTGAATACGCCGAGTACGACGCCGACCGCATTTTTGGCCTGGAGCAGGTGACGGCCGAAGAGCCGGCCGAATGCATCAGCGCCGAAGTCCTGCAAGGCTTGAAGAAACCGTTCGAATGCTCGGCCTTCGGCACGGGCTGCACGCCGCAGATGCCGCTGGGCGCGCCGATGGTTTCGGCCGAAGGCGCCTGCGCCGCCTATTACCAGTATCGCCGGCACGCGGCGGCTGTTACGGAGGAACGCTGATGGCCGCCAACAGCGGATTGGCAGGCGGTTTTTTCTGCCCGGTACCCGTGCCTTCGAAAGACATCGTTCTGCTCGGTCACGGCAGCGGCGGCAGGCTCAGCGCGGAACTGCTTCGCGACCTGATTCTGCCCGCATTCGACAATCCTGTTCTGGGGCGTCTGGACGATCAGGCCGTGGTGTCGGTGGGCGGCGCGCGCCTGGCCTTCACCACCGACTCGTTTGTCGTGCAGCCGTTGTTCTTCCCCGGCGGCGACATCGGATCGCTCGCGGTGAACGGCACGGTGAACGATCTGGCCATGGGCGGGGCGCGGCCGCTGTTTCTGAGCGTGGCGTTCATCATCGAAGAGGGCCTGCCGATGGAGACTCTGCGGCGCGTGGTGGCTTCGCTGCGCGAGGCGGCTCGCCGCGTGCCGGTCGAGATCGTGACGGGCGATACGAAGGTGGTCGAGAAGGGAAGCGGGGACGGCATTTTCATCAACACGTCGGGAATCGGGCTGGTTTCGCCGGGACTCGAACTTTCGGCCAGCCACGCCCGGCCGGGCGACCGCGTGCTGCTGAGCGGAACGATCGGCGAGCACGGCATCACGATTCTGGCGCAGCGGGAGGGGCTCGAATTCGAGAGCGCGATCGAAAGCGACTGCGCCCCGCTGCACTCGCTCGTGGCGGCGATGCTGGCCGCCGGCGGCGATTTCCGGTGCCTGCGCGATCCCACCCGGGGCGGGCTTTCCAGTTCCCTGAACGAAATCGCGGCGCAATCGCGCGTGGGAATCGAGCTGGACGAGCGGGCCATCCCGTTGCGCGAGGAGGTGCGCTGCGCGTGCGAGATGCTGGGACTCGATCCGCTCTACGTGGCGAACGAGGGAAAGCTGATCGCCATCGTCGAGCCCGCGGCGGCCGAGCCGGTGCTCGAAGCGATGCGGCGTCATCCGCTGGGCGCCGGCGCGCAGATCATCGGCACGGTGACGGACGAGCATCTCGGGCTGGTGACCATGCGCACCGCGCTCGGCACCTCCCGTATCGTCGATATGCTCGCCGGCGACCAGTTGCCGCGCATCTGTTGAGGCCGTCCGATGCATGAAATGGCGATCGCGCTATCGGTTCTGGATGCTCTCGAAAAGGAAGCCGGGCGCTTCCCGAACGGAAGGATCGAGAAGGTCGGTTTGCGCGTCGGCGAACTGGCGGGCGTGGACTCGGGCGCGCTGCGTTTTTGTCTGGAAGCGGCGGTGCGCGGAACCGGGTGGGAGCCGGTGATTTTCGAAATCGAACCCAGCCCGCGGCGGCATCGCTGCGAGCGCTGCGGGCGGACATTCGTTGTTACCGATTACAAGACCAACTGCCCCGGTTGCGGCGACGGCGGGACGGTATTCGCCGGGGGCGACGAGTTGGAGTTGGCCTATCTGGAGGTTGACCAAAATGAACCGTGTGGGGCTGGAACGCAAAGTTCTGAGCGAAAATGACCGGCTCGCCGGCCAGTTGCGGGCGCAGATGGCCGAGAACGACGTTCTTTGCCTGAACCTGATCAGTTCTCCGGGGGCGGGCAAGACGACACTGCTTGAGCGGACGCTCGACCGGCTCGGCGCCGATGCGCGCGTGGCCGTGCTGACGGGCGACATCCAGACCGATAACGACGCCGCTCGGCTCAAGCGCTACGGCTTCCCGGTTCGCCAGATCACAACGGGCGGCACATGCCACCTGGACGCCCGGATGATCGAGCGTGGACTCGCCGATTGGCGCCTCGCGGATCTGGATCTGCTCTTCATCGAAAACGTGGGGAACCTGGTTTGCCCTTCGAGCTACGATCTGGGCGAAGCGGCGAAGGTGGTGATTTTGAGCGTCACCGAGGGCGAGGATAAGCCGCTCAAGTACCCCTCGATTTTCTTCAAGTCCGAGTTGATGGTCATCAACAAGACCGATCTGCTTCCCTACGTTCCCTTCGACCTCGCCGCGGCGGAACGCAACGCGCGCAGCGTTCATCCCGCGATGGATATCCTCCGCGTTTCATGCAGTACCCGCGGCGGCCTCGACGACTGGCTCCTCTGGCTGCGCGAGCGGCGCCAGCGGACACTCCACGCGCCGGTTTCAGCGGATTGAACCCCGGGCCGCGCGTGAACATCAGGAAGGAAATTCTCGTCTCGGGAATTGTGCAGGGAGTCGGATTCCGCCCTTACGTCTATCGTCTGGCCAATGAACATCGTCTGGCCGGCAACATCCGCAATACGCCCGCCGGCGTGACGATCGAAATCCAGGGGCCGGCCGAAGCGGTGGGCCGGTTCATCGATCGTTTGCCTGAGTCCGCTCCCGAGCTGGCCCGCATCACCGGAATCAGCGTTCACGATCTGGTTCTAGAGCAGGGGCTGAATTTCGAAATCCTGCCCAGCCGCGCCGGTGAGGGGATGCACACGCTGATCTCGCCGGATGTGGCCGTGTGCGACGATTGCCTGCGGGAACTGTTCGATCCTTCCGACCGGCGCTTCCGGTATCCCTTCATCAACTGCACCAATTGCGGGCCCAGGTTTACGATCGTTCGCGACATCCCCTACGACCGGCCGCGCACGTCGATGGCCGTCTTTCCCCTGTGCCCGGAGTGCCGGGGCGAATACGAAGATCCCGCCAACCGGCGCTTTCATGCGCAGCCGAACGCCTGCTGGCGCTGCGGGCCGCGCCTGGAACTTTGGGACGGGTCGGGAAACGTCGTGGAAACGGACGATCCGGTGGGGATGGCGGCGGCGTTGCTGCATGAGGGGAATGTGTTGGCGGTCAAAGGGCTGGGCGGCTTCCATCTGGCGGTCGATGCCACCGATCCGGTAGCGGTCGCTCGCCTGCGGCAGAGAAAGCGCCGGGTGGAAAAGCCGTTCGCCGTGATGGCGGCCGATCTGGCGGCCGCCGAGCGTTTTTGCGAAATCGACGAGCCGGCGCGGCGGATCCTGACCAGCCGCCAGCGGCCGATCGTTTTGCTGCCGGCGAAGAACCAGGCGCCCATTGCCGGGGCCGTCGCGCCGTTCAACCGCTTTCTCGGCGTCTTCCTGCCGTATACGCCGCTCCATCATCTTCTCTTCGAACGCGGCGGATTTGCCGCCCTCGTCATGACCAGCGGAAACATCAGCGAGGAGCCGATCGCCATCGACAACGCCGAAGCGGTGCGGCGCCTGGCGAATCTGGCCGATTCTTTCCTGGTGCACAATCGCGACATCCTGCTGCGATGCGACGATTCGGTGGTGCGTCCGGTCGCGGGGCGGATGCGGCAGCTGCGCCGCTCCCGCGGCTACGTTCCGGCGCCCGTGTTCCTCGATCAGGACGTGCCGCCGGTCCTGGCGGTTGGCGGGGAACTGAAAAACACGGTCTGTCTGGCGCGAGGCAACCAGGCTTTTCTAAGCCAGCACATCGGCGATCTGGAGAATCTGGAAAGCTACGTTTTTTTTCGCGAGGCGATCGAGCGCCTCGAACGGATTCTGGAAATCGCGCCGGAAATCGTGGCCTACGACCTGCATCCCGCCTATTTCTCGACCCAATGGGCTCGCGAACAGGAGGGCGTGCGCCTGGTGGGCGTCCAGCACCATCACGCCCACATTGCCGCCTGCATGGCGGAGAATCGCCTTTCCCGCAAGGTCATCGGTTTTTCCCTCGACGGGACCGGTTACGGGACCGACGGGCGCATCTGGGGCGGGGAAGTTCTCCTGGCGGATTTTTCCGGCTTCGAGCGGGCCGCGCACCTGGCCTATGTGCCGCTGCCCGGCGGGGCGGCGGCGATCCGGGAGCCCTGGCGCATGGCGGTGGCGTATCTGGCGCACCATTTCGGCCGGAACTGTTTGAGCGAGCGCACGGAGCTCCTGCGCGATGTCGATCGGGCGGCGATCGACATCGTTCTGCGCATGATGGAGCAGCGCCTGAACTCTCCGCTCACATCCAGCTGCGGCCGCCTGTTCGACGCCGTCGCGGCGCTCATCGGCATCCGGCGCTGGATCAATTACGAGGCGCAGGCGGCCATCGAACTCGAAATGGCCGCGCTCGCATCTCGCGACGACGGGGTGTATCCCATGGGGCTCGCGCGTGAAGGGGCGGGATGGATCATCGACACGCGCCCGCTCTTCGAAGCCATCCTGGGGGATATGGAGCGGAACCTTCCGGCCGGGGACATCAGCCGCCGGTTTCATAACGGGATGGTGCAGACGCTGGCGCGACTGGCCCGCCTGCTGCGCGACCAAAGCGGCTTGAATCAGGTCTGCCTGAGCGGCGGGACCTTCCAGAATGTCTTTCTGCTGGAAAAATTACGCGGCGCGCTCGAAGCGGATCGATTCGAAGTGTTCACCCACAGCGAAGTGCCGGCCGGGGACGGAGGGTTGAGCCTGGGCCAGGCGTTGATTGCCGCTTACCGGGCCTGAGGGGGAGGGCCGCAGCCTTCGCGGCCCTCCCTGTCCATACTTCACTTAGGAAATGCGGCGGTTCAGAGAACCGGTTCGGCCCAATTCTCCAGCCCGGTTTTGACGCGGTGGAGGAACTGATGGGCGATGGCGCCGTCGACGACGCGGTGATCGTAGCTGAGGGTCAGATACACCATCGAGCGGATCGCGATGGCGTCGTCGATGACGACCGGCCGCTTCTCAATCGAGCCGAGGCCGAGAATGGCGACGTTCGGCTGATTGATCACCGGGAGCCCCATCAGCCCGCCGAAAACGCCGGGATTGGTGATCGAAAACGTGCCTTCCTGCACTTCCTCGGGTTTCAGGCGCTTGCTGCGGGCGCGTTCGGCCAGGTCGTTCATGGCCCGCTGCAAGCCGAGGAAATTCTTCTCGTCGGCGGATTTGATCACCGGAACGATCAGGCCCCAATCCAAGGAGACGGCAATGCCGATGTTGATGTCGCGATGGATGACCATGCTGGTGCCGTCGAGCGAGGCGTTGACGGTGGGGAAGGCGCGCAAGGCTTCGACCGTGGCGCGGATGAAGAACGGCATGAAGGAGAGCTTGGTCCCTGTTTCCGCTTCAAAGCGCGCTTTCAGGCGGCCGCGCGTGGCGACGATGCTAGTGACATCGGCCTCTTCGACCGAATAGACGTGCGGGGAGACGCGCTTCGACATGACCATGTGCTCGGCGATACGCTGACGCATCACCGACAACGGCTCGATTTCGTAGCGGCCGAAATAGAGACGCTCGCGAGGAACGCCCATCTCGAGCGCAGGCGCGACGGCGGCGCCGGGCCCTGGTGGCGGCGGGACAGCGGCCGGTGCGGCTTGCGTCGGGCGGCCGGAAGCGACATAGGCTTCGATATCTTGCTTGCTGACGCGTCCGCCGGCTCCGGTTCCCTTGACCTGGGACAGTTCGATATTCTGCTCGCGGGCCATCTTGCGGACCAGCGGGGAACTGCGAATCCGGCCTTGCTCCTCTTCTGCCGGTTCTGCCGGCGCGGCCGGGGCCGCTGGTGCGGCTGCGGCGGGCGCGGGCGGCGGCGGGGGCGGTGGTGCTGCGGCGGCCGGGGCCGGGGCCGATGCGGGAGCGGGCTTTTCCGCGTCGGGCGCCGGGGCCGAGGCGGCAGCGGCTGCGCCGGTCCCGTCGGCATCGATCAAGGCGACAACGGTCTTGATCGGCACCGTCTGGCCCTCGCCGACCTTGATCTCCTGCAGCGTACCCGAGACCGGTGAGGGGATTTCGGCATCGACCTTATCGGTCGAGATTTCAAATAGAGGCTCGTCGCGGTCGACCTTTTCGCCGGCCTTTTTCAGCCACTTCGTGATCGTTCCTTCGAAAATACTTTCGCCCATCTGGGGCATGACTACGTCAACTGCCATCATTTCCTCCAAGGTGACCTTCTCAGTCTACCGCGAAGTGCCTAGTAGCGGGCCAGTTCGCGCGCCGTTCGAGTGATATCCGCCACCTGGGGCAGAAATCGTTCCTCGAGCGGCGGCGAGAACGGGACCGGTGTATCCGGCGCCGTAACGCGTAGGACGGGACCATCGAGATCGTCGAACGCCTGCTCGTTGACGGTGGCCGCGATTTCTCCGGCGATGCCGCCCGACCGCACATCCTCGTGGACAACTAAGAGTTTACTGGTTTTTCGAACCGAATCGACAATGCCCTGGCGGTCCAGCGGCATCAGCGTTCGTAAATCAAGAACTTCGGCTTCGATCCCTTCCTTCGCCAGTTCGGCGGCCGCTTCGAGCGCGTGCAGCGTCATGGCGCCGTAGGTGGCGATGGTCAGGTCTCGTCCGGGCCGGCGGACCGCCAGCTGGCCCAGCGGCACGGTGATATCCCCGGCGGGCCGTTCTTCCCTGACCCGGCGGTAGAGGGATTTGTGCTCGAGAAAAAGGACGGGATTGTTGTCCCGGATCGCGCTCTTCAGCAGGCCCTTGGCGTCGCGCGCCGTCGATGGGTAGACGACCTTCAGGCCGGGCGTGTGGACGAACCACATTTCGGGATTCTGGGAATGAAACGGTCCCCCGTGAACCCCTCCGCCGCACGGCCCGCGCACGACGATGGGAACCGGCGCGCCCCAGCGGTAATGCGATTTGGCGGCGTAGTTCACCACCTGATTGAAGCAGCAGGCGATGAAGTCGATAAATTGCATTTCGACGACCGGGCGGAGACCCTGATAGCTCATCCCCACCGCCGCGCCGATGATGGCCGTCTCGCTGATCGGGGTGTCGATGACGCGTTCCCAGCCGAATTTTTCGAGCAACCCCGCGGTTGCCTTGAACGCGCCGCCATAAACGCCGATATCCTCGCCGATCAGAACCACGGCCGGGTCGCGCCTCATTTCCTCTTCGAGGGCTTCGCGAATCGCTTCGAGCATGGTGACCGGGGCCACGATCAGCGTTTCCCCTTCGAGGGCGATTTCGCCCGCGGCTTCGACCGCGGCTTCGACCGCGGCTTCGACCGCGATGTCCCGCGGCCGGCGCGTTTGGATGGACGCTTGCCGGCCGCCCGCGATGGCGAGGGGCTAGCGGCGGGCGCGGAACCCGGCGCGTCCGCCTCAAAGGCGCCGAAATCGGCGATGGTCCAGGCGGCTTTCACGCCGGCCTTGGGCGGCTGCACCCGGTCGGCGGGGCGTTCCCAGCGCGCCTCGATCGTATGGCAGCCTTCGCAATAGACGCCGACTTCGGTCTGTTCCGGGCCGGGAAGCGGCGATTTTTCCGCCAGCTCCAGTTCCTGCTTCAACTCGCGGTCGATCCGCGCGTCCATGTCGGCCTTCTGTTTGGCGTTCCAGATATTGTTCAGCCTGAGCCAGCGGTCGTAGCGCTCGATGGGATCGCGGGCCTTCCAATACCGGATCATTTCGCGCGGCACGTAATCGGCCGCATCGTGCTGGGCGTGGCCACTCATCCGCATGGTTTTGGCTTCGATCAGGATGGGACCCTCGCCCCGGCGGGCCGATTCGACCGCCTGCCGGGTCGTCTGATAGACGGCGGCCACATCGTTGCCGTCCACGATGAAGCTGGCGATGCCGTAGGCGTGGGCGCGGTCGGCCAGATTGCGGATCGGGGCCTGGCGCGCAACCGGCGTCGAGTAGGCCCACTGATTGTTTTCGACGATGCAGACAAACGGCGCGCGCTGCGTCGCGGCCAGATTCATGCCTTCGTGGAACGCGCCGGTGGAGGTTCCGCCGTCCCCGATCCAGGTCATCGTGACGAGTTTCTGGCCGAGGTAGCGGCCGCCCATGGCGACCCCGGTCATCACGGGAATCAGGTCGCCGAGCATCGAGATGGGGGAAACCACGTGTCGGCCGTGGATATCCCCGAAATGGCACGTGTTGTCCTTGCCGCCGGTGGGCGAACCCGCTCGCGCCATGTATTGCATGAAGATATCGCGGGGCTGGAATCCGCGGACCAGCAGGCTGCCGGCGTTGCGGATCATCGGGGCCATCCAGTCCTGTTTCTCGAGGGCGTAGGCGGTGCCGACGGCAATCGCTTCCTGCCCCAGGCTCGAATA